>Ga0209577_10001143_pt1 | contig 26362 bp, 26 predicted proteins | sample GraSoiAngelo_109_FD_185874 | JGI IMG/M metagenome (GOLD analysis project Ga0209577, IMG submission 185874) | Grasslands soil microbial communities from the Angelo Coastal Reserve, California, USA - 14_0903_12_20cm (SPAdes) (version 2) | ecosystem: Environmental > Terrestrial > Soil > Grasslands...
CCGATCCCTGCGACCGTGATCGCAGCGGCAACGATCGCTCGTCGTCCCTCCAACGCCCTAGCTCACATGCGTGAACGTGATCGAGGGGAGTGCCGTCTGCTGGACGCCTGGCAGCACCTTGAGCGGTGCCGCCGTCGCCGTCGGTCGCGGTGGATTGCCGCGACGCGTGCCAACCAGTGAGGGGATCGGTGTCGGCGTCGCGATCGGTTCGCTTGCGGATGGTTCGTCGGCGACCGGTGGCTGGAGCGGTGCGTTCGGATTCTTCACATGGGTGCGCGCGTAGCCGAACGAGCCCACGAGCACGAGCAGCGTTGTCAGCAGGGAGCCGAGCTTCAGTGCCCAGGACGGCATCGCTCAGCCCGCCGTGGATTTCACGAACGGCACGCGGTCGTAGGTCTGACCGAGGATCTCCTTCGCGTCGACGCCGAGGTGCGAGGCGAGGATCTCCTGGTACACCGAGCGGAAGTCGACCGCGTACGAGAGGTTGCCGAGCTGATCGAGCTTCGCCAGGTTCGGCGTCTCACCATAGAGGCCGCCCTTGACCCCGTCGCCGATGAGGAACACCGGCGACGCTGTCCCGTGGTCGGTCCCGCCGCTCGCGTTCTCTTTCGGGCGGCGGCCGAACTCGGACCAGGTCGCGATCATCACCCGATCCGCCATGTCGTAGGCGCTGAGGTCATCGTGGAACGCGGTGACCGCCGCGTCGAGGTAGCTCATGAGCGCGTCGTGCCGATTGAGCTCGGTGTAGTGCGTGTCGAACCCGCCGAGCGTCACGTGCAGCACCTTCACGCCGGTGCCGGTCACGATCAGCTCGGCGGCAAGCTGGAGCGCCGCGGCGAGCTGGTTCTTGCTCGAGTAGACGAGGTTGACCTTGTCGGAGTAGCTGCCCTTCGGCGTGTATTTCGCCGAGCTCGTCCGCAGCTGCGCGACCGTGTCGCGCACGGTCGTCATCGACGAATCGAAGAGCGCGCCGTAGATGCCGGGTGTGTTCCGGTACAGCGTGCCCATGACATTCTCGACGTTCTGTCCGCCCTGGAAGCCAAAGGTGTTCACGTTGTCGATCACGGTGAGCGTCGCCTGCAGGTCACGAAGCATCCCCGGAATGTTCGTCGTGCCGCAGGCACAGCCGACCAGGGGATGGCCGGCGGAGTCGTAGTTCTTCGCGATCGCGGCGCCAAGCCATCCGTCCTGCGCCTTGCGCGCTGGGTCGGCGGTCTCCCACACACGGATCGAGTCGAAGTGCGAGAAAGACGGATTCGGGTAGCCGACGCCTTGCACGATGGCGACCTTGCCCGCGTCGTAGAGCGCCTTCATGCCCTTGAGGTTCTCGTGGAGGCCGAGGTCCTTCGAGATCGGCTGGGCCTTCGCGGCGACGGCGGACAGCTGCGGCCGGAAGTCGTGGTACTGCGAGCTCGACATCGGGACGACGGTCTGCAGGCCGTCGTTGCCACCGCCGAGCTGGATCATCACCAGGACCTTGTCGTTCTGGACGGCGGCGCTCTTGGCCGCGAGGACCGCGCGCGCGAAGACGTCAGGGATCGCGGCATACCCCGACGCGAGCGCCTGCGCTCCGACGCCGAAGACGAGTCCATTCTGCAGGAAGTCCCGCCGCGAGAGTCCGTTCACGCCGCCGAGCTCTTTCATCGCCCTCACCTATTTCAGCTGGAACTCCGGCGACGCGAGGAGGATCAGCCACCTCGTCGCGTCGTCCGGGCTCGAGTTCAGGAGCTGCGCCGTCGCCGGGCTCACGACGCCGTCGAGCTGCGTCAGATGCGCGTTGTTGAACGCGGGGAGCTTCGCGATGCCGGTGAGCGTCGCCTGAGCGAAATTCACCCGCTCGAGCACGTTGTTGCTCGAGATCCAGCTGGCGTTCGACGGCCAGCCGCCGACCTCGGGTGGATCGAAGAGCGTTTGCCCCTGCCCCTGTCCCGCCTGGCCGATCGCCCGCGCGAGCCCCGGCTGCTCGATGGACTTGGCCATGTTGACCATGAGCTCGGTCGGGCTCTTCACGAGAGCGCGGTAGGTCGTGGGGGCGAGGAATTCGGGGCTCGTGAAGACATCGCGCATGAGCGTCTTGAGGTCGTAGTTGGATTTGCGGAAACCGTCGGCGAGACGCTTCACGTACGCGTCGGCGGGCTGGTCGGTCACGAACTCGCGCAGGACCTTGGTGACGATGAACGGGGCGGTCGCCGGCTGCGCGAGGATCTGCTCGAGCACCGCCTTCGTGTCCCACTGCTTGGTGACGCCCAGGAACTTCACCGGACCGACGTACGCGCGCTGCTGGACGAAGACGCCGGTCTTGACGGTGTCCGGGGTGAGGTTCTTCGGAGGCTGTCGGCCCTGCTGCTGCGCACGCAGCACGAGCGCGTCGTACATGGCCTGGGTCACGGGCTCGCGCCAGCCGGAGAGCGCCTTCGCGCCGTTTCGAACGTCGTCCTCGGTGAAGCTGCCGACGCCCATGGTGAACAGCTCCATGAGCTCGCGGCTGTAGTTCTCGTTCGGCGCGCGTCCGGTCGATGTGCCGAGATCGAGGTAGCGCAGCATCCCGGGGTCGATCGTCACCTGATAGAGGAAGTCGTGGAGGTTGCCGAGCGCGTTGTGGCGCCAGGTCTGGTTCTGCCAGTAGATGAACGGCGTCTGCAGCGTGACCTTGCGGAAGTCGCTGGTGAAGTGGCCGTGCCAGAAGAGCGTCATGCGCTCGGCGAACGGGGTAGGGGTCCGCAACATCCAGTCGAGCCACCACGAGATCAGGTTCTGTGGGTTGATCGACTTCTGCTGCGAGGCGTCGTCCGCGCCCGCGAGCGCTGGCGGCTCCGCGACCGGGGTCTCGATGAGCCGATCGACGGTCTTCTTGAAGCCGTCCTTGACGGACTGCTGGTACTCCGCGGGCGTGGCGCCGAACGTTGCCCGGCGCAGGAGCTGCGCGACCTGGGCCTCGGGCTTGTCCAGCGGCGAGATCCAGTCGATGGTCGGGGCCGGCGTTTGGCCAGGTAGCGAGATGGTCGGCAGGTCGCCAAAGTGATGGAGACCGAGGACGCGGGTGATCGCGAGCCCACTGGCTGCCGCCCCCGCGCCGATGAGCACGTGGCGGCGGCGGATACCAAGAGGCGCCCTGCGTGCTTTCTTCGGGGACTTGGCAGTGCCGGGGTCGTCGTTCATGTGTCCTATATATCGCTCGGCCTGGCAGGTTTGGTTCCCCATCGGTATGCGATCGGTGTTGGGGTTGTCAGAAGAGTGTTAGACGGCCGGAATCTCTAGACTTACGTCATCGCCGGCGACGTTCGGCGGGCGGCCCTAGGGCGAGCGTCGCTGCGCTGACGTCGCCTCCTCGTTCGATCATCCGCAAGTAAACTTGCTTCTGATCCTCTCTCGTCGGCGACGTAGCCAAGTGGCAAGGCAGAGGTCTGCAAAACCTTCATCGCGGGTTCGATTCCCGCCGTCGCCTCAGTTCCGAGCAAATCGCGAGATCGCTAGGTTGCGAGGCAGAGGTTCTATACCTTTGTCCTGGCGCCAATTCGTGTTCTCCAACGAACTGCGTGGCCAGGACGTGGGTCTGTCAACTGAGGACAAGAGTCTGGAGGACATGGGTCTGTAGGGCAGCCGTCTCCCGATCAGGCGACGAACTTTGCGCCGCCGCTTGCATCGGCACTCCCATGCGCTCTCGGCGGAAGTCGGGATCTGGCGACCCCGCTCCCGATCCTCACAACCGTGACGAGCGGCACCGTGGAGCGCCGTAGTCTTCCGGTGTGGCCACCTCTCGCTCGACGATGATGGCGATCGTGTTCGATGTTCCATCATCCATTGCGGCGAGCCAGAGTCCGGGCCGTAAGTGACCGACGCAGGATCCTGGCCGGCGAAACAAGGGAGAACGCGATGAACGACAAGCGGGCGCGCGACTTGGTTGCACGCGAGCGGGCGCGGATCGAACAGAGCCTGCGCGAGCTGAACGCGGACGTTACGGCCGAGGTGGAGCTGCATCAACAGCAGACCGGAGAATCCTCCGAGGCAGGAACCGACCTCGATCGCGAAGAGATCGACATCGCCTTGGTCGCTGACCTACGTGAAGAGCTGAAGGCGGTCGGGCGAGCCGAGGCGCGCATCGCCGCAGGAAAGTACGGCCGGTCGATCGACACCGGCGCCCAGATCCCCGACGAGCGTTTAGAGGCAGCTCCCTTGGCCGAGCGCACGATTGAGGAGCAACGCCGACTCGAGAATGGCGTGGGTTGAGCGCGTTCGGCTTGGACGCGCAGCTCGCCGACGACATCGTTCGGTCACGTGGCCGCGCGTGAGGTCAGCCTCGCCGACGGGCCTTCTGACTCCCCATCAGGCGCCAAATCCGTACGCTCCGCGAACGAGACAAGCATCTCGAGCTATCGAGATTGCCAGGTGAAGCGAACTCGGTCGGTAAGGTGAGCTGCAAGGCCCACTAGCATCGGCAGATGCTTCGCGATGCGGTCGAGCGCGGGCTCATCCCGATCGTCCGCGTGCGTGGCCGACCCTCCGGGCCCTGGACCATCGAAGATCGCATGCGACACCACGACGTGCCCGGCGTCCAAATCGCCGTGATCGAGGGTGGGGAGGTGGCGTGGACCGCCGGCTACGGCGAACTCGAACGCGGCAGTGGCCGATGCGTCGACGAGCGTTCGCGGTTCCAGGCAGCCTCAATCAGCAAGCCGGTCACCGCGCTCGCGGTGCTCCGGCTGGTCGACCGCGGCGCGCTCAGCCTGGACCAACCGGTCAATGAGCGGCTGCGGTCTTGGCGTGTCCCCGAGAACGAGTTCACTGTCGCGCGGCCGGTGACGCTGCGGGCGCTCCTCAGCCACACGGCGGGCACCACGGTGTCCGGATTCCCGGGCTACGCCAGCGGCGTCGAACTCCCGAGCCTGCGTCAGATTCTGGAGGGTGAACCTCCCGCGAACACGCCTGCGGTCCGGGTTGACAGCCCAGTGGGCGAGCGGTTCCGCTACTCCGGCGGGGGCACCACCATCGTCCAGCTGCTGCTCACCGAGGTCGTCGGCCAGCCCTTCCCGGAGCTGATGCGCGATCTCGTGCTCGCGCCGCTCGGGATGCGCGACAGCACCTTCGCCCAGCCTCTACCCTCGGGGCTCCGCGCCAGCGCCGCCACTGCCCATGAGCGCGGGGCTCCGGTGAGTGGCGGCTGGAATACCTACCCGGAGATGGCCGCCGCGGGTCTGTGGACGACCGCCGAAGATCTCGGCCGATTCGTGATCGGCCTGCAGCAGGCACGGCGCGGGGCACGCGGCTCGCTCCTCTCGCCCGAGCTCGCGCGCGAGATGTTCACTCCTCCGAACGGTGGACCGGTGGGTCTGGGACCCGCCATCGAGGTAGAAGGCCGCTCGATCCGCTTCGCGCACAGCGGCGGGAATCGAGGCTTCTCCGGGCGGTTTGTGGGCGACGCCGACCGCGGTCAGGGTGCCGTTGTGCTCACAAACGCTGACCGCGCGATGGTCTTCGTCGGCGAAGCATTGAACGCGGTCGGGGACGTCGCGGGTTGGCCGGACTACGTCGCGCCCGAGCGCGACACGAGCGCGGTGCCGGCTGCCACCCTCGCGCGGTACGTCGGGAGCTACCGCAGCGCGGAGCTGGGCACCATTGCGATCCGCATCGATGGCGACCGCCTGTATGCGCGACTGCCGTGGAGCGAGGACGCGGAGATGCTGGCGTCCGCTGACCGGTCGTTCTTCTTCGAAGACAGCCGCGCCGAGGCGGAGTTCGGCGGCGATGCGCTGGACCGCGGCACGCTCACTCTCCGCCAAGGCGATCAGACCGTCATCGCCGTCCGCGAAGGGGCCTAGCCCAAGCACCACCGGACGCCTCGAACGCGGTCATCTCGGGGTTCAAACCGCAGCTCGGCGTCCCGTCCTGGAGGACAACACTCAGTGACACTTAGCCGCACACTCACTAATGACGAGTGAGCAGGTGGGAGTACGGCGATGGTCTCACTGGTAATCCGTCGCCACGCCGAACGGGGGAGCGAAGAGGGATCCGGGCGTGCCTTATCTGCGGCCGGCCACGCCGCCGCGCGACGACTGCGCCGCGACGCCGAGGAATTTGCGCTCGTCGTAAGCAGTCCACGCGACCGCGCGCGCGCAACAGCGGTCGAGATCGCCGGCCGTGTGGACGAGACGAGCGAGCTTCTCGGGGGGTCACCAGACGAAGCTCTCACCCAGCAGCAGTACGACACCTTGCGCTCCCTGCAGGACGTCCTCGAGCTCATCGCCGGTAGCGAGCATGCTCTGAGCTTTGCGCGCCAACAGCTCGCGACCTGGGAGTCGATCGCGCGGCGTCTGCGAGACGGCACAACGGCCTTGGTCATCACGCACGGCGGCAACATCGTGTTGCCGGCGGCGCTTGTCGCGCGCCGTCTCGGCCAGGACATCGCGCCGATTCCGTTCTCCCATTTGGAGGGCGTGAGAGTCGAATATGCGCAAAGTTGGCGCAGCGTCGAGCGCCTTTCCGCGAACGGCCATTCACCGATCGTCCAGACGGAGATCCCGCTCGGCGGCAACCTCAGTCAGGCAGTCAGAGTCGGCGATACCGTGCGACGTCGGGCCGGCCCGTCGACTCCAGCGGTCCAGTCGCTTCTGGCGCACCTTGAAGCGGTCGGATTCACCGCCGCGCCGCGGAGCCTGGGCGTTGACGAACGCGGCCGCGCGGTCCTCGCGTATCTGCCGGGTGAAATACACGGCGGATGGCCCGAGCCGATGCCGCCCTGGATGTTCGAAGACATCACGACGTTGAGGCGCGCCGCCGAGCTACTCCGCCGTTATCACGATGCCGTCCTGACGTTCCGGCCGCCACCGGACGCCACGTGGCATCAGGTCGCGCCCGGGAGGCATGAGCTCATTTGCCACAACGACTGGTCGCCCTACAACGCGATCTTCCGGGAGCACGACCCGGTCGTGATGCTTGACTGGGATCACACGGGGCCAGGCAGCCGGGTGTGGGACGTCGCCAGCTCGGCACATACCTGGGTCCCTCTGTATCCGAAGAAAAGTGAGCTGTCGCTCGAGCAGAAGGCCGCGCGTCTCGCCGTCTTTTGCGAAACGTATGGGGATGTCGAGCCGGGTGCGGTTTTAGATGTTCTGCCCGAGCAGCTGCGCTTGGTCGCGCAGCTCGTCCGGACCAACGCAGACGGGGGCGACCCGGGCGCTCAAAAGCTCGCGGGCTGGAATGTGCCGGCTCTATTGCGCGAGGAGGCCGACCTACTGGTTCGCCAACGCTCTGACCTTATGGGTGACCGTCGGGGAGCTCGCGATGAGCAATCAGACCCCGCGGTCGGATGAGTGATTCGGTAGCTGGCCAGCGCTCCGCGACTAGCTGACGGCTCATCCGGTAGCGTCCGTCGGCGATGGGCGTCGTGCGATATCTCGATCTCGCAGAGTGGATTCGCGTGCGGTCGCCACGAGCGGGGCCGAGCCGAATCGTCGCGATCGACGGACCCGCGGGATCCGGTAAGTCGGTGTTCGCAGCGCGACTCGCGCACGTCCTGACCGCACCCGTGATCTGTCTGGACGACCTCACCCCGTCCTGGACTGGTCCTGATCGAGAAACGGCCCTTCTCGTCGAGCAAATCCTCGCGCCGCTTACACGCGGTGGCCCCGCGCGCTACCAATTCTTCGATTGGGTAAAGGACCAATACACGGAATGGCGCGACGTAGCGCCGAATCCGATCATCTTGGCCGAGGGCGTAGGAGCGGGTTCGCGGATTGTGCGCCCGTATCTGACCTATTTGATTTGGGTAGAAGCTCCTGGTGCCCTGCGCCTGACCCGAGGTCTGGAACGTGATGGTCAAGCGCGACTACCGGAATGGAATCGCTGGCGCGAGCGGGAGGACGCGTTGTTTAGGCGTGAGGAGACCCGGACGTGCGCCGACCTCACGGTCGATGGAGCACCTAGCGTTGCGCACGACCCTGCTGCCGAATTCGTGCTGCTGGCTCGTTAGCGTCAGCCGCGTGCCGAGCAGGATCGCGTCGCGACGGTGTGGGTCAACGGCCGGCACGGCGGGATCAGCTGGGACGGATCGCCGTCGTCGGGAGAGCCCTGCGCGGTGAATGCTGAGAAACTGGAGGACGACGCCACCGAGATCATGATCGAAAGCCCGGTCGTTCGGCTTCGCGGACCGTGGCGTTTCGAGATCGGTTTGTAGAAGGGAGTGGTCGTTCCTCCGACCCTGACTTTTTCAAGAACTGGATCGAGGATTTGTTCGGAAATCCGCGAATTCACTGACGACGCGCCTCGCACGAGTCAGACCCGAGCCGGCGCGTCACCGACGCCGCGCAGGATGTCAATGAACGCTGCCGTGATTGGTAAGATGCGATCGCGAGCCGGTACTCATTGGCGGATCCGCCCTCGTCATCGCGGCCTATGCCCGTGTGGGCGGTGCGTAGAGCGAGTTAGCCGACACGCTGACCAAGCCGTGCTTGGTGCTGGTCTCCACCAGCTCGCTCTCGCCGATCGGGTTCGGCGTCCCTTTGCCTTTTGAAATCAGATCCCGGAGGCTGCCGCGCACGTACGTGCCCCCATGCGTCGGAGCAGACGTCGTAGCACTCGTACGTGGGCGTCAGTCCGAGGTGCGTGAACCGCAGCTCCGTGCCGTCGCCCCTGTCCGCGATCTCAAAGACGACGTCCGTGCCCGTCCATTCGGTCTTGTCCTTAACGAAGTTGAACTCGTTGGCGAGAACGTGCCAAACGACTTTCGTGTTCGGCACGAACTCGGTGATCCTGAACCTGGCGCGATGAATGTCCTGATAGTGGTAGTTGAACTCGGCGCCGAGCCTGTCGGTCGGGCCCTTGATCTCCTCGGACCACCACGCACGAGGATTGGTGACGGCGGCGAAGACCGCCGCCGGTGACTGAGCGACGCTGAACGAGGCCGTGTAGTGCTGCGAGTTCATTCGAATCCTTCGTAACGCTCGAGCTGACGTGACTGCGGCATGCGCGTCTCGATCAAAGTCCGAAGGTCGTCTCTGATGATCGAGCTCCACACATCCGTGCAGTTGTCGTAGCACTCGAGTCGGGGGATGAGGCCCTCGTGGGTGAAGCGGAGTTCGGTCCCGTTGCCCTTCTCGGCAATGTCGAAGATGATGCGGGTGCCCTTCCACTCGTTCTTGGCCGCGACGAAGGTGGGGCCGCCCTCGACAACAAGCCACACGACCCGTTTGCCGGGCACGAGCTCGGTTACCTTCTGCTTGGAGATGTGCAAGTCCTCGTAGCGGTAGGTAAAGACACCACCCACCTCGTCCGTCGGACCTTCGAACTCCCCCGACCACCATCGGCGAGGGTCGGTGATCGCGTCGAACACATACGCCGGTGTCCGATCCACCGTGATAGACGTCGCGTAGTCCTGACTGCTCATGACGCTCTCCTCTGTCGTTCACGCGGTGTGACCACCCGCTGACGGCCAACTTGCATCACGCTAGCACCACTCGCTAGCATTATGCAAGTGATCTCTGCTACACTCGGCGTCATGCTTGGACGCACATATGAGAACCAGGTCTGCTCCGCGGCCAGGGCCCTCGAGATCGCGGGCGAGCGTTGGAGCCTGCTCATCATTCGGAACGCGGCATTCGCCGGAATGACGCGATTCAGCGAATTCCAGAAGAGCCTGGAGATCGCGCCGAACATTCTCGCCGCCAGGCTCGCGCACTTCGTGGAGTCAGGACTCATGGAGACCTGGGACGAGGGGGATGGACGCGAGACCTACCACCTGACGAAGAAGGGACTCGACTTCGTGCCGGTGATCATCGCCCTTACGAAGTGGGGTGATCGCTGGGCCGCGGCTGATGGTGCACCCATCGTCTACGAGCACGGGTGCGGCGGTCGCATGACTCACGTGTTGCAGTGCACGAAGTGCGGAGAGACCGTGCAGCCCGGAGCCGTCACGGCTCGCAAGACGGCGGTGATGGCCAAACTTCAGGCGCAACGCAAAGCCCGAGTGCTGCGACCGCGCGGCGTCGCCCGTGAGCGTCACGGCGCGGCTGCCGGCACAGATGCTGGCTTGTACGTGAGGAGCGCACCCCCACCGACGTAGCCGAGACCTGTGAGGCGTAGCTCGAGCAGCGCCGAGTGGTCAGCGAGTACCGAAGACGGAGGACAGCGAAATGGGGAAGATCGTCGTAAGCGACAACGTCTCGCTCGACGGAGTCATCGAGGACCCGGCGGGTGACGAAGGCTTCCCGCGCGGCGGTTGGGTCGGCCTGATCAAGGACCGTCCAGAGCTCGCCAAGCTCGCGCTCGACGAGGCCCTGGGCACCGAGGCCATGCTGATGGGTCGGCGGACCTACGATTGGTTCGCCGCGCGGTGGCCATCCCGGAGTGGGGAGTTGGCGCACCGGTTGAACAGTTTGCCCAAATACGTCGTGTCCGCGACGCTCGAACATCCCGACTGGAACAACGCGACGGTACTCAAGGGCGACGTGCTTCACGAAGTCTCGAATCTGAAACAGAAGGTCAGCGGGGAGATCGTCGTCCCGGCCAGCATCCGGATCGTGCGCACGCTGATGGAGCACGACCTCGTCGACGAGCTGCGGCTGAAGATCTTCCCTGTCGTGCTCGGCGCCGGCGAGCGCCTCTTCGGCGAAACAAGCGGCAAGAATGCCATGCGCCTCGTCGCCGTTCGGACTCTCGATGGAGACACCGTGTTCCTAACGTACGAGCGCGCTCACAACGCCTAGCGCTCATCGATTTCGAAGGACCGTGTCGAAAGCACACCCAACTCTTTCGTGAAACGGCCTTTTGGTCTGACGGACCATTGCCTAACGGCGGTTTGAAGAACAAGGGCAGCGCGACCTGGCACGGGTGAGCTTCCGCCGGCACTTCGCGCCTCTCCTCGTGTCCGTCTTTGAACGTGATGCGAAGTGGCAAGGTCTTCGGCCGGTCTTTCGGATCGCGCGTGTACATGTCGAGGATGATCCGAACAGGCATTAGCGGACCGCGCAGCATTTGTCGCTCGAAGTCCGAGGTGGTCGTGGCGCAGGTCGCGCAGCTCGCCTTCTCCAGCGTGAACGGTCCATTGAAGCCCTTGGGGATGATGTGCTCCTGGCTCGTGCCGGGGGAACCGCAGTAGATACAAGCGGCGGCTGTCCCGAGGGACGTCGGTTTCACAGGCATGGGACTCACGATCCGATGCTAGTGCCGCGTCCTCTCGCCGCCAGCCGCACAAGGTTTGCACAACCACGTCACGTCTCTACTCGGCCTACTGTGTCCTGCGGCGATGAACGTGCCGATCGGCCGCGCCGCGCAACTCCGGCACGCACTCGAGGAGAAATTCTCTGGGTTTCTGGCGACGATCGGCCCTCTCTCGGACACGCAGTGGGCTTGGCCCTGCCCGCGCGAAGGTTGGCCTATTGGCTACGTCGCCCATCACATCGGTCAAGGGATCGTGCGACCGTCTGGATGGATAACCCAGGCGCTCGCCGGGGACGACCCCTTCAACTTTGAGTGGGATGTGACGCATGCGCTCAACGCGCGTCGCAGCCAGCGCCTCGGGCTTCCGGCAAAGGGCGAAACGATCCGCTACATACGCGTCGCGACCTCGAACTTCTGCGATCTGATTGGCTCGCTATCCGACGCTCAGCTCGATATCATCGCGTTCACCCAGACGAGTCAGAAGCACGGCGCAGTACGGAAGTCAGTCGAGTGGGTCGCGGCGCTCGTTATGCGCCATGTCGACGAGCATCATCCGAGCATCATCGAGGCTCTAGCTAGTCACTAGGCTTCGGCTCGGGAGGCGTCTCCGGCGCTGGAACGTGTCCAGCCGCGAACGAGTGGTCTTGCACCGCCGAGGGCATTCGGTACACGACGGAACAGCTGGCGCGCGTCGACGTCCGGTTCTTCCTTAACCAGCTGCGCTCGCAGGAACCGGAGCTCTTGCGCGCAATATGACCGCGTTCGCCGAGCGGATCGACGCGGTCGAACCATCGGCCGCGATGATCGCCGAAGGTCGCAATCTTCCCGCCGGCTCCGACCGACGCATCCGGTGGATTGCCGGTCGAGCAGAGGATGCGCCGCTCGATCCGCCCTACGGGCTGATCGTATGTGGCGCCAGCCTCCATTGGATGGATCCCAGCCTCGTTCTGCCGCGCTTTCGTGAGTCCCTCGCACCCGGCGCATACCTGGCAATCGTCGACAATGAGAACGTCCACGGGCCGTACCGCGAGGCGGTATGGGCGATAACCGACCGCTACGCCGCTCTCGCCCATCACCCGGAAACGCCCCACGCAATCGCGGCCGTGCAGGCGTCCGGTCTTCACGATCGAGGGTGAGCAGCGCACCGCGCCTATGCCGTTCGAGCGTCCGTTGACGAATACATCGCATTCCTCCACAGCACCTCCGTCCTGACGCGCGCCCAACTCGGCGAGCGGGCCCCGGCGTTTGACGCCGCGCTGCGAGCCTTCTTCACAGAGCGCGGCATCGATCGACTGCGCTCCGGGGTCGTCGGCAGCGTCACTTGGGCCTCTGCGCGTTAGCCACTCGCCGCGGCTTCCGTGTGGAGCCGGCCCGACGTTTCCACACGGGTCGGTAAGAGGAGAGTCGTTCCTTCACCCTCGTTTTGTAGGGCGTTCGACTCCTCTGATCTTTCGGGAATCCGATTCCGTTCGGTCGCGAGCCGAGTTCTCCCCGTGACCAGACGCACGACTGTTGCGCGACGGCTGCTTCATCCAGCTCGTGGCCCAGGTGTGACGTAGGAGATGGGCGTGGAAGCGCCGGATCCGTCGACGTAGATCGTGAGCGCCCCTTCCTCAAGCGCATCGACCGGCGGACGGCACGCGCATCGATGATGATCATGCGCGGCCATGACGGCTCCGCGGAGCGAACTAAGATTGGTCGAATGAGCGGTTTGCCTAAATAGGGATCAGGATGCGCGAGGAGAGCAAGCCCCGACGACGACCCATAAGCCGCTTCGACGACCGCGCCAAGCGCGTACTCGCGATGGCGGGCAGCGAAGCCACGCGCCTTCACCGCGACATCGTCGACCCAGAACATGTGCTGCTCGGTTTGCTCACATGCGGCGGCATCCCCGCCAAGGTGCTTGAGGACTCCGGGGTGAAATTAGAAGAGGCGCGTCGAGCCGTAGAGGCGATGACCGGTCATGGCGACAGGGTCGAAGTTCCGGCGGTTACGCCGGCGCCCGGCACCTGGAAAATTATCGAACTCGCGGCTGACGAAGCGAATCGCGCTGGAGACGAGAACGTCCGCCCGGAGCACGTACTTCTTGCGTTGGTGCGGCAGCCCGGGAGCGCCACGCCCGTCCTCGATTCGTTCGGGGTGTCCGGCGATCTAATCCGTCAGGGGCTAGCGTCCGCTTCCTCAGGCAGCTGAAGACAACGATCGGTCTAGGAGAACGGAATTCATGAGCAAGGGTCTCAGTCCTCCAGTTCAGCCCGGGCTTGTCGTGTAGGGGGCGAGGCCGAGTGTTCGCGCCAACTGAGGAGGTAGGGGAGGGTCGTTCCTCCGACCCTGACTTTGTAGGGCGTCTGATGCCATGAAGGAGCGGGCCTCCGCTCCCGTGTTCACAGCGGTTCAATGACCGCCAGATCACGAACGACAGGATGGAGGCCCAGGACATGGTGTATCTCGGAGTCGATCTCCACCGCAAGCGCTCAGTCGTGACGGCGCTGGCCGACGGGACTGTGATCCTCAGCCGCCGCATCGCGAGCCGCCCAGAGGACTTCCAACGTGTCTTCGGCGAGCTCGAGCCGCGCTCGCTCAGCGTGACCTTCGAGGCCACGTACGGCTGGAGCTGGTTCGCCGATCTGCTCGCTGACGCCGGCATCGAGGCAGTCGTCGCGCAGTGCGCCTGCTAGCAACCGAACACCGACCAGCAGATCGCGTTGCGCAGCCGCTGGTCATCGAGCACAAGTTCGCGAATAGCCACCGGCAGCCGCTGACGCTGCCAGCAGCACTCGCGCCGACCAGCACGATCGCCCTCACTCTTCGGGCCAGCAGCCCGCGCTGCTTTGATCGCATAGGCGGCGGCCCCGAGTTCGTGGGCTGCAACATGGGCCACCGCCGCGGCCTGGCCAGCGGCATGCGCCGCGTGCCTCGCAGCTCCGGACAGCTCTCGGGCTGCGGCATTGGCATGGCCTGCTGCCGAGCGTGCTTGAGTCATCGTGATTTCGCCGCGTGTCCACGCTCGAGCCTGCTCCACCGCACGGCGGGGCCTCGGATCCATGGGCCGGACCGCCTCGAAGAGAGGCAATACGTGCTCAGCGCATTCGGCCGCCCATTCAGCGAGAAGCCGATGATGTGAGTCTTCCAGCGTCCCTCCGCGACGGATGGTGATGAATCTCGGATCGCGCTCCTTGGGAAGGATCACAGTTCACTCCACCACCAAGCCGGGACGGCCTCGATGTACCGTACCGCTAGTGGTTGACGCGTGCCGGAAGGACCAGGCTCGCGGTCGACCCTATCGGTCCGCCTCGGCGGAGGCGAAGCGGCGAGGCTCATGACTTTCACACGCATGGACCCGATGCGTCGCGGCCAGGTCGTGTCAAACGCGATGCTGGCCCGCTTGGCGGCGGTCGGTGCGGATCCCCGGGACGACGAGCAAACGCGGCAGAGCAAGGCGCTGCTCGTCCTGATCTCGGTCTTGATCCTACCGATCGCCGTGGTGTGGGGCAGCTTGTACCTCATCTTCGGCTCGCCAGTCGGGTATGTGCCGTTCGCCTATGCCCTCGTCTTGCTCGGCGCGATCATCGTGTTCGCACGCACACGGAATTTCGCACTCTTGCTGCGCGTGAGCTTGGTCGATATTCTGCTCGCGCCGACGCTGTCGATGGCCCCACTGGGTGGCTTTCTCCCGTCAGGGGGTGTGGGGCTGTGGGGCATTCTTGCCCCAGTCGGCGCCCTCGTCTTCAGCGGGCCAAGCTCCGGACTCCGCTGGTACGCCGCCTACCTCGCGGTGTTCATCAGTTCGGGCGTCGCCGGCCAGATCGTGGGACCGGTCTCAGCGCTGCCGGAGTGGTTCACCAGCACGATGCTCGGCCTCAACGTCGCCGTGGGGGGCTCGATCGTCTTCATCCTGATCGTGACGTTCCTCGGCCAGCGCGACCGCGCCATGGACGCGCTCGCACGCGAGCAGGAACGCTCGGAGCGGCTCCTTCTGAACGTGCTGCCCAAGGAGATCGCGCCCCGGCTCAAGGCCGGTGAGAGCCCGATCGCCGACACGTACGAGCACGCGACGGTGCTCTACGCGGACATCGTCGGATCCACGATGCTCGCCGAGCGGCTGGACGCGAAGCAGCTCGTTGCGCTCCTCAACGGGATCTTCTCCCGCTTCGACCTCCTCGCGGAGAGGCACGGCGTGGAGAAGATCCGCACCATCGGCGACAACTACATGTGCGTCGCGGGAGTACCGCGAAGGCGCGCGGATCACGCGCAGGCGGTGGCCCGCATGGCCCTGGGTATTCGCGCCTACCTCGACGAGCTCCGCGCGGCGGGCGAAGACCGCATCGACTTCCGGATCGGTATGAACAGCGGGCCCTGCGTGGGCGGGGTCATCGGCTTGCGGAAGTTCGTGTTCGATATCTGGGGCGATTCCGTGAACACGGCGAGCAGGATGGAGTCGCACGGCGTGCCGGGGCGAATCCACCTGAGCGACGCGACCTACGAGCTCATCCGCGACGAGTTCGAGTGCGAGCCGCGCGGGACGATCGAGGTGAAGGGGAAGGCCCCGATGCGCACGTGGTTTCTCGTCGGCGAACGCCGCCCCCATGACGAGAGCGCGCGGCCGGGCGTGGCCGCGGCGCGCGCTCCCTGACCCTCCCGCTCGAGACGCTGCGCCGCGCCGAACCTGCCGCCCCATGACCACCGCGACGGCCCCGGCCGACGACGATCGTCGACGCTAGCGGCCCCTGACCTCCGCGGCGGCGGACTCCTCGGGTGCGAACGATCCGTACTTCACGGCCCCGGCGCGCTGGTACGTCGCGATGATCACGCCGGTGTTCGACGTCTTGACATCGACGCCTGTGAAAGCCGCCGGGACGGTGCCCTCCGCGAAGAGACGCTTCCCGCTGCCCAGCGCGATCGGGAAGATCATGAGGTGGAACTCGTCCACCAGGTCGTTCTTGAGGAGCGTCTGGATGAGCCGCCCGCTGCCGTGTACTTGGATCTCGGGCCCCGACTCGTTCTTGAGGTTGGCTACATACGCTCCAACGTCGCCGTTGATGAGTGTGGAGTTGCTCCAGTCCACGCTGCGCAGGGTCGTCGAGGCGACGTGCTTGCGCGCTCTGTTCAGGGCGTCCGCGCCGGGCTCTGTCGAGCGCGGCCAGTACGCCGCGAAGATCTCGTAGGTCTTCCGCCCGAGCACCATGTCGAACGGGCGTCCCATGAACTCGGTCATCTCCTGGCTCAGACGGTCATCCCAGTACTTCACGGACCAGCCCCCATGGGCGAACCCGCCGCTTGGGTCTTCCTCCGGTCCGCCCGGCGCCTGCATCACACCATCGAGCGTGAGAAACGTGGTCACCTTGAGCTTGCGCATAGCTTGTCCTCCCCCGAAGCACGGCTCCCATCAGAAGTGTATGGATCGGACTGACCGCGACGACCCGGAGGAACACCTAAGGGAGCGGTGCCCCCGGGAACATCGCGCTCTAGCTCGCCCGATCATTCGCGCAGAGGCTGGCACACTGGATGCGGCGGCCCAAGGACCGTTTCGGGCGAGGGTTCGGCCGCAACGGAGGAGAGTCATGGCGACCAAGTTCGTGACATCCGCGGACGGTACGCGTATCGCGTACGAGACCATGGGACAAGGCGCGCCACTTGTGTTCGTCTGGGGCGCGCTCGGCGTGCGCTCGTCCCCGTTCGCGAAGACCATGCGCGAGGAGCTCGCGAAGGACTTCACGGTGTTCGACTACGACCGGCGCGGTCGCGGCGAGAGCGGCGACACCAAGCCGTATGCCGTCGCCCGCGAGGTCGAGGATCTGCGCGAAGTGTGTGAGGCCGCGGGTCGCCGGCCGTATGTCGCCGCGACCTCGTCCGGCGCGGCGCTCGCGCTCGAAGCTGCGGCGAGCGGCGTCCCGATGAAGATGCTCGCCGCGCACGAGCCGCCGTACATGGTGGGGAATCCGAAGGATGCGCCGGATCCGGACTACGAGCGGAAGATGAACGAGCTCATCGCGCGCGGCAAGCGCGACGAGGCGGTGAAGTACTTCATGCGGACCGTCGGCGTCCCCGGCCTGTTCGTCGTTGCGATGCGCTTCATGCCGTTCTGGAAGGACGCAGTCGCGGCCGCGCATACGCTGCCCTACGACGCGGCCGTCATGGACGGGTTCGCGTTCCCCGAAACGCGGCTGCGCGAGGTCCGCGTGCCCACGGTGGTCCTCGTCGGCGGTAGCACCACACCGACGCTGCGCGCAGCGGCCGACGCGACAGCGCGCACGGTCCCCGGGGCAACCGAGCGGGTCATCCCGAAGCAGAACCATGGCGTCAAGCCGGCAGCCCTGCGTCCGGCGCTCGTGGAGGGCTTCCGCACCGCGACGGACACCGGAAGCCCGAATGCCGTGAGCACGACGACCTAGGGTTGCCGCTGAAGGTCTCTCAGAGAAAGCTGTCCGACTTTCAGGAAGAGACACAACGGTCCTGCCCGAGTCGAAAGTCAGCCTCCCGCTCCGTGCTGGACAACCGTTTTCTTAAATGACGACGGGCCGATCGGCCTGTCGCGGTCTTGTCTCTAGCGGGATGTCGTGGCCGGGAAGCACGAAGGCAACTGACGCGTGGATCCTGAGCGGCTGACTCCCGATCAGTCGCCTCCATCCGCTCCGCGACGAGACAAGGATCTCGAGTGTTCGATATTGCCCAGGTGGAGCGAGGCCGGTCGGGGAGGTTGAGCCGCGAGGCCCACTAGGATCGGCACGTGCTTCGCCATGCGGTCGAGCGCGGGCTCATCCCAATCGTCCGCGTGCGCTCGAGCCACTCGCGTTCCTCCGCCTGAGTCAGCCGCGGCGAAGGGTCTGTCACGTTCATCTATCTGTAGATCAGACGCCCTACGCACAGCGATCGGAGGCGCACTCGATCCTGGTGCCGCGCATCCGCGTGTATCGAGCCGGAGCGCCTGCTCGCCGGACTCGTTGAACCATTTGTCGTGGTGCATAACCACGTTCCGTCGCGTGCGAGTTGTGGCCTGATTTCGCGTTCTCCTAAAGACGTGACCTGAAGAACCATGTGTCCCTAGTTCGATCCCGGGCTTCGGCACCGCGGCCGTGAGCGCAGCGGCCGCATCGTCGATCGATACGTCGCTGCGATTGAAACTGCAAGGTCGCCCCCGCCGAGGAGCTCTGCGAGTCGGGTTAGCTGGCGTCCGTCCGGGCACCCTCCTGTCCAGCTGCGCGAGGTTGAGCGCCTCGGTCGAATCCTTACGCTTCTCTGGATCGGGGCGTAGCTCGCACCGGGGACCTTCTTGTAGAAGACGCCGCTTGCTTTCTGGATTCCGCGCGCCGCTCGGGCAGCCCTGCGTCGTCGGACGCGAACTCGAATCCTGCGTAGGGCAAAAGTCTGCGGCCCGAGGAGGGTCAGTCAGAGGACGCGATTTCTCCGAATTTCCTCGGTTTTTCGAGTCTCGGCTCGCAGATCGGGCCATCGATCTGCAAAACCTTCATCGCGGGTTCGATTCCCGCCGTCGCCTCAGATTCGAGGAAATCGCCATCCTGCCGGCCGACGGGGCATAGGTCCCGCACATCTTGTCGTCGTCGACTCGTCTGAATGACTTGATTTGCGCGTTCCCCCTTGAGTTGATCATCAAAATGGTCAGATCGTGAAGACCTTATCGCTGGCGCAAGCAAAGGCGAAGCTAAGCGGCCTGATCGACGAGGTGACGCAGCGAGATGAGCGCGTGACCATCACGAAGCGCGGACGGCCTGCGGCTGTACTCATGAGCCACGACGAAGCGGCCGGCCTTGATGCAACGCTCGAGATCATGTCCGACCCTCAGTTCTACGCGGAAGTCCTCCGCAACCGGCGCGCTCTCGATCGAGGCAAAGGACGCTTGTATTCGCTCGAGGACCTCTTCGGAGAGGAGGTCCCAGCCGGTTTCACGTGAGACGCGCGTGAAGCTTCCTCCAGAAGTCGCGGACGTCCTCCGGAGTCTGGCGCCCGCGGCAAAACGAAAGGTCCGCGCCGCCCTCCAGCAGCTTCGTCTCGAGCCAGAGCTCGGTGATCCAGTCGAGCGCGAGCTGATGGGGCCCCGACGGGTTCGCGTAGGGCAGCTACGGATGGTCTATCGGCTGTCGGGGGCGCCCGCTTCGAGATTATTGCGATCGGACCGCGGAGGTCGACCTACACGGAGCTCGAGCGACAGGCGTGGCGTCCAACGCCGGAACGAGCAAAATCGTCGGGTCGGCCGGCGCGTCCTGCGCGGCGTGGCAGATAGGGAGGATGTCATCGTGAGAAGGCTCAAGGTCAGCACGTTCGTGACGCTCGACGGCGTCATGCAGGCGCCGGGCGGGCCCGACGAAGATCGCAGCGGCGGGTTCACGAAGGGCGGATGGTCCGTCGGCTACTGGGACGATCGGATGGGACAGGTGATGGGCGACTTCATGGGACGGCCGTTCGAGATGCTCCTCGGTCGAAGGACCTACGAGATCTTCGCCGCGTACTGGCCGCGTTCGACTGAAGCCGGCGCCCAGGCGTTGAACGGCGCGCGCAAGCACGTCGCGTCACGGACGCTCAAGAACGTCGAGTGGAACAACTCCACGCTCATCAAGGGCGACGTGCCGATGTATGTGTCCGAGCTGAAGAAGCAGTCCGGACCGGAGATCCAGGTGCACGGCAGCGGCGACCTCATCCAGACGCTCCTGCGGAATGACCTCGTCGACGAGTTCCATGTATGGACGTTCCCGGTCGTGCTCGGCAGCGGGAAGCGGCTCTTCGCGGGGGGGGCGCGATCCCGGCGGGGCTCAAGGTCGTGGATGTGACGACGTCGAGCACCGGCGTCGTCATCGCGACATACGAGCGCGCGGGCGAGATCAAGTACGGGTCGTTCGCGCCGGAAGAGCCGAGCGTCGCTGAGCTCGAGCCTCGGCCGGAGGTCACGAGCGGTCCCAGACCTGAGCCAGCGCGCTAAGCACGTTACCTCCGATCACCTTGCCGATGTCGTCATCGGAGTAGCCATGGCGCACGAGCCAGCGGACGATGTTCGGGAAGGACTCCCCGGGATTTTCGATGCCGTCGACATACTCGACCTCCTGAAACTGGAGGCCGCCGCGGCTCGCCGCGAGCGAGAACTGCCGTGCGAAGAAGCGGTGCAGGCCAACGTGGTCGCCGAAGAACGTATCCGGTCCGAACGCGACGTGCTCGATGCCAACGAGCTGGGCGATGTACTCGAAGTGCTCCATCACCGATTCGATGGAATGCAACGGGTGCCGCTCGGTGAGCGTCGTGTGCGCCGCGGCGGAGATGCCGATGACGCCGCCCCGCTCGGCGCAAGCCCGGAGAAGGGAGTCCGGCTTCATGCGCTTCGTGTTCCAGAGCGCGCGCGCCCCGGCGTGGGTGATGAACACCGGACGGTCGCTCTGCGCGATCGTGTCCAGCGAAGTCCGGTCGCCCGCGTGTGAGAGGTCGATGGCGATGCCGAGTCTGTTCATGCGCTGAACGGCGAGTCGCCCGAACTCGCTGAGCCCGCCGTCGTGCGCCTCACGAAGACCTGCTCCGAGCGCGTTCGCTTCGCTGTAGGCGATCCCGACCGAGCGGACCCCAAGTCCGTACAGGATGTCGAGACGGTCGAGCTCGTTCTCGATCGGAGCGGCGCTCTCGAGGCAAGGAACGAAAGCGAGCTGGTCCGTAGCCTTGGCCGCCCGGATCTCTTCGAGCGTACCGGCGCGGACCACGAACTTCTGATGGGCGATGTCCGCGAGCCGCATGCCGAGGTCGTAGATGACGTCGTCCCACTTCCAGCCAGCGCGCGACGTGATCGTCGCCGTACCGCCCATGAGCGCGTCGAAGACGCAGTCCAGCCCAGATGCGGCGAGTCCCTCGTAGCCTGTCCACTCGCGTCCCTGCCGGCGGTACTCAGGCATCTTCGCGACGTCCCGTGGCGCCACGGTGACGTGATCGTGCAGCGAGATGACGATGTGCTCATCGAGGAGACGAAGTGCGCGCCCTTCCTCGGCGGGTGAGGCCTCGACGCGCCGCGACGACACCCTTCCGACCTCGCGCGCCAGCTCGAAGGGCGTGTAGTCGACGTCGGCCTCGAGATAGCTGAACGAGCGGTAGCCCGTATGACGCGTCGGCTTCATCGGCGGCGCCCGAGCGGCGTTCGCATACTACGGACGGCATCGTTCGCGCCGCGCCGATCGAGCTGCGGAGAAGGAGATAGATGGGGGAGCTTGAGGGTCGGGTCGCGATGGTCACCGGGGGCGCTGGCCGCCTGGGTCGCGCCATCGCGACGGAGCTCGCGAACGCGGGTGCAGCAGTCGGGGTCGTCGAGACAAAGACTGACGCCGCCGCCGAGCTCGCGGCACGCCTCCGCGCACAGGGCGCGCGAAGCAACAGTGCGACCGCCGATGTCTCCCGTGCGGCCAATGTTGAGGCGGCGCTGGATCTGCTCGAGCGGGAGCTCGGTCCGATCGACCTCCTGGTGAACGCGCACGGCATCTTTCCGAATACGCCGGTGATCGAGATGGACGAATCCGAGTGGGACCGTGTCTTTGACGTCAACACCAAGGGCACGATGCTCACATGCCGCGCGCTCGCCAGACGGCTTGTGCGTCGCAACGCTCCCGGAGCGATCGTGAACATCTCGTCCGCCGCGGCGACCTCGGCGCGCGCCGGCGGCGCCCACTACACCGCGAGCAAGGCCGCGGTGAACCTCCTCACGCACGTCCTCGCGATCGAGCTTGGCCCACACGCGATCCGTGTGAACGCGGTTGCGCCTGGCCTTGTGCTGGACGAGGTTCTGCGCGAAGAGGCGGGCCACTCCTCCGAATATGTGCGCCTGATGCTCCGCGGGACGCCGCTGCGGCGGACCGGCGCGCCCGAGGACATCGCCCCGGCGGTGGCCTTCCTCCTGAGCGACCGCTCCCGCTGGACGACCGGGGCGATCCTCGAGGTGACCGGCGGGAGCCATTGCGGGCGGCCCCACGTCCCGCTCAGCCGGGACCTGCGCTGACCTCAAGGGCGTGCCGCTCGACCTCCTCGAGGTTCCCGTACGAGAAGCCGCGCCGGCCTTTCTCCATCTCAAGGATGAGCTCGAGCACCGCGCGATTGCGGGGCATCGCGACGCCGTGGTTCGCGGCGAGCATCACGAGCCGACCGAGCTGCGGCTCCGCCTCGGTCTTGCGCTTGCGGACCGCGAGGTCGATCCAGATCCCGGTGCGCTGCTGGAGCGGATTGAAGGAGCCCGCGATCGCATCGAGCGACCTGCGGACGGCCTCTTCGGAACGGGGCCCCGGCCGGAACGCGTTCGGGTCGAAGCCGTGGAGCTCGGGCAAGCGCACCCCGACCGCATCCGCCGCGGCCACGGTCTCGGCGACGAGGTCGGAGAGGACCGGGACGAAGCGCTCGCGTCCGAGGATCTCCGCGACATCCGCGTCCACGAGTGCGGTCGCGAAGAAGACGCTCGCCATGGCCATCTTGCTCCAGAGACATCCGAGAACGTTGCTCGATGCCTCGCACTCCTGCACCGTTCCGAGCGCGGCGGCCAGAGCCCGCAGGCGCTCGGAAATCTGTCCGTCGAGCTCGCCGACGTGGAAGCCGCCGCGAGTACCGAACACGACGCGACCGGGCGATTCGTAGTGGCCGCCGAAATTGAAGCAGGCGACAAGGGTCCGCTCCCTCCCCACGAGCCCCGCGACATCCTCGTACGCGAGGCCGTTCTGCATCGATAGGGCGTACTCGTTCTTCGCGAGGAGTGGCGCGAGCGGCTCGATCGCGGAGATGGTGTGGAGCGTCTTGACGGCGCAAATGAGCGTCCCGAGTGGTGGACGCACCTCCGACGGCAAGAGCGCGGCTTTGGGCACCGCCCTGATGTCCGCGAGGCCCTCGAGCTGCAGACCCCGGTCGCGGATCGCGAGGAGGTGGTCGTTCGCGGTGTCGACGAAAGTGACCTCGTGACCCGCCCGAATGAGGTGTGCCCCGGTGATGCCGCCGATCGCGCCCGCCCCGACGATGGTGAAGCGCATGGATCGGCATAGTACGGAGGACGCGCTCTTGGGCTATCGTCCCCGGCCGCACCAGATACAAGGCGGGGAGGCGTTTCCATGGCCGACCAAAGAGAGCTTGAGGTCCTCTACCGTCGCGGCTATAGCCGTCGTCAGTTCCTCCAGCGGGCCGCGGCGCTCGGCATCTCCTCCGCGACGGCGCTTTCGTTCCTGGCGGCATGCGGCCCCGCGGCGACGCCTGCGCCGGGCGCAACCGGCGCGGGAGGGAAGCCAGCGGGGGCCGACGGGCCGGTGAAGCTCACGTTCTTCGTCTACGTCGGCGCGAACCAGGGCGTCGTGCCGCGCGAGGTCCAGGCCGAGTACATGAAGGCGAACCCGAACGTCACGATCGAGCTCTTCGAGGGCACCAACGCGGAGACCTACCCGAAGATGGTCGCCGCTCGGAAGACGACGCCTGACCAGCCGCTTATCAACTTCGGCTACTTCAACGCCGACGCCACCGCCAAGGGCGACGTCGACGACATGTGGGAGTCGCTCGACCCTGCGAATGTGCCCACCATCTCGAACGTCTACGACAGCTTCAAGCGCAAGGACAACAAGGGCATCGCCTGGGGCATGGTCGGGATCGGACTCATGTACAACACCGACAACGTCAAGTCTGCGCCCGGCTCCTGGATGGACTTCTGGGACCCGAAGTTCAAGGGCCGGCTCGCCCTCTCGAACGGGAACCACTACCTGTCCGGACTGGTCACGACGACGCGCGCGCTGGGGGGCAAGGAGAGCGACGCTGCCGCCGTCGACAAGGCGTTCAAGCTGATCTCGGACAAAGCCAAGGAAGGGCAGATCCGGCTCTTCTTCCTCTCGAACGACCAGGTGAAGCAGCCGATGATCCGAGGGGAGGTCTGGCTCTCCGGTTGGTTCAACAGCTCGGTGGATATCTGGGCGAACCAGGAGAAAGGCCCTTTCGGCTACGCCGCACCGAAGGAGGGCCAGATCGCCTTCACGATCTACCACCACATCGTGAAGGGCACATCCGCGGCGCAGAAGTATCACGCCGAGAAGATCATCAACATGCTCAACGACAAGCAGTGGCTCACGCGTTACTGCAACCTGACCCACTCGATCCCGGTGGCGAAGGACATCACGCTCGATCCGGACCTCGCGAATCAGGAAGCCTTCAAGACGCGGAACATCGAGGGGGCGATGCAGCTCGACTGGCCGACGCTCGCCATGAAGAACGCCGACTGGAATGAGCGCTTCAACAAGGAGATCGTCGCCTTCGTGAAGTGAGCACGGCTCCCGGGAGCGCGCCCGTCGTCGAGCTTCGGGATGTCTCCCGGAGCTTCGGCGACGTAAGGGCGGTCGATCACGTCTCACTCGCGATCCGCTCTGGTGAGTTCTTCGCGCTCCTCGGGCCGTCTGGTTGCGGCAAGACGACGACGCTCCGCATCCTCGCCGGCTTCGAGCGACCCTCGGGCGGTGACGTCTATCTCGCCGGCCGACGGGTGAACGACGTTCCGCCCTACCGGCGCGAGACGAACCTTGTGTTCCAGCAGCTCGCGCTCTTCCCGCACCTCGATGTGTTCGACAACGTCGCCTTTGGGCTGCGCATGCGGCGCCGGCCCGGAGCAGAGGTGCGCGAGCGTGTGCGGAAGGCGCTCGAGCTCGTGGACCTGGCCGGTTACGAACTCCGTCGCATGCACGAGCTCTCGGGCGGCCAGCAGCAGCGGGTGGCGATCGCCCGTGCTCTGGTGAACGAGCCCGCGGTGCTGCTGCTCGATGAGCCGCTCGGCTCGCTCGACCTCAAGCTCCGCCTCGCGATGCAGCGCGAGCTCAAGGCGATGCAGCGCCGCTCGGGCACGACCTTCGTCTACGTGACGCACGACCAGGGCGAGGCGCTCGCCATGGCCGACCGTGTCGCCGTCATGTCCGCAGGGCGGATCCTGCAGGTGGGCTCGCCGGAGCACATCTACACCGAGCCGGCTACGCGCTTCGTAGCGCACTTCATCGGTGACGCGAACGTCATCGAGGTCGTCGTGACCGGCGGCGACGAGGCCGGTCGCGGGACTTTCGAGGCGGGCGCGCTGCGCTTCTCCGCCACTGGGCGCGGGGACCTGCGGGCAGGGGAGCGGCGCCACCTTTCACTTCGCCCGGAGAAGATCAAGCTCGCGTCTCGCGCGGGAACTGCTCCGGCCTACGAGGGGCGGGTGAGCGAGGTGACCTTCCTCGGACCGCTCGTCCGCTACGAGGTGATCGTCGGAGACCTGCGGCTCATCGTGCAGAGCCAAACCGAAGGCGAGGAGCACTTCGCGAGAGGAGACCCGGTGATGGTGAGCTGGAGCCCTTCCGCGCCGGTGCTGCTCGAGGACTAGCGCGCCCGTGGCCGCGGTGCTCCGCCGGCAGCGTTCGCCCTACCTCCTCCTTCCCGCGTTCCTTCTCACAGCCGGCGTGTTCGGCGCGGCGATGCTGCTGCTCTTCTCGTACAGCGCCTACACCTTTCGCGGCGGTCAGCTAACCGAGGAGGTGAGCTTCCTCGCCTGGCAGAAGTTCTTCGGCGACCCCTTCTATTGGGGCGTCGTCGGCAACACCCTTCGACTCGCCTTCGGCGTCACCCTCGCCGCCCTGCTCGTCGGCTATCCCACTGCCTACGCGCTCACCAAAGTGCGCGGTCGCCGCCTTGTCGTCGCCTGCTATCTCGTCATCTTCTCGCCCCTGCTGGTGAGCCTCGTCGTACGGGTGTACGGATGGATCTTGATCCTGAGCGAGAACGGCGTCATCAATCAGGGGCTTCGCGCCGTGGGTCTGATCCAGACCCCGCTCAAGCTGATCTACAACGACGTGGGCGTGACGATCGCGCTCGTGCACATCCTGCTGCCCTTCATGGTCTTCCCGATCCTCTCCGTGCTCCTGCAGTTCGACCACACACTGCGCGAAGCCGCCGCGGACCTCGGAGCGAATCGCCTGCGGACGTTCATCCGAGTCGTCCTGCCGATGAGCCTCCCCGGCGTGGTCGCCGGTGCACAGATCACGTTCACTCTCGCGATCAGCGCGTTCGTGACGCCCGAGCTCCTTGGCGGCGGTACGGTGCAAGTGCTCTCGCGAGCGATCTGGTTCAACGTCGTCGATGTGAACTGGCCGCTCGCGGCAGTCGAGGCGATCGTCCTTCTCGCCCTGGCGCTCATCACCCTTGCCTTCTTTGACCTCGTAGCGCATTCGCTCCGCGCAATGCGACCGACCGGCGTGCC
>Ga0209577_10001145_pt1 | contig 26345 bp, 17 predicted proteins | sample GraSoiAngelo_109_FD_185874 | JGI IMG/M metagenome (GOLD analysis project Ga0209577, IMG submission 185874) | Grasslands soil microbial communities from the Angelo Coastal Reserve, California, USA - 14_0903_12_20cm (SPAdes) (version 2) | ecosystem: Environmental > Terrestrial > Soil > Grasslands...
CTCACTATTCCGGTTGCCGTGGCTTCTCTTCGTGTCGGCCGTGTGGCTTTCTACGCCAGTACGTTCTTCACCGAACCCTGGAGACAAACATGTAAAAGTGGAGTTGGTTTCTGAACAAGATGCATTGGTGCCGGGTAAGGCGATCTGGCTAGGCATCCGCTTTGACTTGGAGGATGGCTGGCACACTTACTGGATCAATCCGGGGGACTCCGGGGAAGCACCGCGAATTGCGTGGCGTTTACCCGCTGGATTCGAAGCAGGTGAGATTCAGTGGCCTTATCCTGAGCGTTTAGCGGCGCCTCCGTTTGCAGACTACGGATATCAGCATCAGGCCTTGCTGATCGCCCCTATCCGGCCACCTGCGCAGCTGAAAGAGGGACAGTCCGCAAAGATTGCTGCTCTGGTGGACTATCTAATATGCCAGAACGTCTGTATCCCTGGACGAGAGCAGCTTGAGTTGTCACTGCCGGTGAAGAACCGTGCTATGAGTTCGGCTGCTCGTGACCTGTTTAACACGACGCGGTCAAGGCTTCCCCGGCCCGCGCCGCGCGATTGGAAGGTCTCGGTCATTTCGCTGGGAGACGAGTTCCTATTGGACTTAAAGGGGCAACAATTGGCCAAAGCGCCTCAATTCTTCCCACTTCAGGCGGAGCTGATCGAGAATGCTGCCCCGCAACAAACGACTCCGCTCCCGGGCGGTATTCGCCTGCATCTTAAGAAATCGACGCACCTCTTGCAGCCTATCGCACGACTAAGGGGGATCATCGTTCTTGGTCCCGAAAAGGCTTATCTACTAGATGTTCCTGTCTCACAAAAATTGGGGAGAGTGAGGAGAGCTCGCACGTAAACCAAACGGGAGGAGATTATGAAGCGGAATTTCTGGTGGGTTTTAGTCATTGCTCCGTTACTGACACCTTGGGCCCGCGCCGTCAAGGTGGGCGAATCTGCACCAGACTTTCAAGCCATCGACAGCAATGGTCTACAGCAAAAACTTTCCCAGTACCGCGGCAAGTTCGTGGTGCTGGAGTGGCACAACAATGGGTGTCCGTACACCAGGAAACACTACGAGAGTGGCAACATGCAGCAGCTGCAGAAAGAGTGGACAGGCAAAGGCGTTGTCTGGTTTACGGTGATCTCGTCTGCACCAGGCCAGCAGGGATATGTCACTGCCGAGCGGGAGAATGATTACCTCAAGCAAATGAAGGCTTCGCCCACCGCTGCGCTATTGGATCCGCAAGGGGAAGTGGGGCGACTTTACTCCGCAAAAACGACTCCCCATATGTTTGTCATTAACCCTGCCGGTGTACTGATCTACGACGGGGCAATCGACGACAAAGCTACAACTGACCAGGCAGACATAGCAAGCGCAAGGAATTACGTGTCGCAGGTGCTTCAGGAAGCGACTGCGGGAAAGCCCGTGAGCACGGCGACCACTCGTCCCTACGGCTGTTCTGTAAAGTATGCCCACAAGTAGATCCTGGCGCTTTTGTGGCGGTGATCTCTTTTCGGCAGAGTAACGATCAGGACAAAGGAGCCGATCCACAATGCCGCTGCTACGGAAACTGCGGTGCCGCGAATTCGATTGGGAAGACTTTCTGAAATCACAACCCAGGTGACGGGCGCCAGAGGCATGGCGTAGCAGGCAATTGCCGCCGCCACAAGCGCTACCCAAGTACAAGCTGCCGGCGATTCTGGCCTTGAGGCTTGGCGGCGTTTGCTTAGTCGAGTTGCTCTGAAAAGGAAATTGGAATCCGTGGCGGCATCCGAAGGGCGGAGTGTGGGGCAGATCTGCGAGGCATTCTTCGGATCGGGATTAACGACCTACCACTAAGAACGAACAAAGTACGTTGGACGGATGCCTTTTGATCGGGAGGCATATCCAATCCGCTCGAAGTCATTTAGCAAATCACTTACCTGCTGTTTCTCAAGCGTCTCGACCAACTGGAAACCGCCGGGGAGACCGCAGGCTCATGGCAAACCCACAACAGAGCAAATCGGCTGACAACCTTCGCCCCCTAACTCCATCATCAATGGCAGCGCGACAGCAACGAGCTAGCAGTTGACTTCAATGATGCCGCGCGCAATAGCGGTGGTAGCAGCTTCGGTGCGGTCGGAGACGTCCAGTTTCCCAATGATCCCATTAACGTGATTTCGGACTGTGTTGCTACTTATCTCCAGCGCGCGGCCTATCTGCTTGTTCAAGGATGCTCGGCTCCTCGCAGTTGCAAAGGCTGATGGAGATCGCCTCAGTCGACTGAGGGCGATCAGTGCGACTCAGGTCAAGATTTCTTCTCAACTCATTTTGCCATCAACGCTTACCTACACCCAAGCCCGCACGGAGGCACTTTACGAAAGTATCGAGAAAAGCCCAAGTGACGTACATGGGAGCAAAACGCGGGGCGCGTTTGTGGCACAGTCCGTTGGGGCATGGGTTGGCTCAAGAGAGCTAGTCATTCGAAAGGCGAGCCCTGCGCTGGCGACCACAGCATTTGTCACTAGAGTCATAAGTCGATGTTCGCCAGTTATCGCATCGGTTTCGAGCACAAGAGAGTCAACCATCGTTTCGGCGGGGAGGGCTGGTTGGGTTTCAATTTTTTCAACCGCGTCAGCGGCTTCCTAGCGACTGACCAATAACGCTTCACTATTCGCTTGTCAATTGCGACCAGCCGCCGTAGCCGCTGGAGCCCCGCAGGGCTAAGATAGCTCTCTGCTAGGCCTTTTCCCCACGGCAAAAGGCGCATCAATCCTTGTGAATGTGCACCCTTTCCAAGCAATCGGAAATTGTGCATACTCTCATTCTTCTCCAGAATCGGAGGCCCCATGCTGAGCGCAGTGCGTTCGGTGTTTTTCGGCGGGGTCGTTCTGTTCCTCGCCTCTCTTCCTTTGTTCTCTGCCGGTACTCTACAGGTTGGACGCAACTCCGACCCGACCTATCAGCAACTCCGCAACCTCACTCTGGGCGAGGCTGTCACCGTCAACAATCTAGACCTTCGTCGCGACGCGGCCACCTTCCACCTGCGTTCTGGCACGGTTTGCTTCGCCAGCCCCGTCCAAGACAAAGTGACTGGCGCGGTCTTCGTTGGCGATGGCAACTTTGTCATCGCTGCGCCCTCTGCGTCCGAGAGGAGCATGCTGAAGCTGCTCACCAAGGAAGACGAGTTCAGCGAGAACTTCAGCCAGATGGTGTTGCGCTTCACCGATGCAACCTACGACGAACTCAAGAAAGCGGGCAGCGCGGCCGCCGGCGGATGCGATTCCGGCCCGCTCAAAGACAGCCAGAACGCTACGCGGCACAATCGCCAGATCAAGTACAACCTCGAAGCCCGCATCCTAGAAGACGTGCTCAGCCTCCAACCGGGCGCACTGTTCGTCGCGTTCGTCCACGGCAAACGCTATAGCGACAAGGAACTCTTCACTATTGACCCGCATAGCGCCTTGGAGGATGTCGCGTTGGAGACCTATGAAGAGAGCAAGTCGGGCCTTTGGGCTGGCTTCCCGCTCTCAGAGCGCAGCAAGAACGCCGTGCACCGGAATCGCTTTTACATCGAGCACCAGCAGCTGGACGCCACCATCGAGAAAAGCGGCAACTTAATCGGCAAGGCCTCAACTACCCTTGTGTCACAGAACGACGGTTTGCGCATCGTGCCGCTGGAGCTGTTTCGTACCCTGCGTGTGGACAGCGTAACCGGGGATGGCGGAGTGCCCCTATCGTTCATACAGGAAGACAAAAACGACGACGCTGATTTTTCTGTCATCCTACCCAAGGCCTTGGCGGCGGGCGAAAAATACACCGTAACTACCACCTATAGCGGCAAAGAAGCGGTCTCCAATGAAGGTGGTGGTAACTACTTCCCCATCGCTCGCAGCAGCTGGTATCCCAACAACCCCACCGGTGGATTGGGCCAGTACACCACTTACGACATGACCTTCCGTATTCCCAAGGGGATGAAGATCGCGGCTACCGGCGACTTGGTCAGCGAAAGCAACGATGGCGGACAGAATGTAACGGTCTGGAAGAGCCGCCCCCAGACCGTGGCGGGATTCAGCTTCGGCAGGTTCAAAATAGAAGAGGCGAAGCTGACGAAACCGGAATACCTGGTGCAGTCGTTCGCCAACCAGGAACCCCCGGACTGGGTCCAGAGCCTGCAACAGTCCGTCAGTGGTGATAATGTTCCGGTTTTGGGAGCGTCCCGTATATCGGGAGTTGCCTTGGGCACGATGGGGACCACCTCGCTGAACAAAAAAGCCTTGGCCGAGGGACAGATTGCGGTCCAGCTCTACACCGACTACTTCGGGCCGTCTTCGTACAAGCGGCTCGCCCTCACCCAGCAGACAGCGTGCAACTTCGGCCAGTCCTGGCCGCAGCTGGTTTGGATTCCGATCTGCTATTTCTTCGACACCACCGTGCGCCATCAACTGGGCATTGAGTGGGGCAACAGAGGGTATTGGAAAGTCGTGACTCCCCACGAGGTCGCTCATCAGTGGTGGGGACATAGCGTCGGCTTCGGCTCCTATCGCGACCAGTGGATGAGCGAAGGCTTTTCTGACTTCTCGGCCGCCCTCTACCTCCAGACGGTTTATTCCAAGGAACCAAACCGCTACCTTGAATTCTGGAAGGATGAACGCGAGCTTCTGACCGAACGCAACAAGGAAGGCTACCGTGCCATTGACGCCGGCCCCCTCACTCTCGGCTATCGACTCAGCAACACGCGCACGGGATACGACATCACGCGTCGGCTAATTTATCCCAAAGGCGCGTACGTCCTGCACATGGTCCGGATGATGATGTGGGACCGCAAGAATGGCGATCAACTGTTCCGTGATACGATGCAGGATTTCGTCAAGACCTATTCCAACAAGCCCGCTACCACCGAAGACTTCAAGGCCATGATCGAAAAACACATGACCCCGGAGATGGATCTCCAGGGCAACCATCGCATGGACTGGTTCTTCAATGAGTATGTCTACGGCACCGCCCTGCCCGGCTACAAGCTAGACTATTCATTCGACAAGGACCCAAGTGGAGACGTGCTGTTTTCATTGAAGGTCACGCAATCCGGAGTGGATGACAACTTCCGTATGCTTGTCCCCGTTTACCTGGAACTTGCGGATGGCCGCACGGTCAATTTCGGCCGGGCGCGCTTGTCCGGGAATACTTCGGTCGAGCAGAAGGTCGCGATTCGCGGATTGAAAACTGCACCGAAGCGTGCGTTGCTGAACTACAACTACGACGTCCTGGCCTCAAACTGAAGGACAAAACAGACACACGCCTGCAGGGCTCGTAGCTGGTGAAAACCTCGTAGGTTACGCTCGCGACCCGCTCAAAACAAGGCGCATCTACGAGCGGTTTCTGCTGCCAATTGGCGAACTGTCCCATCCAAGGGTCGAATGCCTTCAACGACGCCGGATCGGTGATCTCAACCGGTTGGTTGAGCCCGCCGCCTGAGATCAGGATCAGGTCCGGAGAATCCTTGCTGTAGGCGAGAGGTACTCCAGCTACAAGCACGAGCAAAGCGAATACGCAGCGAGTTGCCATACGCCCCTCCCGTCCTATTACACAAAGAAAGACGCATTTCGCGTTCAACTGTTAACCAGTGTCCCACAAATATTGGAGCTAGACTTACAATTGGATTGTTGACGAAGGCATGCAGAGTTTTCTCGGGTACGCCGCTCTCCAGCACATGCATCATCTATTATTGGAGGACATCAATGTCCGGCATAGCCCCGGATCGTCGATCGGCTCTCGAGGTTGATCGTACCGGGCCGGTCCTATACTTTTAGCCTGGAGTGCTGAGTTGGATATTCATCTGATAGACGGCACTTACGAGTTGTTCCGCCACTACTACGCGTTGCCCTCCTCACGCGACAAGGACGGACGTGAGGTCGCGGCCGTTAGAGGCGTCCTTGCCTCGGTGCTTGGGATGATCAAAGAGGGCGCTACACACATCGCGGTCGCGACCGATCACGTTATCGAGTCGTTCCGCAACGAATTGTGGTCTGGCTATAAGACCGGCGACGATGTTGAACCCGACCTATTGGCACAGTTCCCGCTGCTCGAAGAGGTCCTCTCCGCTGCGGGTGTTCCCCTGTGGCCGATGGTCGAATTCGAAGCCGACGATGCCCTCGCGGCCGCGGCGCTAGCGGCGGCCGCAGATAAGCGTGTTGGGCGCGTGATCATCTGCAGCCCTGACAAGGATCTTGCCCAGTGTGTGTGCGGCTCCCGCATCGTCCAATTGAATCGGAGGATGCGCGTGACTCTGGACGAATCCGCCATAGTGCAGAAATTTGGGGTCTCACCAGTATCGATACCGGACTATCTTGCGCTGGTAGGCGACGCGGCGGACGGCTATCCGGGCCTGTCTGGGTGGGGTGCGAAATCTTCGGCTGCCGTGCTGGCCAAGTTTCTCCATCTTGAATCTATCCCTAAAGACTGCGGGGAATGGCACGTGAACGCCGCCAATGCGAGAGCTCTGGCAGACACACTTTGCCGCGAGTGGGATAGCGCCGTGCTCTATCGAAGACTCGCCACGCTTCGGACCGACATCAGTCTTTTCGAGGATGTGGACCAACTGAGATGGAGCGGCCCTACACCCGCTTTTGACGAGCTGGCTGCCCGATTGGATGGGGCACGTACTGAGAGCCGGCGACGAATAGCACGGCGCTCGGTGAACACGCCCTTTATTCGACCCGCGGCACAACCTTAGCAAGTCATGCACGCAAGTGGAAATGAAGTCGTGAATCCCATAGAGGGGGGCTGCGGCGGCCACGCGCGATTGAGGCTCGTTGTGCGCTCCCACATAGGTGACCGCCAGCAGATTCGCCAATCAGGCAGCGTTTCGCTATGTGAGGGTGAATGCGGCGAAATACAACGTGGACGTCCGCCGCATCGCATGTACTCCACATCTTTGAAGTTGCCGGCAGCCCTACGTAAGCCAAGCCAAAGAAAAACCAGAATGCTGGCGGCAACACGAACCCAACTCGTTCCGATCGTAAGTGAAAGGGTGATGCGCCGTTTGCGACAGCATCGGAATCTAGATGACGAATTTATCTCGTGCAATGGCCTACCAGCTTCTGTGATAGTACTCGGCTCATGTATAGGCGGAAGAAGTCTTCTTCCTTCGCGTCCAGGCAGACATCTGCATTGAGCACACCCGCGGTACGACGGGTGTAGCCCTTGTCATCGATTTCCAGGTGCATCGGCTTGGTAGGACATATCTGCGGTGCGGTTGCATAAGTCACCGCAACCGGGTCAAAGAGTGTAGGCGTCTGCTGGCCCCATTGGTGATACAACAATGTCAACGCGTCGGTTAAAGGAGTGCTGTCGCGGAATATGAGTTCTCGTTTGACTTCGTCGAGTTTCATTTGCGTTGAGTCGAGCGGCATTACGAACAGTGGAACTCCGGCGGTGAACAGGCGCCGGGCTGAAGAAATGTCGGATGCAATGTTGTACTCGGGATCCGGTCCGTGATTGGGCGCATAACCCAAATCGTTGTAGCCGCGATAGATAGATCCTCCCATGATTACGACTCGCTTCAGTCTTCGAAACATCTCCGGGTCGCGCTGAATCAGGTCGCCAATATTTTTTAAGGGTGCGATTGCGATCAGCGTGATCTCACCCGGGTATTTCCGAATTTGATCAAGAATGAAGTCCACCGCGGGGCCATACTGCCGGACTGGTTTCCAAAACGCCCGAGCCCAGGGGGCGTGATCCAGAACAGGCTTGCTTTCGGTCGCAACGCCAGCCGCGATCGGAATGTCGTCACGGCCGGTTTCACACAACATCCGCTCCACCACCCGGCCGCGCAGCTGCGTATCGCCCCAGGCAGTCGTGACTCCGAGAATCTGAAACTCCGGGCTGGACAGAGCCAGAGCAAGCGCGAACGCGTCATCAATATCGTCGCCAATATCGGTATCGATGATGATCTTCTGGCGCGCGGTCTCGGGCCCTGCTTGGGCGAATCCCCAAGAGGGTAATAGCAATGCCAATAAAATAGCTAGAAGCCATCCCGTAGGTAGTCGCCCCATGTTACCCTCCAACCTCAAAACGCCTGCGCACGTGCTAAGTGTCAGTTGATAGTTGTTGATTCCGGCCGATCACGAACCAGACACAAGTACAGGCGACTGCAACCGCGGCGCCGCTACCAAGTGCAGGCAACCACCCGAAACGTTGGACGATCATAGGCGTAAGGGAGGTCGAAACAATTCCACCCAGGATGCCTGCCGTGCTCATGATTCCAGAAGCGGCGCCTGCATTTTCTCCCGAAAGGTGGACGGCCGTTGGCCAGAACGCTGGCTCGGCAAAATAGAGTGCGCCGACACTTAAGCAAAGGGTTGCCACGGCACCCGCTCGACTGTCCAGCTTGGCTGCCGCGAAAAGCAGAACAGCAGACAACCCGTATCCCAGCATGATCACTGCTCGCGCACCGGCGATTCGTCCACGAAGTGCGGTGATGCGGTCGCAGACAAGTCCACCGAAAGGCGTGCAGGCTAGTGCCGTCAACCAGGGCAGGCCGCCAGCCAGACCTCCGCTCAAAATACTGAATCCACGTACCTCGACCAGGTAAATGTCTAGCCAAAACACGAAGACGAATAGTACGTAACCCTCGCAGATGTAACTCAGAGAAAGAATCAGAATGTTTCGATCCTTGAGCAGACTGCGCAAGGATGAAGAGTCTGTGAGCGGGGCTTGCGTTGTCGTCGCGCGATAGCGAGTGATCAGCTCCAATTCTCGAGCACTTACCCGTTTGTGTTCTTCCGGCGTGTCGATTGCAGCCAAGTACCACAATACGGCAATGGCAAAGGCGAGTCCAGACGTGATGGAAAATGCCGCTCGCCAGCCAAAACGCAACATCAACCAGGAAACCAGCGGCACAGTTGCTGCGGCCGCGGACGAACTGCCAACCATCATGAATGCGTTGCCAATGGCCCATTCCCGCGGCGGCGACCATTGGCGTATCGCCCGGCTGCCCACCCGGAAAGTTGCCGCCTCGGACGCACCCAGCAAAAACCGAAGCACCCCCAAAGATATGAGAAGGGCGGCCGTACCGACTCCGAACATTTTTGGCACCACTCCAGTGAGCAGGGTCGTGCATCCCCACACCAACGCCGCCAGGGATAGGGTGATCCTCGCGCCGATCGCGTCACCCAGCCTGCCGGCGGGTACTTGAAACAGCGCGTATCCCACCAGAAAACTACTAAAGATCTGCCCCATCTGGCTCTTCGTCAGACCGAGATCGGGCATCATCAGCTCAGGGGCGACGGACACGTTCATCCTTTGCACGTAGCTGACGAAAGCAAATGCGCCGACCATAGCCGCGATCAGCCAGCGAAAGGAACTGTTCCGCCGGGAGGTACTGTGCATATTGGCCCAGATCATACATCTTGCTGCCACACCACTGACCCGCGCCCATCTAGGAGACGCTTGCCGAAGGCGGCAGGGCTTCTCAGGCCAGAACACTTTTATCATCGAGGCCAACGGGGTCGTTATCGAGCAAAACGCGGTTGGCTTTCAGAACACGTCGGTTCCTGGTGGACTTAATCGTCTTCGGCAAAGGGTACAGGTACCTGCATCGTCTGCTGCATTTGTGCCGAGCCTGCGACGCCATTCCATGCCCGAAAGCTGTTCGGTTACGTTATGATGCCGTTTCGCGTTTATCTCAGATTCTTAGAGGTTAAGGATGGTCGTACGAGAAAAACCTACCTGTTTGTGTCTGTTGCTTTTGTTCAGTTGCGCTGCATGGTCGCAGCCGGGCAGTGCGGTAATTCCGAACACGACCAGCGCGATCAACTCTTCGCAACCGCTGTCGCAGCGCATCGTGGCCTACGACATCGATGCCAAATACGACCCCAAGACGCACTCGCTGGACGCGACTGAGACACTTACCTATCACAATCTGACCGGGCAGCCGCTCGACCGCTTTCCATTCCATCTTTATCTGAATGGCTTCCAGCCGAACGCTACGTGGATACGTGAAAGCAAGCGGGACGGCACGCGCGACGTAAAGTTCGATAAATGGGAAAGCAAGTACTACGGCGCCGACGACATCAAGAAATTCGAAGTCGGCGGGATGGGGGATTTCACCTCGCAACTGGAATTCATTCAGCCGGATGACGACAACAAAGACGATCACACCGTGGTCCAGGTGCGCCTTCCCAAACCGGTCCCGCCGAACGCGTACGTGCGGTTCAAGATCAATTTCCACGACCAGTTTCCTGAAACGCTGGAGCGCACGGGGTGGAAGAGCGATTTCGTTCTCGGAGGGCAGTGGTTTCCGAAGGTTGGCGTCTGGTGGCAGGGTGCTTGGAATTGCCGCCAGTTCCACGGGATGACGGAGTTCTTCGCGGACTTCGGTGTCTATGACGTCAAGCTGACACTACCGCAATATGAGGTAGTTGGCGCCAGCGGCATCTTGGTCAGTAGCGTGAACCATTCCGATGGAACGAAGACGGTTACCTACCATGGCGATGACATCCACGATTTCGCCTGGACTGCCAGTCCCCATTACAAGATTTTGGATGATACGTTCCAGGGAAGCATGGGTCCGGTTAACTTGCACATCATGATGCAACCGGCGCATTGGAACCAGTCTGGACGTCATGCGCGGATTCTCAAGGAGACGCTAAGCCGGTTTGAGGCATGGTACGGTCCCTATCCTTATAAAACGCTCACGCTGGTGGACCCCGAACACGGTTCCGCGGCCGAAGGCATGGAATACCCCACCTTCATCACCGGCGGGACTACCTGGTGGATGCCGGAGGGATTTTACCTGCCGGAGGTGGTAGTGGAACACGAATTTGGGCACCAGTACTGGTACGGCATGGTGGCCACCAACGAATTCGAAGATGCCTGGATGGATGAGGGGATCAACAGCTACACCGAAGTGAAAGTCATGGATTCTGTTCTCGGGCAAAACACCTCGATCATGAATCTGGGTGGCATCGCGGCCGGTGAGCGGGAATTGCAGAGACTCAACTATATCGGGGTGGCTGATCTCGATCCCATGGCTCGCAAGGGGTGGCAATATGCGACCTCCGGATCTTACGGCGGGATAACTTACGGGAAGACCGCCGTCGTCCTGCTCACGCTGGAAAACATCATCGGTGAGGACACGATGCGACGGGCCATGCACACCTACTTCATACGCTATCGCTTTACCCATCCCACGAAAGAAGATTTTCTGAGAACCATGGAAGAGGTCTCGGGCAAGGACCTGCGCTGGTATTTCAGCCAGGCGGTCTACGGCACCCAAGTGCTTGATTACGAGGTACTCAAGTTCAATTCCGAGCCGGTGGACTGGTACAAAGAAAAGCACGAAAGGAAACAGGCAGAGAAGAAGCGGGAAGAGGCATACCGGTCGAACGTCTGGCTGCACCGCAAGGAAGATTTCGTTGTCCCGGTGGACGTGGAAATCAAGTTCGATAACGGCGAGAAAGTCCGCGAACACTGGGATGGACAGGATCGCTGGGTAAGGTACACCTATGAGAAGAAGGCAAAGGTGGAGTCGGTCGAGATCGATCCCGATCACAAGATACAATTCGACCGCAATAACTTCAATAACAGCCGCACCGCAAAGCCCAACCGAGCAGCGGCGCGCAAGCTGGCCAATTATTTTGGCTTCGTCAGCCAGTTTCTTGCCCAAATCCTGGCCGGATGGCTAGTGTAGGAGACACGCCAATGAAGGAGAAGGGAAACCTGATTTCCTCAGGCGCGCGTATTGCGGGGAGACACAAACGCTATGTCGTGTGGTTCTTTGTTTTAAACCTAACATTGGCTGCGTTCGGGTCTTCCGGCTTTCGCGCCCACGCGCACGCGATTCTGGACAACAACGTGTACGCCGATAAGCTGCTCCACGGCTTTGATCCAGTGGTTCTGATCGAGATGTTGTCACGACCTGAAATGGGTTCCCCCAACAGCTCTACCATGCCGGCATTCTATTGTGTTTTTCTGTTTTTTCTCACGACCCTGCTGTTTATCCCGGGAGTGCTGCGGGGTTATGCCTCTGACGAACGACTGCCGCGCGACAAATTTTTCAGTACCTGCGGTGGAAATCTTTGGCGCTTTGTGCGCCTCGTGCTTTTCTTTCTGCTGATTGCTGTGCCCACCTTCGGCATTCTTTCCGGGATCCAAGGCGCGCTCGCCAAACTTGCCGGGGAAAGCTCGAGTGAGAAGCTGCCGTTTTACACGCGCTGCGCGGGATTCGTGATCATTTTTCTCATCATGACCACCATCCGAGTCTGGTTTGATCTGGCACAAGTGGACGTTGTTCTGAGAGACGAAGGGCGTGTGCGAAAATCGATTGCGATCGGCCTTCGGAACACGCGGAGCAATCTGGGACAGCTGCTGGGCAGCTACGTTCTCATTTCCACTGTTGCGGTGATTGTGCTGGCAGTGGGGATCTGGGTTTGGCATGTAGGGGTGCCTTCCAGCAGCGTGCTGGGCGCTTTCGTGATCGGTCAACTGATCCTGCTTCTGTGGCTTGCAGCGCGTTTCTGGCAGCGTGCCGTTGCCGTCGCATTCTATCGGCAGAAAATGACAGAACCAGACATGGAGGCGCAACCGGTGCCGATGCCTGCTATTGGGATGCCCTCGGTTCCCGAAGGCGGGTGACCCGTCTGCGCCGCCTGGCGAATTATTAAAATATGTTCTGCCAGTACTGGGCTTTCTTCCGCATCCTCCTCCTCTTCATGTCTGCACACTCCGCACCGATCTGTTTGGCATCGGCGCACATTGGCTCAGTTGGAGTATGACCGGCTGCGGTCAGACGTGAAAGATGGGTTCACCAGACGAATGCTACTGGATTGCGAACAGCACGTACCATTCGCTGAAATAGCCGTTCGGTTCTGCCATCGGCTTGTGCTCTTTCACTTATGTAGGAAGGGCAACGCCAGGCATGGCCTCAGTGGTCGCCGACGTGCTCGTAATGAAACTTGGCCGTCCCGCACCCTCTTGGAGTTGCGCCAATCTGGTCAAAGAAGGTGAGGCACGCAGCGCGATATCTGGAGGCGATCAGAGAAGGCGGATGATGACGACATCCAGCCGCTTCTCAACTTTGCATGGTCATGATGTAGCCGCTGCTGATTGTGGTTGTGTCCGTCTGCGGATCAGGTCACAGATCGGCGTTCCCATCCAGAACAGTAACAGCATCGGCATCAACAATAGATGGGCATCAACATTATCTGTCCTTGCTTGGGGATGGGCTTCTCCCATGACGTGGAAATCTCGTCACCACCTGCCCCGAAGGGAAGCCAAATCGTCACGAAGACGCTCCGGAGTCTCCTCGAATTCGGTTTTCCTTACTTTGAAAATACGCGACGCGGGTGGCTCCGAAAAGCGCTTTCCATAGCGGCCGGTAAGGACGTTCATCGGATACTTTGCACCCGGCGCTGGCTTACATCGCACGGCCGTTTGTCACGCCATGTTGTGTTGGCGAACAGCGGTTTCAGGTAGTGATAGCGACTGCTCAAGCTGTCGATCGGCGGCTTGTCGCACTTATCCTGCCCCACGAAATAGTGCTCCATGTGTAGCTTTTGCGCCGCTTGTAGTATCTGCGGCCAGGCGATGGCTCCATTGCCCACTTCCGTGAAGTGGCCGGCGGCGTCGTTCAGTCGAAATCAGAACATCAGCTTCAAACTGAGCTGGATGTTACGCGGATTGTTGCGCGTGCCGTATACCTGTCCAAAATTGCCGCAATCGATGCAGTTCGCTATGTTGCTACCCCAAGTTCCAAAAAATTCACCGCCGTAGATCGGGTGATTGAAGGCATTCAGGAATTCGGCTCGAAACTGCGCGCGGAAGCGTTCCGGGCCAAAGGATTTGGCCACGGCGAGATCAACATTCTTCGTGGGAGCCTCGCGAAGTTGCGTCATGCGCTGTGGCTCATTCCCGTAGGTGAAGTCAGCCGGTGCGGCAAATGCGTCGGCGCTGATCCAGTTAGACGTGGTCCGGTGTGCCGGCTTGGGGTTTCCTACGACATTCGGTAACCCCGGTCCCGGAAAGCCGAACTCACCCAGCGGGTTGGAAGAATAGAACGCCGGCAGTAAAGGCAGACCGCTGGTCAATCGGACGACCCCAGAAACTTCCCAATTCCCGAGAATCTGATTAACCACCACTGGCGCCCCGCCTCCCCAGCGTTTGCCTCTGCCATAGGGCGGTTGATAGACGAATGCGGTGGCGAAGCTATGCGGAACATCGTGGGTACTGATGGCATAGTCCAGTTTCGTGTTGTAGGAATCGCGCCACATATTTCCGATGGTCCAGCCAAGGAAATCCTCCGATCCATTGTCGAGCGCCTTCGACCACACATAAGTGGAGATCAGGCTGAAACCATTAGAGAACTGTTTCGTATATTTGAGGCTCAGCGCATCATAGGCGGAGCTGGCACCCGGCAAGGAGCGTGTCCAGTTGAGATAAACGTATTCGGGAAAGGGCCGGAGAAGTTGGTTATAGGGTATGGTCTGGCCGCTAAGCGGGCTGTTCGGATCGGTGATCACGCCGTAGAAGGGATTGGGAACCAAGTCCCTCAATTTGCTGCCGAGTGCTAAGAGCTGAGTGGGAAGCTGGTTGGCATTGAGATTCGGGTTCCCATACATCAAGCGCCGTCCGCGCGTGCCCATGTAACCGGCTTCGACTACCGAATGCGTGCCCAGTCTGTATTGCAGATCCATGCTCCACTGCTCCGTGTAACCGACCGGATGCGAACCCTTTGGCCACATCTGATTTACCGCGTTTCCGACATAGGTCAACCCTCCCTGTGTGCTTCCAACCGGCTGCACGAGACCGTTGGGGAACGGGTTGCTGACGAGATTGGTAGGAATGTATCCTTCGCCGTCCACGGTCCCGATCCAGTTTGTGCTGGATGTAAACCCTAAGAACTGGCCCGGTGCGTCGAAGCTGATCATGGCTGAAGCCGGGGCATAAAACATACCCGCACCTAGGCGAGCCACCAGCTTATCCGTGACTCTGTACGCGATCCCCAGGCGAGGAGCGAAGTTGAGATTGTCGGGTCCCCAGGCGGAGCGATGATCTTGGTTCGCGAATTCAAATGCTCCATAAACGTTGTACCCGAGAGCCGTACTGATCGGGTTAACGGCAGTTTTATCGAAGTACGTCAATCGGTTGAAGCGCTCGGTCGCCGGCCTCTGATTCTCGTAACGCAGGCCAGCCGTGATGGTCAGGCGGTCAGTGGCGCGCCACTGATCTTGAACGTAAGCGCCGAACGTGTGCAGCCCCATCGCAGGGTCCATTTGTATGGTTGACGACCCACTGCCGGTTCCCAGCAGCATGGACGCAATCGCGTTGCCGGTGGTGAAAATGCCATCGAGCTGGACTTGACAGGGACCGCCGGCCTGATTTGGCTCGCAGGATGTGAGACTCCTGCCGAAACCAAAGGACCCAGGCGTATCCTGGCGGTTATTCATGAAAGCTATATCGTAATTGGCGCCGAACTTCAAAGTGTGTCTGCTGAATTGCCTGGTGAGATTTCCGAGCACAGTGATGTTGCTGCGAACGTAACGGTTGTAGCTCGAATAGGTGCTGCCGAGAGTGGCATACATGTCGGCATTTACCAGAGGCAAGAGAGGCGCTTGAAATAAGGCAGGCGAGAGGCCAATTGTGCTCGCATTGGCTTTACCGTAACCGATGGAAGTCTGTGCTTCGTACCAGCGTCCATAAGCGGCGTAGGAGTCGATCACCCATTTAGGATTCGGTGTGAAAGTATCGTTCAGCACAAGCTGAAAACCGTGGTCATCATTGTTCGCGGATTCGTCGGCTCCGTTGCAGAAAAAGCATGCAGGGACGTTATTCTGGCGAACGCGGTCGGACATGCGCGCAAAGATTCTGTTCTTAGCGCTCTGCTCCCAATCGATGCGCCAGTCGAACTTGTCGTTGGCCGTCGAACCGCTGCCTTGCGCGTAATAGTTGTTTATGTCGTTTGCGCCAGTGCTGGGACGGTTGGGCAGGGGATATAAATTAAGGATTTTTTGTCCCACGGAGTTGAAAAGATTGGAGGGAATAATATTGCCGGGGAAGGGATCGCGCGTGTAATAGAGGATTTTTCCGCTCGAATCGGTCACTGCTCTTGTCGAGAAGGGGTTGTAGATCACGGCGAGCGTGCCGTCGGGGCTGTAGGTATGTGAGAAATCGCCGTTGCGCTCGGCGGCAGTAGGAACTGTCATCGGTCCGCTCGAATCGGTTTCCGGTTGCCGCAGCCCTTCGTAAGCAGCAAAGACAAACAGGTGATGGCTCCTGGTGATGGGCCCGGTAAAAGTTCCGCCAAACTGATTGCGGTGGAACAGGCCCTTCGGTGTATGGTTAAAGTCATTCGACCAGGTGTTGGCATCGAGCGCGGAGTTGCGCATGTAATCGTAAACTTCACCGTGGAACGACTGGCCGCCACTTTTCGTGACCAGCGTGACCACGCCGGCCCCGGCGCGTTCGTACTGAGCATCGTATACATTCTGCACAATCTGCTGCTCCTGCACGGAATCATTCGTGGGAGCAACCAGAAGCCCGCCCCAATCCACCGCCGTCGAAGGAGCGCCATCGATGAGAATCTGCTCGTTGCCGCTTCGTCCCCCGTTGAGACCGAAGGAGCTGCCGTTTTGGTCGAAGCTGGTTGAGTTCGAAGTCATGCCGCTTTGGGCCTCGGTAGTGCCAGCCAGCGCGAACACGAAATTCAGAGGGTTGCGGTAATTATTCGGCAATGACTCGATTAGGTGCGAGTCCAAGGTGACCGTGTTGTTGGCAGACTCGGTATCGAGCAGGACCGCCTCGGCCGTCACCTGGACGCGCTCCTGTGCTCCCCCGACCAAGAGTGAGACATTTACAGTCGCGGCGGTGTTCGCACGCAAGATCATGTTGCTACGCACGTAAGATGTGAAGCCCGGTGCTTCGGCCGTAATCTGGTAAGTTCCCGGCAGCAGATTGTCGAATTTGTATAGTCCGGTGGCGTTCGAAGTGGTCTCGCGAGTATCATGCGTATTCATGTTCAGGAGACGAAGCCTGGCTCCCTGAACTACACCGCCGATCGGATCAGTGACAACACCTGTTATCGATGCTGAGAACGTCTGCGCAAAGCCGCTTTGAACGATGGCTGCGAGAACGCAAAATGCAATACAAAACACAAGGACGCGGTTCGGGCTGAGTCTCATAGGGATTCTCCTCGCGTACAGTTCTCCCGCTTATTGATCCGAGGAATGACCAAAATTCCCGTGTCTAAAGCGTTTCAGATTGTGGACTTTGGCACCAGCAACACTCATTGTCAACCTCTGTTCATGACTTTTTGTGCCCTGTTTTTTCAGGGAAATAAGCTCAGAACTCCTAACATACCCCCAAGAACAGTTACGACCTGGTACCCGAGAAGTCGCCAACCTGCGGACCAAAACCTGTCCGCTTTTCGGTGAGTGTGCAAATGGGTATGACAGCAGAGGGCCGTTTCGCCGGAAATACTCAGGCTCGGACTGAGCCTTCAAGCGTCAAGCACAGTTAGTAGCCCTGTGTTGGCTTGAGAAGCCCTGACCTTTAGGTCGGGGAGTAGTCACGAAAGCGGCGGGGGGGTTAAGAACCCCGGGGCAGCGAGTCACTCTAAAGCTCCCTGCCGAATACCTTAGAATTATCCCCGACTACGGTTTCGGTTGTTTTAACCGGCTCTCCACCCACGAGCACAATCGCCAAGGGGACAAAAGCACGCATTTGGGAGGCGGTAGAAAAGTTTCAGTATCGGCCGAACCTGTTCGCACGCTACCTGCAAGCGAAGCGAACCTTCAATATTGGAACCCTGGTACCGGAAATTGGCGATCAGTTTTCTGCCATGCTGATCAGTGGCATCCGAGTCAAAATTGGCAGAGGCAAAATTCAATTATTTTGTCGAGAGCCACGGGTTTGCGTCAGAGGAAGTTGAAAATTATCCTGACGTGCTGATGGATCGCCAGGTCGAAGTCATGATCTTGATCAAGATGCCTTTGAAGAAACCCATGCCAGTCCCCGTGGTTGCGATTTCGCTTTTTTCAGAGGACCCGAACACAACGGCGACACGGAAGCGCGGTGGGCAGCCATCCTGAGGGCTATTAGTGAAACAGGTGTGGCCGTGAGAGAGAAGCTTACGGCTACCATGGGCAATTATTGCGAGGCGAGTAAATTGTCGATGATGGAGCGGGATACCATGCTGCCATGGCATTGACGCAGCGTACCCATGACTTCACTACCATTATGGTTTTCAATAAGGGATCTGCAATTGGAGCCCTCCGCGCCCTTCAGGACCGCGGGCTTACGGTTCGGGCGACATCTCAGTCGTGGGAGTGGATGACATCCATCTTGCCGAGTTCATCTCGCCGCGGCTGACTACCATACGGCAGCCGCTCAAGGAAATGGGAGACATAGCCCCCTCGACGCATCGCAGCCTGCAAGCTAACAGCGATTACACTCAAAACGAGTGGCCGCTGGGCATGAGCACCAACAGACCAGCACGAAATAGAATCCGCGAACGCTAATTGAGTTCCCTAACCCAGATATTCCGGAAACTGATGGGCTCGCTCGGATCGCCGTGCGCCTGCAGCAGAATCGGTCCCGTGTCGTACTTCTTGTAAGAAGCTTGGCCGATATATCGCGTCTCACCCTTCAACTCGAAGTGATTCTCGACCAGCACGCCATTGAAGAAGACCGTCACATACGCTGGAGTCCTCAGGGAACCGTCGGCATTGAAGATGGGTGCTGTCCAAACCACGTCGTAGCTTTGCCACTCGCCCGGCTTGTGACTCGGGTTGACCAGCGGAATGCTTTGCTTGTAGATGCTGCCGGCCATGCCATTGACGTAGGTTTGGTTGTTGTACGAATCGAGCACCTGCAGCTCATATCCGGCATCGGGGGCGGTGGAGGCGAGAAACACGCCACTATTACCGCGTGCCTGACCGCTGCCTGTGATGTTCGCAGGAATTTTCCATTCAATGTGGAGTTGATAGTTGCGAAACGCCCGCTTGGTTTCGATGTTGCCAACGGCCTTGTTCACGGTGAGTACGCCGTCGGTAACGATCCATTTCGCCGGCGACTTGTCTTTCGCCGACACCCACTCGTCGAGATTATTGCCATCAAACAGAATGATCGCGTCGGAGGGGGGCGCCTTGCACTCGGCGCCCGGCGTAACTACTTTGGGCACCGGCTCCCATAGTTCCGTGTCTTGAGGTTTTGGCGTGGCAGGCGGCGCCGTTTGTGGTCGGGCAGTTTGAGGTGCCGCCTGCTGCTGGGCGTAAAGGGCGCCGTCAACGACAACCAGAGTCGTAAACGCCAGGATTAGGGAGATTAAACTGCGCATGTCCTCAAGAGAATACACCCAGCGGCGCGGCAAAAATTGATAACATCTGTCGAAACGGCCGGAGGTCCTGTCCAAATTATGATTACTCGCCGCAGCTTCCTTATCACCAGCGGACTGACCGCACTCGCCTCAACCCGCGTCTTCGGCGCGAACGAGACAGTCCGGCTCGGAATCATCGGGGCCGGACAGCGGATGAAAGTCCTTCTCGATGCTGCAGACAAGGTCGGCCTTTACCAGATTCTGGCCGTGAGCGACGTATATGCGCCCAACCGCGATGCAGTCAAGGAACGTTCCAATGGCCTGGCAACGACCCACTTGGACTATCGTGAAGTACTTGAGAAGGACATCGATGCGGTGATCATTGCATCTCCGGACCACTGGCACGTGCCCATGGCGCTCGACGCTCTGAAAGCGGGCAAAGACGTTTTTCTGGAAAAGCCGGTCACCCATACTATTGAAGAAGGCGCCACCCTGATTCGTGCCGTCCGTTCCGGCCAACGCATTTTACAGTGCGGTATGCAGCAGCGCAGTTGGACACACTTCCGCAATGCCGTCGATCTGATTCAGGCGGGCAGCCTGGGCCGGGTCGTACAGGTTCGAAGCTACTGGTGGCAGAACTATCAAAGAGACTGGCCAAAGAAACCGGTTGACCAGCAGGCCCTCGATTGGAAGCTTTGGCTCGGCTCCGCGCCAGATCAGCCATACAGCCAGGAGAAATTCTTTCATTGGCGTTGGTTCTGGAATTTTGGCGGCGGCGCGATGACTGACTTATTCACGCACTGGATTGATGTGGTGCACTGGGCCATGAAAACTGACCAGCCACGTCACGCACAGATGCTGGCCGACAAATATGTTTTCGATCAGTGGGATTGTCCCGACACCATCCAGGCAGCCTTTCGCTACCCCAGCTTTGATGTCGTGTATGAGGGAATGATGAGTTCCTCGATCGACGATGGCGGCCTCGAGTTCCGCGGCACTGAGGCAACGCTAAAGATCAATCGCGGCGGATTCACCGTCTACCGTGAAGACGTGCCCAGGGACCAAAATCCCATTCTCAGCGAACGCAGCTACCGCGACGGCACCATCGATCACCTGGAAAATTTCTTCAACTGCATCAAGAGTCGCAAAGAACCCAATGCACCCGTCGAAACCGGGGTTGCGGCCGCGCGCGCCGGCCACATCGGTAACTTAGCCTATCACCATGGTGGCCAGATCACCTGGCCGCCAAAGGCGTAATTGAGGTAAGGATTTAACTGCCGATCGACACCAAGGGACAGTAGGACAGTCGCACGTTGTACGGAGGGCGACATAGAAGCCACACTATTCACCCTTTTCAAGGAATTTTCGTATGTGTCGGAAACAGTCGGAAACTTAATCCGGGTATCTTAATTGTGGAAACTATGATGACTCGGCGTGAACTCTTGACCCGAACCGCGGGCTTGGCGGCAGCCACACTCGCGCAACCGTTGGTTGAGACTTTGTCCGGTGCGGCACCACTCGAGCCTGCCACGAGACGCACACCTGTGTTGGCGCGATACGAAGAGCTTCAGTTTGGCGTCTCTTATCATTTCAGCATGAACACCTTTACCGGCGACGACTACGAAACCGGTAAAGTGCCGGCCAGCACATACAATCCCACCAAGCTGGATGTGCAGCAATGGATCCGTGTGGCAAAAGAGCTTGGCGCCAGATACGCCGTTCTCACGGCCAAACACATGTCCGGGTTCTGCCTGTGGGATTCGGAAGGTTACGATTACGACGTCGCCGCAAGTGGCAATAAAACTGACGTAGTTGTGGAGTTCATGGCTGCGTGCAAAGAGTATGGGCTGGAACCCGGCTTCTACTACTGCATCCTAGATCCACATAATGAAGGCAAGTTCGACTGGGATTCGCCCGTTCCCGACGGCTATTACAAGCTCATCAAGCACCACCTCACCGAACTGCACACACGCTATCGCACGCCGTTCTATCAGCTGCTGGACATCACCTGGAAAATCTCCTCCGACCAGCGGTGGGAGCTGTACCGGCTCATAAAGTCGCTGAGCCCCGACTGCATCGTGGTGATGAACCAGGCTTTTTATCAGAGCAAGCGGAATTTGGGACGGATCTCGGAGCCCGCAAGTTGGCCGACCGACGTAATTAATGGAGAAGATACCCTGCCTGCCCCGGAGGGCCACGATCCCCACATCAAGGTGGGCGACAAAACCTACTACTTGCCGATGGAGGCGTGGATGCCAACCGGACCGCCTTACAAGCCAATGCCGCCGATGCACAGTTGGTTTTGGCGGGAGGGATTCAAGACGCAAGATCCCGAAGTTATCGCCGGCAACTATCGGGTTTGCAAGCAGCGAAAGTCGAATCTTCTGCTGAATCTATCTCCTGACACCTCAGGCAGACTGCCGGATGAGGCCGTGCAAGCGCTGCAGCAGGTTGCAAAGCTTATTCGAAAGTAACAGCCCCACTGAAAACCAGTGAATGCAGCCTACACCGTTGAAGAGCGGCGCTCCGGGGGCCGCGTAAGCCGTGCAGGAAATAGGGGCTTCAGCCCTGTGGCCGGGTTCCGCCGCTCACCTTTCCGATACATCGACCCATTTTCGGCTTCGGTGGCTCTCGAGCACGGCGTCGAGAATTTTCAGCTGGCGCAGTCCGTCGACGAACTGCGGATACTCGGGGCTGGCTCCTGATCCGATGGAAGCATAGAACCGCCGGAACACCTGCTTGAATGTGTCGTCGTAGCCTTCGCTATGCCCCCCGGGGAGATCGGCATAACTGCGCGCTGTCGGCGTAAGTAGTGACGGATCCTTCACGAAAATCGCGTTACCACTGTCACGATGGCCAACCCAAAGTTCGTCGGGCCGCTCCTGGTTCCAACGGGCCGAAGACCGTGAGCCATAGATCTCAATGCTGAGTCCGTTCTTTCGTCCAGCCGAGACCTGGCTAGCCGTCATGCAACCGCGCGTGCGGCTTCCCATTTGAAAGATCACCGCCCCGAAATCTTCGGTCTCGACGGGAGTTTCCTGATAGTCTCCCGGTCCCATCAGCTTGTTCGCGAAAGTCTCAATTGAGCCCTTCGGCTTCTTGCGTGTACGGTGGTAAGTCTGAAGATCGGCGCAAAGAGAGGTCACCCGCATTCCCGTGATGTGCTCCGCCATATCGAACCAGTGTGACCCGATGTCGGCCATACACCGCGATGGACCTGCGGCCTGCGCGTCAACACGCCAGTTCCAGTCGGTATCGTAGAGCAGCCAATCCTGGGAATAGGTACCCTGTACGACGAGAATGTCGCCCAGCTCACCCGCCTCTCGAAGGCTGCGCATCTGCTGCACCATGGGGTAGTAGCGCAGGTTGTGACACACACAGTTGCGCAGTCCCTGCCGCGCGGCGAGCGATGTGAGTTCTTCTGCTTCCTCTACCGAGGTGGTCAGGGGCTTCTCACAGAGGACATGCTTGCCGGCCTGGAGCGCGTCCTTGGCCATGGAGAAGTGCTGGGCGTTCGGCGTACACACGTGGACCGCAGCGATCGAGGCGTCGCGAAGCACGTCGCGGTAGTCTCTTCCCATTCGGGGGACTGAAAAACCCTCACCTAAGCGTCGTGCCGCCTCGTCAGTTCTGCCCACAACAGCGGCGACGTCCACGGACTCGACCCGTCGTGCCGCCTCGAGATGCACACGTCCCATAAAGCCGGTGCCGAAAATTGCTGTTCTGATCGGTTTCATCGTAAGTTCCTGTCCCGTAGCGTTACGTCCACCAGGCCGCTGCAGGCTGCTCTCGGATCACAATGCTATTCAGGAAGTTGGCAGCTTTAGTCAGACCCTCTGCCGGCGAGAGCAGGCTGTCCTCATGTTCGATGGAGAGCACGTAATCATAGCCAAACATACGCAGAGTGGAGATCAACTCGGTCCACCACTCGGCTCCGTGCCCGTAACCACAGGTGCGGAAGATCCAGGCGCGATCGCGTTCTTCCGTGTATGGCTTGGTATCGAGAACGCCGGTGCGCTGCAGGTTAACCGGATAAAGCTGCGTGTCTTTGGCGTGGACATGGAAGATGCCGCCTGCCAGTATACGCACGGCGCCAACCGGGTCGATACTTTGCCAGAAAAGATGGCTGGGATCGAAATTGCAGCCGACGTTGTCACCTGCGATCGAGCGCAGCCGGAGCATGGTCTCCGGGTTGTACACGACGAATCCGGGGTGCATCTCGACGGCGATTTTCACCCCGTGGTCCGACGCGAACTTCGCATGCTCGACCCAATAGGGCGCGACCACCTCGTTCCATTGCCAGTCGAGAACCTTGCGGTAGTCAGGAGGCCAAGGGCACGTCACCCAGTTGGGAGCTGCGGCCTTTGGTGAGTCGCCAGGGCAACCGGAAAAGTCGACTACTACAGGGACGCCGAGCTTTTCCGCCAACAGGATAGTCTTGCGGCTCACTTCCCGATCTTGCTGCGCACGAGCCTTGTCGGGATGGAGAGGGTTGCCGTGACAACTCAAGGCGCTGATGCTGAAGCCATGATCGCGGAGTAGCTGTCGAAAATCGGCCAGAGACGAATCATTCTCCAGCATCGAGAGCTTGCAGTGTGGGTCGCCCACATAGTTCCCGGTGCCAAGTTCGACGGTTTGGATCTTGAGGTCGACAAGCTTCTTGAGAACTGCGTCCAGGGGGAACTGCGCTAGCAGAGGCGTAAAAACTCCAACACGCATTCGAGTATCCTCTCTTTAATATTTTCTATAAACGGACGCGGCCTGGTTATGCTCACTCGGCATGAACCGGTTTTACCCTCAAAGCAGCCTCATGACCCAAAATCCACCACAACAGCGCACATAGAAGTGCCATCGCCGCTCCAGAACTGAGTGCCGTCAGCCAGCCGAAATGCTGAACCAGGCTCGGAACGTCGGGCTCGGGATGGGGCGCGGTCTGCTACGACTGCATAGGAAGTGCAGCAACAACCAATAAGAAAGTGGCCAGCGACACAGACGCGTACGTTCATCTGGTTGCGTCCGCGATTTGAACGAACAAGGTTACCGCGACCCAGCCGAAAAACAGAGTACGCCGGTGGCTAAAATTGTTAGAAGCGGAAGAAAGCGGAAGTGTAAACCAAACCGCGTTTTCCGCGTCTGGGCCTTGATCCTGCGGGCCCCCGGCAGTTAATTGTGAGACGCTGCCGCTTCGTTCGGCAGGGCAAAGGCCACGTAAACTCCTCCAGACCCGAACTTCGGGTCTTTTCCTCCCCCGGCCGCAATCACAACATATTGACGGCCGTTTACAGCATAGGTCGCAGGAGTGGCGTTCCCGGCGAACGGCAGCGTAGCTTCCCATAGCAGTTCGCCAGTGTCCTTGTCGAAGGCGCGGAATTTCCTATCGAAGTTGGTGGCACCGATAAATAAGAGGCCGCCGGCAGTGACGATCGGACCGCCATAATTCTCCGAACCGGTATTCTTGAAGCCTTGGGAGGCCAGTGCAGGATATTCGCCCAGATTGATTTTCCATTTGTATTCCCCGGTGTTGAGATCGATGGCATTGAGCGTGCCCCAAGGTGGAGCGATGGGCGGATAGCCCTCGGGAACGAGAAATCTGCGGTAACCGGTGAGACGGTATTTCATCCCGGCCGGCCGCGGCTCGGAACTGGAGAGTTCCTTGTTCTCGCCGGTGAGGAGGAAATTCACCAGCCCGTTGAGTTGGTCTTCATACAAATTAGGGAAGGCGGGCATTCTGCCCTTACCGGTCTTAATCGTCAGCGTGATGTCGGCGGGGCTGAGGCGATCGCCGATTGCGATTAACCCTGGAATCTCGGGAGGCGACCCCGCCATCGTGTTGCCGTGGCACACCGCACACTGGCTCAAGTAGACGGCACGGGCGCCGTGCTCGCCGGTGTCCTCGAAGAGCGCTGCCGTCCAGGCCATTTCATTAGAGTTGACATAAATGATGCCAGTCTCAGGATCCACGGCAGGACCGCCCCATTCCGCGCCGCCATCGAAGCCGGGAAAGACGAAGGTTTCCTTCCCCACGCTGAAAGGTACGAATTGCCCCTCATGACGCATGTTGCGGAAATGCTCGAGTGCCCACCGATGCGCCTCCGGTGTGCGATTCATCAACTGCGTTTCGTCGATCGATTGACGTGCATACGGTGCGGGCTTGGTGGGAAGGCCCTGCTCAGGCGCCGTCTGCTCGCCCGGCAGGGTGCTCGGAGGATACTTCCGATACTCAATCGGGAACAACGGCTGGCCCGTCAAACGATCGAACAGGAAAACAAAACCCTGCTTGCTGGTTTGCGCGACGGCGTCGATGGATTTGCCATCGTGTTTTACACTCAGGAGTACAGGCGCCGAAGGGAAATCGCGGTCCCACAAATCATGTCTGACGGCCTGAAAATGCCAGATGCGTTGTCCGGTCTCGGCATTGAGCGCGATCAGGCAATTTGCAAATAAATCATCCCCGATGCGGTCGCCTCCATAGAAATCGAATGCGGCCGACCCGGTCGGCACATAGACGATGCCGCGTTTCGTATCCAGAGCCATTCCCGCCCAGTTATTGGCGGCGCCGCTCGTCTTCCAAGCGTCCTTCGGCCATGTATCGTAACCAAATTCGCCAGGATGAGGAATAGTGTGAAAGGACCAGCGCAGTTTGCCGGTGCGCACATCGAACGCGCGAACGTCACCCGGAGGCGCAGGTAGCGTCTCGGGATTGCGACCGCCTACTATGATCACGTCCTGGTAAACAACCCCTGGACTGGTCAGCGCAATGGATTGCCAGCGCGGCTCGCGGCCCAGGTTCTCCTGCAAGTCGATTCGGCCGTTGTTGCCAAAGGAAGGAATTGGTGTGCCCGTCGTGGCATCCAATGCGTAAAGAAAATTCATGACGCCGACCAGAATTCTCTTCTCTCTGCTGTCCGACCAGTAAGCTAACCCGCGGTCCGGTTGCATACCCTTGATGCCGGAATCGAAACTCCATAAACGCTCGCCTGTCGCGGCGTTCAAGGCAAATATCTTCTGTGTGGGACTGATGCCGTAGAGGGTCCTGCCCACGATGAGCGGATTGGTCTGGAG
>Ga0209577_10001146_pt1 | contig 26342 bp, 24 predicted proteins | sample GraSoiAngelo_109_FD_185874 | JGI IMG/M metagenome (GOLD analysis project Ga0209577, IMG submission 185874) | Grasslands soil microbial communities from the Angelo Coastal Reserve, California, USA - 14_0903_12_20cm (SPAdes) (version 2) | ecosystem: Environmental > Terrestrial > Soil > Grasslands...
CTTCGCCCCCATCACCGCGCCCAGCGCCAGCCACCTAGCCGGCGCGAGCATGCAGATCACCCGCTCGCTGGGCGCCCCCGGCGACATCAAGGTCAGCTGCGGCTCAAGCGGCCAACCCTGGCACGCCTCCAACACCACCATCATCGCCATCAAACTCTCCGACGCCCCCCGCCAAGAAGTCACCGGCTAAGCCAGCGCCGGACTATCGCTCGGGGACCGCGGGCCCTTGGGCGAACAGTCGCATGAGGTAGTCCCCCAGGTCCACCCCTTCCCGGTGCAGCCGCCACAACTCGGCGGTCGGCGGGAGGGGCTGGGCCTCGGGAATCGTGTGAAGCGCAGGCTCCAGACAGGCGCGGGCTAGACCCGCGGCGTCCTGTTCGGCGACGTCGCGGTCGTAGTGGGCGAGCACGGCGGCGCGCAGGCGGGGACCTAGGGGGTGCTCGTTGTAGTGGGGCGCGCGGTGGTCGAGCGAGTAGTGGTAGAAGCGATTGCCGCGCTCGCCGCGGTCGGCGATCTGATCTAGCGTTCCGCTGCCCACGTGCAGCACGTAGCTGTGATGCAAGAAGGGGAAGCTCTCGATGCGCAGACCGGCGGCGAGAACGGCGCGCTGGAGCGCATCAGACGGTGATCCGTCGTCCAGGAACGGCGGGAAGGGCGCCCGCCACACCTGCGAGGGATCGAGCATCAGCGTGCTCAGCGCTACCAGCTCGCGGTCGGTCACCCGCCCTTCGAACTGTTGGCCGATGATCGCCGCCCCGGTGCGACGCAAGGTGGCCACGGCGTCTTTGACCACCGCCGCCCGCAGCAGCAGCACATCGGAGTCGAGCACCCACACGTAGTCGATGCGCTGATCCGCCTCCGCCGCCCGCTGACGGCGAGCCAGCCAGGAGATCCCCTGATTGACGCCCGGCCCGTGGTAGCGGTGGCGACGGTTGCGGATCACGTGCACCAGCCCGGCCCGTTCGAGCTCGTCGAGCATCTCGACGGATCCATCGCGCGAGCCGTTGTCCACCACCACGATGGCGGCGAAGCGCTCCGCGCCCACGATCCGATACATCGAGTAGATGAGCTGCGCGATGAGCGGGCGGGTGCCGTAGTTGACGACCACGGCGGCCACGCGATCGCCGGCGTCGCTGCGCGCCGCCTCGGTGGGCCACGGCACGCGGTGCCGGCGCTCGTGGCGGTTGCGGGCGCGCGCGCGGGCGTGCGACAGCGCGGAGACCAACCGCCGGTGGGCCCGGTGGCGCAGGCCCGGCGGCCGGGCGGCGACACGCGTGGCGGCGGCGCTGCCGCCCGAGCTCATCTAGCCGCGCTCCCCAGCAGGCGCTTCAGGAATCCCTCCCTTTGCGCGGGCGGCGCCTGGGGAAGCTCGCTTCCGGCCAGGATCGCGGCGGGCGCCGCCTCGGTCATCCAGCCCAGGCGCGCCGCGAGGCCAGGATGGCGCCGGGCCGCCTCGTGCAGATGTTCGCCGAGCGTGGGCGGGCGCCAGTCGGCGGAATGGGCGTCCGAGGCCAGGGCCGAGCCCCAGCCCCGCTCGATTGCCGTCAGGGCCAGGGGTCGAGCGGGCGAACGGCGCTGTAGCGAGCGCGCGGTGATCTGGACGAGCACGCCGTCCTCGACCAGGCGCCCCAGCCGGTCGGCGTGCAACTGAAACGAGGGATTGAGCTCGGGGTGAGCGAGCGTCACGCGAAAACCACGGCTGCGCACCGAGGCCAGCAGGTTCTCGAAGATCGAGGGCAAGGCGCCATAGGGGGTCTCCAGCAATAGGTCGGTGCCGTTGCCGGCCAGCGTCGCCGCGCGCAAGTCCTCATCGGAGGCCTCCAGGGCCGCCGAGATGTCGACCTCGGCGCCGGGGAGGACCTCGAGCTCGACGCCGGCACGCGCGAACTCGCGATTGAGCTCGGCGACCCGAGACGCCAGCTCGCTCGGGCGCACGTCGGGAAAGTCCTCGCGCAGGTGCGGCGTGGCGACGATGCGGCGCGTGCCCGAGCGCGCCGCGACCTCGGCCATGGCCAGGCTCCCGGCCAACTCCGCGGGACCGTCGTCGATGCCGGGAAGCACGTGGCTGTGCAGGTCGATCACGTGGCGGCTCGAACGCGGGACGGAAACGGCACTTCTGACACGGTACCCGGGACATGGCTGGGCTCGACCGCGACCTGCCGGCGCTGATCCTGCTGCTCGGGGTCGAGCTGGTGCTGCTGTGGCGCGGCCAGCGCCGGCTGTTCTGGGCGATTGCGCGCGCCAGCGGCTCACGGATGCTGGCCTACGCGCTGGCGTTGCCGGGAACGGTCCTGCACGAGGGCGCCCACTATCTGGCCTGCCTGACCCTGGGGGTAGCGGTAGGACGACAGCTGGGCGCCGGTCCCGATCGGGTGCGCCTGTTCTGGCCCCGTCGCACGCCCGAGGGCGACGTGGTCCTGGGCGGCGTTCCCCACGCCCAAACCGACCCCGTGCGCCAGGCGCTGATCGCGATCTCACCCCTGCTTCTGATCCCCCCGGTGCTCGCCCTGCTCACGCGACTGCTCCTAGGTCCGCACGGGCTCACGCAGCTGCCTGACGTCCTCGGGCGCGTGCCCCTGTGGCAGGCCGTGCTGTGGGGATACCTGGCGCTCTCGTGCGGGCAGGCCGCGTTCCCGTCTCCCGGGGATCGCGTGGGGCTGGTCGGAGGAACGGTGCTCGCTGGGCTGGTGATCGTGGTCGGCTGGGCCCTGGTCGCCGTGGGACCGGCGGGCTCGGTGGCCGACGTGCTCGGGGCCGTGGTCGGCGTGCTCGCCCTGCCCGCGGCCACGGCGGCGCTGACGCTGGCCCTCCTGGAGCTGAGCGCTCGCCTACGTCGCGCCGCCTAGAGCGCTAAGCGGCGGATGACGGCGGCCCGTCCCCGGCGCGCGCCCGCGCCAGCAGGTCGGCGATCGCCTCCTCGGAAACCTCCGAGAAGTCTTGATACCACAGCCCGACGGCCCGGAACGGTTCGGGCATGGCGGCGCACACGAGCTCGTCGGCCTCGGCCTCGACCTTGGCCGCGGTCTCGGCGGCGGCGACCGGCACCGCGGCCATGACCCACCGGGCCGCGAGCCGGCGGAGCACCGCCATGGCGGCGAGCATCGTCGAGCCGGTCGCCAGCCCGTCGTCGACGACGATCACTGCGCGACCGGCGACGTGGGGGCCCTCGGGAGGCTGCCCGCTCGCCCGGAGCCGCCGCTCGAGCTCGGCCTGGGCGGCGGCGGTGACCTGCTCGATCTCATCCGCGCTCACGCGCGCCTCGCGTACCACGTGCTCGTCGAGGACACGCACCCCGGGGCCGATCGCCCCCAGCGCGAGCTCGGGTTGACCCGGCACGCCCAGCTTTCGCACGACCAGGACGTCCAGCGGCGCACCGAGCGCCCGGGCGACCTCGAACGCCACCGGCACGCCGCCGCGGGGCAGGCCCAGCACCACGGCGTCGTCGGGCACGCCGGTGGCGAGCACCCGCCCGGCTAGCTGCCGGCCAGCGTCCCGGCGATCGGCGAAGGGAGCGCCCATGGCGCCATTGTCGCCGGCCGGGCGCCTATTGATGCAGCGCCAGGATGGTGAGCTGATCGCTGTCGACGAGGCCCACCAGGGTGTCGACCACCGGGGGATCGAACTGCGAGCCCGCGCAGCGCCTCAGCTCCTGCACCGCGTCGCCGACCGAGATGCCCCGCTTGTACGGGCGGTCCGAGGTCATCGCCTCGAAGGAGTCGGCCACGAAGAGGATCCTCGACTCGAGGGGGATCTGTGCCCCGGAGAGCCGGTCGGGGTATCCGCCGCCGTCGATGCGCTCATGGTGGTGGCGCACCCACAACGCCTCGTCGCCGAGCCCGCTGTGCAGGAGCATCGTTGCGCCGGCCACCGGGTGGATCTTCATCTCCGTCCACTCCTCGGCGGTTAGAGAGGCGGGCTTTTCCAGGATGCGGCGACTGACGGCGACCTTGCCGATGTCGTGCAGGAAGCCGGCGCGGCGGAGCCGGACGATCCGCTCGCCGTCCAGGCCCATCGCCTGCCCGATAGCCACGGCGTAGGCGGCGACGTTCTCGGAGTGGTCCTTGGTCTGCAGCTGGCGGGCGTCGATCGTGGACACCAGCGCGTGCAGGTGGGAGATCATGGTGTCGCCCGCCGGCTCGTCGGGGTCGATGACCACCTCGCCGGCGATCGAGCACAGGTTCTTGCCGTTGCGCTTGGCCCAGTAGAGCGCCGCGTCGGCGCGGTCGACGAGATCGTCTTGGACGGTGGCGTCGGTGGGGCAGCTGCTCACGCCACCGCTGATGGTCACCGGCCGCCCGTGCAGGATCGTGCTGCGAGCGATCGCCGTGCGGATGCGCTCGGCGACCAGGAGGGCGTCGAGCTGGGAGGTTTCCGGCAGCAGGAGACCGAACTCCTCGCCCCCCAGGCGCGCGAAGCTGTCGGTGGGGCGCAGCAGGGCGCTCACCAGCGTCCCGATGCGCCGCAGCACGTCGTCGCCGGCCGAGTGCCCGTAGGTGTCGTTGATCGCCTTGAAGTCGTCGATGTCAAACAGGGCGATCGAGATCTGGGAGCCATAGCGCTCGGTCCGGTGCAGCTCCTTGTCCAGGGACTCGGAAAAGAAGCGCCGGTTGTACAGGCCCGTCAGGGGGTCGCGGATCGCCTGATCGAGCTTCTCCAGATAGTCGCGCGCGTTCTGCACGGCGATGGCGAGCTGGTCGACGAGCAGGCGCAGGAGGCCGAGCTCGGCCTCGGTGAACTCCTCGCTCTCGTCGCGCACGAGCGTGACCAACCCGATGTCGTGACCGCGTGCCGCCAGCGGCAGCCGGACGATGGCTCGCCGGCCGCGTCGCTCGGCGCCGAACCGCACGGGCGAGCAACCCACGGTGGTCCACGGACGCTCGGCGCGCCAATCGCCGGCGGCGGCCCGCAGCGTGCGGGAGCCGTCCTCGACGGTGTGCAGCGCCGAAGACACGGCGCGCGCGGCGAGGTGCACGACGCCCAAGCCGCGCTCCAGGATCGGCGCCTCCTCCAGGCTCTGGGTCATGGTGGTCGCCAGGCCGGTCAGCGCCTCGAGGTCGTCGTTGCGGCGCACCGCCTCGGCCCGCAGCCGACGCTCGCGCAGCGCAGCACGGCGGTGCTCGACGAGCATGAAGGCCTGCCGGCCGAAGGTGGCGGCGAGCACGGCGACCCCCAGGCCACCGAAGTACAGCTCGGCCGTGGTGGTGAGCGCGCGGTCCAGCCACAGCCCCACGAGGATCCCGGGGAAGGCGAGCACGGTGATCATGGGCAGGACGATGCGGACGAGCACCCACCGGCGCGCGCCGCCGTCGATGGCGTCGGGGGCCTCGGGCTCGGCAGCCGGCGATCAGATAGGCGGCGGGCGCCCACAGCAGGGCGGTGATCCAGCCTTGGGCGGGGATCTGCCCGCTGGCGTTGGCCGAGGCGAGGAAGTCCCCGGCGGCGGCGGCCGCCGCGCAGCCCGCCAGCGCCAAGGCAACGCGGCGATGGCGCCGCGCGGGACGGGCGGCCAGGGCCACCAGCGCGCCGGTCAGGGCGAGCAGGTCGACCAACACGGTGGCGCCCAGCAGCACGTCGCCGCCGTCGAGCGCCGGCCCGAGCACGAAGTAGATCCCGACCGAGAGCAGCAGGACGCCGGCCAGGAGCCCGTCCAATCCGCGCTCGAGGGGCAGCCCACGGCAGCAGCCCAGCGCCAGCGCGCCAATCCCTCCGAGCAGTGCCACCGACGCGAGCGCCCCGATGTAGTACGCGCCCAGCAGCTGCTGTCCCAGGATCGACGACAGCACGGCCACCAGCGAGGCTGCACCCGCCAGCGCGCAGGCGCCGGCCAGCCAGACCCACACGCTCCGTCGCTGGGCGCTGCGTCGAGCCGTGCCCAGGCAGTGGATGCCGGCGAACACGAGGATCCCCAGCGGCACGGCGAACACCAGGTCCCCGAGCTTGACCCCGACCACCGGAAGCAGGAACGGGCCGGCGGCCAAGGCCACGAAGCCGATCGACGCGTCCACCCGGCGCTCGGAGACGTGCTGGGGCTGGCCGAGCGAGTCCGGATCGAAGCGGTCGGCAGGACACGAGCCGAGCGTGCACCCGCAGTGCTCGCAACGCGGAGAGAGGACGGTCAGGGACTGGGCCGGTCGGTGCCAGCTACAGAAGGCGCAGAAGTGCACGAACGGAGCGTCGGATCTCTCCGCGGGCTCGCCTCCAGAAGGTATCGATCGGGCGGGGGGACTCTTGAGCACTTTGGACCTCGGCAACGACGGCCAACCGACGGGGCCCGTTGCCTCCCCATCCCGGCGACGAATCCCGGCGGCGCCGGTTGCCTAGGGCGTCTATCGGCAAAAAGCCCGAGGCCGACAACCCGCAATTCGGGGTACCTACGCAGATGGACTACCCACTATTTGGAGCGCGCGGGGTGCGGTTTGGGCAGAGGCGATAGCGCCGCCGAAGGACGTACCTGCCCCCATCGGCGGTGCACACGACCAGCCGCACACGCTCGAGGCGCCCGGCAGAAGCGGCCAGCCGAACCTCGACGCGGCGGTGGGATCGGATCGGACGAAGCGCCGGGCGCGGCGATCAGGAGCACCGCGGACGCGGGCGCGGCGCCCGCCCGGTGAAAATCCCTCGCGGCTCGCAACCGTAGCGGCCGGGTAACACATAAAGAGTTGCTAGGAGCTTGGCTGCCAGGCGCGAGTTTGCGCTAATGGTGGTGTTAGAGCCCCTGTAGACGGACGGCCCCTGCCGATTTTCATCGGTCGTGGCCCAGGCCCGGATAGCCATGCGATCACCCGCCCTTACCCCTGTGGAAACCCGAACGTCGCCCCCGTCTGGCCGGCGACGGCTGGCCATCGGCGCCGCCGTGGGCTTTGCCTGTGTGGTGGGGGCGCTCGTCGGCCCCGCCGCGCTGGCGAGCGCGGCCGGCTCGTCGTACCGCCTGTCCGGCGCCAGTCTGCACCGCAACCGTGGGCACGTAGCCGCGGTGCGCGATCGCGGCGCGGGCGGTGCCCGCGCCCTGGCCCTGGGCAAGGGGGCGATCGCGACGGGAAGCTTCTCCCTACCGGGCCCGGCGCTCGGCGTGCGCGTCCGCGCGCGCGCCGGCCGATGTGCCGCACGCCCCATCCTGTCGCTTGGCTTCGACGGCGCTCGGCCCCTGCGCCTGAAGCTCTCATTGCGTCGTTTTCGCGACCAACAGCTCCTGGTCTTGCTCGACCACGGAGCGCACGTAGTCAAGCTGAGCGTGGCCCGCGGTGGCGCGGCGTGTCGCCAGGCCGTGCTCATCGACCGTCTCGTCTTCGTCCCCGCCTCACCGACGCCCAGCGGGTCGAATCCGGTCGCGGCGGCCCCGCTCTGGGTCAATCCCGACACCTCGGCCGCCCGCCAGGCCCAGGCCTGGCGCGACTCGCGGCCCGCCGACGCGGCGCAGATGGACAAGATCGCCTCCCAGCCGCAGGCGACGTGGTTCGGCCACTGGAACGACACCGTCCGCAGCGACGTGGCCGCGGTGGTCGATCGCGCTGCCGAGGCCGGGCGCCTCCCGATCCTGGTCGCCTACGACCTGCCCTACCTCGACTGCGGCGGCTTCTCCTCCGGGGGCGCCTCATCGGCATCGGCCTACCAGAGCTGGATTCGAAGCTTCGCCGCCGGCATCGGCGATCGACGCGCCGTCGTGATTCTCGAACCCGACGCGCTCCCCGAATGGGACTGCCTCTCGGCCGAGCAACGCGCCTCCTACATCTCGCTCCTGAGCGACGCGATCGCGGTGCTCACCGCCCACCCAGGAGTGGCCCTGTACCTCGACGCCGGAAACTCCGCCTGGCAGCCCGCGGACGAGATGGCCCGGCGCCTGACGCAGGTCGGCGCACAGCGGGCCCGGGGCTTTGCCCTGAACGTCTCCAACTTCCAGACCACGGAGTCCTCGCTGGCATACGGCAAGCAGGTTTCCGCGCTCCTAGGCGGAGCGCACTTCGTGGTCGACACCAGCCGCAACGGCAATGGCCCGCCCGCCGGGAACGCGTGGTGCAACCCCCCGGATCGGGCGCTCGGCGCGCGGCCCACCGCGCGTACCGACGACCCGACGGCCGACGCCTACGTGTGGATCAAGTCGCCCGGGGAGTCCGACGGTCCCTGTAACGGCGGACCAGACGCGGGTGTGTGGTGGCCCGACTACGCGCTCGGGTTGGCCCAGCGAGCGGCGTACTGACTTCGCCGGGGCCAGGCGGGTCAGGCGCCGGGGTGGATGCCTCTAGCCGGCGCCGGCGGGGCGGCTGACGCGGGCCTTCGGGCGGGGGCCTCGTGCGCGTAGGCCAACTTCATGTGCACGAGCTCGGGGATGGTGAGGAAGCGGTAGCCGCGCGCGCGCAGGGCATCGATGATCCGCGGCAACGCCTCGACGGTGTGTGAGCGGTTGCCGCCGCCGTCGTGCATGAGCACGATCGCCCCGGGGTGCACACCGGGATCGGGGTCCTTGGGGTTGCCGTAGAGCACGCGGTGGTAGATCTCGGCGGCCGACGGCTCGGTGAAGTCCTGGGGGTCGGTGTCCCACTGGATGCTGTCCATGCCGAACGACCGCGCCAGGTACTTCAGCGCGTCGTTGATCGAGCCGTAGGGAGCCCGCCAGAAGCACGGGATAAATCCGGTCGCCTCCCAGATCGCCTGCTGGGCGCCCTGCAGCTCCTTGAACGCGTGGCCGAAGCTGACCTGGAGCATGTCCGGGTGGGTGTAGGTGTGGTTGCCGATGAGGTTCCCGTCCCGCAGCTCGCGACGGACCTGGCCCGGGTAGTCGCGCACCTGGTTGCCGATCAGGAAGAAGGTGGCGTGCACCTGCTCGCGCTCGAGGATGTCGAGCACGTAATGGGTGTAGCCGCTCGGACCGTCGTCGAAGGTGAGGGCCACCACCTTGTCCGGGGTATCGCCCGTCTCGGTGTAGAGGCGGTGGGCGGGACCGCAGCCGATCGGGATGTCGGCACCGATCGGCTTGGGGGTGGATACCGGGTGCGAGGCCGGTTTGCCGGCGCCCGCGGCGGCATGGTGGGAGTGCGATCCGCAGCCGAGGACCTCTAGCGCGCAGGCGCCGAGGACGGCGAGTCCTGCGAGCGAACCGAGGGGCCGGCGGACAGACACGCCAGCCAAGGGTAGAGCGCCTGCTCGCTCTACAATTCGCTCTCGCGCGGATGTAGCTCAGTTGGCTAGAGCGTCTGCTTGCCATGCAGAAGGTCGAGGGTTCGAGTCCCTTCATCCGCTTCTAAACAGCCCGGAATCTCGGGCTGTATCGCCATTAGCACGACCGCTAGCCGCTCGCCGAAGTCGTTCGCGGTCGCCGGTTGGCAGTTGGTTGGCAAACCACGGCCGGGAGCGAGGCTGATCCGGGCGTGGCCTGGGTGGGGGCCGAGTACCGCGCGGGGGCTCCCCTCGGAAGCGCCAACCGCTAGCTAGGTGCTGGCTAGGTGCTAGATCGGTGGTCGGAGGGGGGTTGGCGCTAGGTGACCGGCGGCGAGGACGGTGCTAGGTGCTTGGGCGGTCGATGCTCGATTAGCGGGGCGTGACCGCGAGGCGGTGCGCGAGCGCAGGGCGTCCTCGGGTAGGTGAAGCGCGGACGGGGGGCCTCGACGAGCGCTAGGTGCAGGGCAACCGGGCGCTGCTTGCTCTTCCCCCGCGCCAGGCTACGGCGAGGTGAAGGACGGGACCGGCCCCGGCGCCGCCAGGTGCGCGGTCGTTGGGCCGGCGGAGGCCTCGAGCGAGCGTCCGCAGAGAATCACCAGCGCCTCGTCCGGCGGCGCCCCGAGCAGGCGGGCCAGCTGGTCGACGGCCGCCTGGTCGGTGTCGAGCACGGCCTGGTACACCCCCATCGTCAGCGACGGATTTGTGTGGCCGACCAGGGCCATGGCGCGGCGGGGTGGAACGCTGAGCTCGGCGAGCAGAGAGGCGAAGGTGCGCCGCAGCGTCTGGGGTGTGAGGTGCTCGATCGGCGGTAGCCCGGGGTTGGCGGCTAGGAGGGCGTTGGCGCGCGCGTGCGCCGGAGCCAGGATGGTCTTGCGGACGTTGTTGGCGGTGTTCCGCCGGCCGGTGCGGGTAGCGAAGACCGGGTCCTCGGGCCCGTAGTTGTGCTGGGCGTGATGCTCGAGGAGCAGCTCGTGTAGGGCGGGCACCATGGGCACGTAGCGCTCGCCGGCGTCGGTCTTGGTCGCCGAGCGCGGCACGCGGATTCGCCTGCGGGGAAACTCCAGGTGAACCCCGTCCAGGCCGCACAGCTCCGCGATACGAAGGCCTGCGAGCATCAGGGTTGCGAGGATCGCGAGGCGCGGGACGTCGTTGCGCCGGCTTTCGGCGTTCGCGGCCCACAGCTCGCCGCGGCGGATCTTGCGGATGAGGGTGTCGCTCACGCGGTAGCGGCGCGCGAGAGCCAGGTGTGACTCGCGGCTCGCGCGGATCTCGCGGACCTGGCCCCAGGTGAGTCCTTGCTGCTCGGCCTCGATCGCTCGCGCGGCGTCGAGGAGGGCGATGCCCTGGGAGACCTCCAGGAACGAACGGCGCGGCCGCTGGGGCTTTACCTTGGCGCGCGCGTCGACCGGTTGCCGGCCGATCAGACCGCGCCGCTCGGCGTCCTCAAGCACGCGGCGCACCGCGGCGACAACCTTGTTGATCGAGCCGTGCGAAAGCCCGCGCTGGCGACGAAGGTACTCCTTGCCCGTGCGCGAGTCGCGGTAGGTCTCCATTGCAGGTTCGCCTCGACGCTCGGCCTCCTCGATCTCTGCGCGCTCGGTGAGCAGCGCCGTGACCATGTCATCGACGTCGTGGGCGTGAATGTCGCCAACCCGACGCTCCCCCAGGTGGTCGACGGCGACGTTCAGACGCCACTCCAGGTCGGCGTAGGACTTGCTGCTGTGGATCCGCGGCCGCTGGCGGGCCAGCCAAATCGAGGCCAAGGTGCGAAACGACACCGCCCGATCGTCACCAGAAGCACGTGGGGCCGGACTGCGACCGGCCGGCACATATTCGCCGTGCTTGACCTGGGCGATGACGTAGGCGGCCTCCTCGGCCGCCTGCTCCTCTGTACACCCCTCCCAGGACCCACCGATGTGGTGATAAATGCGCCGTCCGTGATAGGTGAAGCGCACCCCGTAGCTCACGCCGCGGCGCGTGGGCCGGCGGACTACGGACCCGGTGCGCGGTCCTGCCATGGCGTTCTGGTGCCTGTCTCGAATCGCATGCGGTTCGACCGCGGCGTCGCGGCCGCGCGGCATGTTAGGCGCGCAACCGGTCACCGTGCTTCCTCCCTTCCAGCAGCTTTACGCCGGGCGGCAGCGCGGCCGTGGAGCGGCGACGGGCCACCGCCCTGGCATCCGCCGCCGGGCGCCGAGGGGCGGGCGGCATCTGGTTTCGAGCCGCGAGCGCCCGCCGAGCGACCTCGGGGTCAAACCGCCACCTCGGACGCGGCCCGTCACCCAGCGGCACACCGCCAAGCTCCACCTTATGGGCGTACACGAAGCCCACCCTCACGCGGAGGATCGCGGCGAGCTGCCGCGCCTCGACCAGTTCACCGGTTTCAGCGGACGGCCCGAGCAGCTCGGCGACGCGCTGGGCGATCGCCTCGACGTCGTCGGCATCAAGGAACATGGCTAGAGCGTCGATCCGGAGCGAGCCCGAGCATCCGCGCCCTCGCCCGATTCCCACGCCCGCGTTGGTCTTCGACGCCGCGCGAGAGGTCGATGACCGGCCGCGTGACAAAGCGCTCGTGGGGGTCGATCCACAGCCATCTCCCCAGCTGGTCAAGTTCGTCTAGCAGCCGCATGCGTGCGACCGGCTCGAGAAGACCGGTCGCTGCCGTCTCGTCCAGCGCTGCGAGGTCGGCCAGGAAACGCTCGATCGCGCGAAACGTCGGTTTGTCGAGCGGTTTGTGGTGCCTCCGCGCCTCATCCAGGCGAAGCCCACGTCGCTCCGCGCGAAGACGGTGCGCCCCGGCCGTGAGCCCCAGGGGCCGAGCCGCCTGGCGCCAGTTTAGGCCCAACTCGGCCGCGCGGATGATTACTAGCCGTATCCGTATCTCGTCCGCGAGCGCGGCTGGGGCGGGCGGGCTCAAGCGGATGTACGACCCCAGCCGGACCCACGCCAGCGCCTTGACGACGCGGTTGAGCTCGAGCCGACGCTTCAGGGCGATTGCGCGCTCGGGGGACCGGCTTACGTCGGGTCGGGCCCGGTGAGTTGGCCTGGCCTCGGCAGCGGTCGCGTCTCGGCGAGCACCGCCCCTGGCGGACGCCAGCCGGCTCGACCGGCGCAAGCGTCGGCGCACCTGGCTCCCGGCCCAGCCTCGAAGCCTCATCGGTCGCCCTCATGGAAATAGCTGTGCATGTCGCTGGTTTGCGATGGCTGAGGGACCTGGTTCATGGTGTGGGCGGCGGGGGGCTGAGGATCAGCAGCCCCCAGGCCTCGTCGGTGGGGGTCCCGGAGGCGTCGAAGGTGCGTACTGTCACCTGGGTGGTGCCTCCGGGCTTGGGCGGGTTGGCCGCCGCGTCGCAGGCCGTGTTCAGCCCGATGTGGACGGTGGCGATCGCCGCCAGGGTGCTGTCGACCGTGGCGGTCACCGCGAACGGAGCGGCGTTCAGGTCGCCACCGCAGTAGACCCCTGTCCCAGCGCGCCAGAGTTCGCCACTGGTGATGCCGGCGCCAGTGTTGGGATCGAACGTTCCGTCGGCGGCCACGTGGGCGTAGGCGCTCACGCGCAGGACCGCCCCGGCAACGCCGGCGGGTCCCGCCTGGCCTTGCGATCCGGTGCTGCCTGTTGCGCCCTGGGTGCCTACCCCGGGGATCCCGGCCGCGCCCAGCGCGCCCGCCGGGCCCGGGGCTCCGTGGACGCCGGGGGGTCTGGCTGGTCCCGGACGGCCGGCGGCGGGCTTCGGGCGCCGCGTTGGGCAGCGCCGGCGACGGTTGGCGCGGCAGCGGCGGGATGGACGGTGATGCTTTTTCGGCGAGCTGCTGCGGGTGCTGCGATGAGCCGCGAGGCTGGGCGCGGGCATCGCGACCATTGCGACGGCGGCGACTGCAGCTATTAGAAGTTGGGGCACGAGGGGTCTCCGATCTCTCGACGGCCGGGCGCCAGCGTTTCCAGTGGCGGCCCGTCCGCGGTTGTTTTGGTTGAGTCGCATGGCTAGATCACCTGGCGGGAGCGCCAGCGGCGCACCAGGACCGCGACGTCCGCGGTGGTGGCGGAGGCGGGCAGCGTCCCGACTAGGCGCTCGCTGCCGTCGACGCTTACCTCGACGAGCTCGAGGAGGTCGCCGCGGCGGCGCAGGACCAGGGCGCGGCTGGCCAGCACCGCGGCCATGGGACGGCTGGAGTCGCCGCGCGTGATGACTACCGTCTTCGGCCGGTGGGCCGACGGGCGGCGCCACACGCGGCGCCCGCGGTCGTCGAAGGCGCCCTTCAGGGCCCTGGCGATCTCACCCGCACCGGTCGCCCCGAGGTCCGCCAGGCGTGGGTCGCCGTCTGGGGCGCCGATCAGCCGCAGCAGGTCGCGAGAGGCGCCCGAGCCGACCCGGGGGATCGCCTCAAGGACCTCGCGCAGGCGCAACCCGTCACACCCGGGTGCGCGCGCGGCGCCAGCGACGAGCTCGGCGGCCAGCCGGATCGCGGTCGGACGGTCGGGCGCTGTGCGGATCTCGCGAAGCGCGGCGCCGCGCGCGCCGCGCACACGGTTCGCCTGGGCCAAAGCGTGCGACTGCTGCGCGGTCATGACTTGCTCCCAATCGGGGCGGCGGTCCCGCGAACGGTCCGCTCCAGCGCCACGACGTCGCCCTTTGAGGTGCGCAGCTGCCACGGTCTCATCGGGTTCTCCTTGAGTGGGGAACGGGCAGAAGCAGAGGCAGGGACAGACCGGCCGGCGACCGGTAGCGGACGGCGACGCGGCGGGCCGACCGACGGGGGCGCAGCGTCAGCGTGTCCCGTCGTGCGGCCAGGTGACCCACGATCCGCGCTGCGCCGAACTCCTTGGTCCCGGCGAACAGGTCGACGGTCGCCGTTGCTGCCGCCGGGCGGTTAAGAAGGCGCAGGACGATCCGGCCTCGGCGCCGGCGCACCGTCGCGCGGGGGCGCGGAAGACGGGCGTGTGTCTCCTCGGGGCTGGGAGCCGACAGGTCTGGTCCGGGCGGGGTCTGGGCGGGCGTGGGCGTGCCGTCCTCGGGTGCGGCGTCCGGGGTCGCGCACCCGCTCCCGCGTGAGTACAGCGCCGGGGCGGGCAGCGTCCCGGCGCGCGGCCCAAGCCCCTTCATGGGGTAGACCGGCCGGCCGGCGCACAGATCCCCGATCTCGCCCCCTTGAGCCGCGCTCTTATCGAACCAGGCCGTCAGGGCGGGATCGGTGAGCGCCTCTGCTAGCTCGTGGGCGAGCGAGATCGTCAGGCTGCTCGCGCAAACCCCATGTGTCTCTACATAGGCGTAGGCGAGCGGGCCGTCGGGAGTCACCGTCGCTGCCCCATGAAACCCGCAGGGGACCGAGTCGGGCGGCCCGATCGTGTCCGACTCGCACGGCTGGACACAGACCTCAGGGGGCGCGACTATCACCACGAGGCGGTCGGGAGCCCAGCTCGGCCCGGCCAAGCGCCGGGCGGCGTCGTTCTCGGCCGCACTCCAGCCAAAGCACTTCGTGTACCCAGCGGGGACAGGGCAAAGCCCCGCGGGGAATGGCGTCGCGTCGCTGGTCACGTCCTCGAGGCCCTCGAGCCGTGCACCCCCGCCGGCGTCGCCGTATTGGCCCACCACGCCCCCCCATGCGGCGCTGGCGGCGAGCCCGCGCACCTCGGCGGTCAGCATGTCCTTGGTCGCTGGCGCGATCTCGCCGCCCGGATCCCAGAACACCAGCCTCACGTGCGCCCGCAAGACGGGACCCCCCTGATAGGTGGGGTCGGCGCCAGCACTAGGCGGTCCCGCCGCCAGGCCGAGGACCACGGCGGCCACGAGGGCGAGTCGCGCTGCCCACCGCTCGAGCCCGCCGGGCAGCGTCATGTGTCGTAGAGCACTCATCGAGCGCGCCCCTGGGAGGAGCTCGGGAGTGCGATGCGGACGTTCGGGCAGATGCCCTGTTTGTGGAGGCGCCGGTAGAGGGCGTTTAGCTCGTTGACGGTGAAGCCGCGGTGGTGACGGCGCCGCCATTCGCGCAGGATCGCGGCGTTGCATTTGGCCGCGGACGGTCCGTGGCCGTGCGGATCGCCCGCAGCGCGTCCCGTCGTGGCGCCGGCGGCCGCCACGGTGACGCTGCTGCCCACCACGATCATCTTCGCGAGCTGGCTCACTCTGTCTCTCCCGCGGCGCGCCGCAGCCAATCGACCTGCCTCGCAAAAATCCGGTGTTCCTGCCGCCGCTGACCGTCCCGGCCGGTCCACTCGTCCAGGCGAAGCTCGCCCGTGACGGCCATTAGGCGCTCGCTGCGGCAGCGGTCAAGGCACGCGCGCGCGTTGGCCCCCCATGCCACCACCGTGACGAAGTTGACACGCCCGCGGCTGTCGTTGAAGCGGAGCCGCATCGCGGCGCCGGTGCGCCCAGGGCTCCCGATCACCTCGGGATCCGCCGCGAGCCTGCCTGTTAGGCAGACCGAGTTCACGGGGTGGCCTTCGCGGTCAACGCGCGCCGCTGCGGTTCGCGGCCGGGCGCCGGGTTGAGCGCGACCCAGGCGGGGGCGTGGTGGGCGTGCAGCCAGAGGCCGCGTCCCGGCCGCTGCTGCTGGAGCTGCTGGGGCGTGAGCGTGGGCCGACGCGTCTTGCTCTTGGTGCGTTGCCCCCCCGATTTGGACACTTGCTCGATCTCGACTTCGCCGAGGACGTCGCGCAGGTAGCCGAGCGTCACGCGGTCAGTCGTGGGGCCGAGGAACAGCTTGGTGGCGCAGCAGGCCAGGATCGTGTCGGCCTCGTCGCGCCACCTCGCCCGCATCTGAGAAAGGCTCTGGAAAGCGAGAAGCGCGGAGATCCCATTGCCGGCGCCGAGAGACAGCGCGGCGGGGAGTCCGTCGAAGGGCACGATGTTGGCCGCCTCGTCCAGACACAACAGGAGGTTTGGGTCCAGCCGTCGGCCCGACCGCTCAAGCTGCTCAGCCCGATGCACGGTGGCGGCAAGCAACGCGACGAGAACCGGAGCCAGGGCCTGATGCTCCTTGCGCCCGGACACGAGAAACAGGGTGTGCTTACCCTCGAGGAAGCCGTCGACGGTGAACTCGGGGCCGGCCAGCTTGCCGAGGGATGGAAAGCGATATACGGCCAGGCAGTTCGCCGCGGTCTGGAGCGTGGACGCCTTGGGGCGCTCTTCGAGCTGGGCGATCGCGGCGAGCTGTGCCGCCGCCGGTGTCCCCCGGGGCAGCAGCGCAAGCGGATCGATGAAGGTGCCGTCTTCGATCCATTCGAGGACGTCTGGCATCCCCAGTTTGAGCCCGCGCTGCCGGCCGGTCGCGACGGCGTGAACTAGCGGCTGGATCGTGCGTGTGGCCTCGGCAAGCCAGTAGCGGGCCTCGGCCGAGGCGTGCTCGGTGTCCCGCGCGGCGGACGTGAGGTCTATCCCGCGCCACAGGGCGGTCTCCCAGTCCTCGCAGCCCTCGACCGGGTCCCACTGCACGCACGCCTCCGGGCGACCGAACGGGTCAAACTCGAAGACCTCGCCGATCTCCGCCCTCGCGCCGCCGACCATCCCGATCAGCTCGCGGCGGGTAGATGCGATCAGCGCCGCGCCTCGGTGCTCTAAGCACGCGGGCGCCAGGACACGCGAGGACTTAAACGACCTCGGGGGGCCGCATACGAGCCCATTCCCATCCGGCGCGGCCCGCAGGGGTTCGTGCGTCACGGTCGTGCGCGCGAGAAGGATCCCCTGGCGGCGCCCTCCGACCGCGGCGTCCACGAGCGCACGGGGGCCGCGCCACCTCGCCGGCTCTACTCCGCGCGCCTCTTTGGGCCCTCGCAGCTTGTGCGCCGCGAGCGCTCCTCCGCCCAGCAGCAGCACCGGGATCAGGAGGACTCCTAGGCCGAGTTCGGCGAGGACGACGAGAAGCGCCGCCCCGATGACGAGGCGCTTCAGGTGACCGCGTGCGATCGCGGCCATACCGCCCCGGATGTGGCGGCCGCCGAATATCGCCAGCAGCGCGAACACACCTATGCTCGTGCCAACCAGCCTCATTGCGCCGCCTCCTGCTGTCGGAGCTGCTCGGCGCCGGCGACGATGTCCTCGGCGGTCAGCAGCCTCAGCTCCTCCGGGCCCACGAACTCACGGGTCGGCGCCTGGCGAGTGCCTCGCGCGGCCACGGCCAAGTGGATCAGCAGGCGGGCGTCGTGAGAGCCGAGAAGGTCGCCCTCATGGAGCGCTTCGAGCGCGTCGCGCAGCGCGGCTTGGCCCGCGGCGTCGGTGGTTGATCCGGCCCGGGCGATCGCGGCCAGGGCGATCTCCTCGAGCGCGTCGACGTCCGGCGCGAGAAGGTCGATTCGCCGGCGGAGCACTGCCCGCACGCCCTCGCGACGCAGCAGCTCGACCACCCGGTCGGGCTCGTCACTCAAGATCAACAGGCAACGAGACGACCCCGCCGCCGCCTCCCGGCGCAGGTGCTCGAGCAGGGCGTCCAGTACCACAGGCCCCTCGGCCGGCCGGCTGATCGATGCTACGGAGTCACCGGGGCCCGCCAGCGCCCCCGCGCCCTCCACCAGGAGCACCCCACCGCCGTCTCCCAGCCCGCAGGGATAGCCGTTCCAGAACAGATCCTCCACGGCCGACCACCCACGTCGCCGCCAAGAGTCGATGAGCGCTCCGGCCGGGACAACCGCCGTGTCCCCGGTGCCGAGCGCTCCGAGCGAGTGGAGCAGTGGCCCGATCGCTCGGCCTACGCGTCCCCGCCCACTTCCGGGGGGCCCGGAGAGGACGATGAGATAGCGCTCGCCCTCTCCTCCGAGCGCCAACGCCACACCGACCGTGTAGGTGTGGGCGATGACGTCCGCTTCGGCGGCCAGGTCGGCCACCGCGCCGCTTAGACCCCCCGTGGCGGCGAGCTCGGCGAGGATCTCGCGCGGGGCCGCGGGAAGCTCCCGGCCGAGATGAAACTCGACCGGCGTGAGATGCTCGGCGCCTTCGGCGCTTTGTATGGCGGCGGGGACAGCGGCCGGAGCCGTAGAGACCACCGAGGGTTGCAGCTGCGGCACCCCCGCGGTTCCGCGTTCGGCGGGGGCGGCGGCGGGCGCGAGCTGGGCGAGCGGCGCCATCGGCCCGCGGCTCGCGTGGGCTGCGGGTGCGTCTGCGTCCGCCGCACTGCCGCCGGCCCACCAGCGTTCCAGGCGCGGCACCCATCCGCCGTCGACGGGGGCGCGGCGAGCGGCGAGGAAGCCCGCGGCCAGGCAAATCGTCCCGGACACGACGGCCACCAGGAGCACCCCCCTGTCGACGATGTACGCCGCCGCGACGCCGCCGAGCATCATCAGAGCAACTGCCGCCCGGCGTCTCACGACTCTTCCCCCGAGTCCGCCGGCGAACGCGGGCGCCTAGTCAGGCGCTCCACGCGGGCGCGCACGGTAGCGGCCCGCTCGGGATCGACCGAGTTCCATATCTGGGCGACCTCGGCTAAGAATCGCTCTCTGACCTCGGTCGCGGGCCACGGGGCCGCCACGTACGCACTAGTGAGGCCGGTGAGCGCGCCGATTTCGCGGGTGGTTAGGCCTTCGGCTTTAGCTCTTTCGAGCTCGATGTCGCGCTCGAGCTTGGCTGCTGCAGCGGCCGCCTGCGCCCGGGCGTACTTCTCGCGGGCCGCCTCCAGCCGGGCGCGTATCGTCTGGCGCCCGGTCATAGCCCGAGCCCCAGCTGAATCGCGATCTTCTCGACGCTCACCAGGTGAGAGCCCGACGCGCCGCACGCGGGGCAGCCCGACCGCACCGTGGAAGCGGACACCTGCCGGGGCGACCGGCCTCGCGCGCGCGCGGCGGTAAAGGATTCCAGCCAGGTCCGCCGGCAGGCCCCGCAGCGCAGGGTTACCGTCATCACGGTCGACCGGCTCATCGCGGCGGCCCTTCGGTCGTAGCGTTCGGGCTCGCGGACTGGACGAGGCCGCGCACCCGCGCCGCGAGCTCGAGCGCCAGCGTCAGGCCCTCGGCAGCCGTGAGGCGCAACTCGGATTCGGGCCCGCCTGCACTTTCGACCACGGTCAGCTCGACGATCGGCGGACACCGCCCCACCACCAGGCGGCGGATGCTGAGCACGGCCCCGGCTCTCGTGCTGAGCCGGAACGCCTCGCTCGGCGCCAGGGCGCCATCGCGGGTGGCGCCTACCGGCGTGCCCTCGGGGCCTGGCGCGCGCGGCACCCGGCGGTCCTCGCAGCTGGTCGAGAGCTCAGCGGTCATCGCCGGCCCCGGCCGTGCGGTCTAGGTGTGCGCCGGCGGGCGCAGGTGCGGTACACGCGGCGCAGCGTCACCCGGCTGCGGTGACCGTTGCGGACGAGTGTGGCCACGACACGCACCCGGTAGCTGCCGGCCCGCAGCCGCCGCAGGTCGATGTGCGCCACGGTGAGATTGCCGCCGCGCTGGATCGACTGGCGCCCGCCGGCGACGAGGACCTTGATGGCGGCCACGCGCGCCCCGCGCGGGTGGCGGATGCGCAGCCTGAGCCTCCGCGCGCTGGTGCACTTGCCGAGCTTCGGCCGGGTCGTGGGCCGCCGGCCGACTGGCGGCGGTACGGGCGGTCCCGGCGAACCCCCGCCGCCAGACCCGCTCGTGCCCCCACCGGACGCCACGGTGCCGGTATCCGGCGGCGAGTCGGTCACGGTGACCGTCCTTGTGGTCGTCGCGGTCGGCGAGCCCCCGCACAGTGCGGCCGTGCCTGTGAACGTCTGTGTGGCGCCGCAGCCGTTTCCGTCGGTGACGGTCAGCGCGACGGTGTAGGTGCCCGCGGTCGCGTAGGTGTGGCCGGGCGCGGCGCCGCCACCATTCGCCGTGCCGTCGCCGAAGCCCCAGGCGTAGCTCAGGGGCTGGGCGCCCGACGACGGCGTGCCGTCGAACGCGGTGGGAACCCCGGCACGAGCGGCGCCCACGGTGAACGCCGCTGTCGGACCGCCGTCCGGCAGGGCGAGGATCCCGGTAGCGAAGCCTGTCGTGGCGACGCTCGAGGGCGTGAGCAGTGACGGCACGCCATCCCCGCCAACCGCGTACTGGCGGACCGCCGAACCCGTCGTCATGTACACCGAGCGCCCGCTCGGAGAGAGCGCGAGGTTAAATCCTTGGGGCCCGCACCCGCAGGGCAGCGGCGTCAGCGGCGTGAGACCGCCGTTCGTGGCGTCGCGCGCGAACGCTCCCGCGTCCCCGTCCTCGGCGACGTACAGATAATGACCGTCGCCGCTCATCGCCAGCCCGCGCGGCGTCCGCAGGTTCGAAACAAAGCCCGTGAGACTCAGGGCGCCCCCGCCGGCGATCCTGTACCCGTCGATCGAACCGTCTAGCGCCGAGATGTACACGTTGGTGCCGTCGGGGCTCGCGATCGCGGCCGTCGGTGTTTGGCCGGTCGCCACCGGACCCTCGTCCCCGGGCGTCAGGCTGCCGTCTGCGGCAACGGAGTACCGCTCGACGAGCGAATCCGAGGAGCTGATCACGTACAGATTCGTGCCGTCGGGGCTGACGGCCAGGGCCAGGGGATCGGGGCCGACCGCGGTGGGAGAGCTCGGCGCAGGCGTCAGCGTGCCGTCCTGCCCGACCTGGAACACAAACATTTGCCCCACGGGGGCGTTGTCGTCCGCGACGATCAGATACCGACCGTCCGGCGTGACGGCGCACGCCTGGGGCGCCTGACCGGCCGCCTGCGGCGTGCCGATAGGGGTGAGCTGCCCGTCGCCGCCTACGGCGAACGCCCTGACGTCGCGGGCGCCCTGGTCGACGCTGTAAACGACGCGTCCGCTGGGCGGGGCGCACTCCGCGTAGACCCCGGCCCCCGTGCCAACACCTGCCGGCGACAGGGGGGTCAGCCCGGCGGCGTCATCCAGCCCGTACTCGTCGATCGCGGCCGCCGGAGGGCACGGGGCCGGAGGCCCACCGCCCGGGCAGGTGTGGATCGCGCCTACGTAGGCCACGGCCGGGCTGGCGGCCGCCGGCGCCGCCGAGATCAAAGCGGCGCTGGCGGCGAGCGCGCTGATGAGAGCTACGAGACGACTAGGGCGTGCTGTACGGTGCGGCACGGGTACCTCCTCCGGGAGGGCTCGGGCCGCCCGCCCGCGTGTCGGCTACCAAACACGAGCGCGGGTAGGGCGGCAGATTTAGGAGTCGAAGTGACAGAACTTTGCTTTGGGCATGGCGCAGCGAGTATCGGTCGCTCACAGCGCTGAGCGAGCGCTCCGTGGAAAGTCCGTGGAGAAAGCCCCCAAAGCTCCGGAATACCTCCGGAGCCCGCCGATTTGTGGGTAGGCCGCGCGTCGAGGTGGGCTGAACTCGAGCGCGGGTAGGGGGGCAGATTTAGGAGTTCGCATCGCAGCGAGTATCGTCTGCTCACAGCGCTGAGCGAGCAGGTGCTAGGAAGTTGCTGCGTAATGTTTCCGAAGCTCGCAGAAACCTCGCACGCCCCCCGATTTGTGGGTAGGGCGGGCGTCGAGTTGGGCCAACCGCGTCTCATGCGGCCTCCGGGCGGTCCCACCGGAGTTCACGTTCGCGGGCGAAGCGGCGCTGCTGGCGAATCCCTTCGCGGTCGAGCTTGGCCGCCACGGGCCCGGGTAGCCGCCGCCGTCGCGCCCGCCGCGCTGCCCGCTCGGCTCGTTGCCCGTCCGGGGTCAGGCAGGTCGTCGCGCGCAGCGAGCCGCCGCGCCGGACGCAGGCGAAAACGATCGCCAGGTCCCCGATGTAGAGCCAGACGGTCGCCGCGCCCCAAAGCCTGTCGTGCGCCCACGGCGGTGGCCCAGCGATATGCCCGTCCCGGGACAGGAGCCTCAGCAGCTGCGCGCGGGCGCGATCCCAGTCCGGCAGGCCTGGCGCGACCCGCTCGTAGTACCGATCGACGGCGTGCACGGTCACGCACACCAAGCCACCGGCGGGAAGCCGGCAGCGACTACTCGCCGACGCCCGTCGCGCCTGGGAGCGGCGGCGGCGGGGTGACGCACCGAAAGCGAGGGCGGCCGCGGTAGGCGCTAGGGTGATCGTTCGCATCGGGACTCCCTGGTTCTGGTGTGGGCCGCCGCGCGAGCTCGAGCGCCAACTCTGTGGCTCGCGCGGCGGTGCCTTTTCTGCTGTGGTCCGACGATGGCCCGCCAGCGTGACCCCGTCAAGCTGTGCAGGACCTGGGGGTCCTGCGATGTCGGCGTACAGGCGGGCTGTTTGCTCATTTAGGAGCGACAGTAGACCCGCATCGGACGGAATCGCCGAAAAGCGATACGGGGCAGGCGGATACGGCTTCCGCCGCCCGGAGCGGGTCCTTGGTCGACGGGGGTTGGTGGGCCTGGCATGCGCGCAACTTGTACTCGCGCCGCGGCCCGAGTGCGCGTCTTCGGCTGTGACTAACTCTGAATAGCTCCTGCATACACCGCACGCTTGCACGGGATCCGATGCCGAGCTACCGCAAATACCGGGCCAAAACCGCAAATAGCGCTGTCTGGCCCAAATAGCGAAGATCCGCCCACCGCCACCGCCGCGGTGACACCCGCGAGCGGCCCGCCCACAAGCCAGCCTGGCCACGAGCAAGCCCAGGGCTTCCTCGGACCCGCTGACTACGCGTAGTCACCCGGCGCGGCGCGCCCAGAACCCAACCTGGCAGCCAGCCTGAGGGCTCCTCGCACCCCCTGGCTACGTGTAACCACCGCCGGCGTGGCCCGCAAAAACCCGACCGGGCCGCCCACCTGCAGGGCTACCCGCGCCGCTGGTTACGCGTAACCACCGCCGGCGTGGCCCGCCCAGAACCCCAACCTGGCAGCCCAGCTGCGGGGCTCCTCGCCCCCTGGTCACGTGACCACCGCCGGCACAGACGGCACCGCAAATCGAGCACCCCGCATGCTTGAGACCGCACCGTCGACTACCGGTAGTCGACGCCGTGTTTACCGGTAATCACCCAGGCATATGCGGCCTACGCTGATCGCCTGGACATTCTCGACGGGCGCGTGGTGGCTACGGCCCGTCGATTTCGCGGCCGCCACGGGTGCGCTCGGCCTCGCGGATCGCCCGGCGCGCGGCACGCTCGAAGCTGCGCCGGCGGCGCTCCTCTACCAAGCTGAGCATTTGGCGCGCTTGACGCTCCAGCTGCCTGCGGCGCTCCTTCTTGGTTGCCCACCTGGCGGCCTCTCCTAGCAGGAGCTCGCCGGCCTCCATGAGATGGGGCGCGAGCGTCTTTGACGCCGCGGTCTTGGCGCGGTGCTCGAACGCGCGCTGCTCCTGCTGCTCCAGGCGTCGCGCGAGGCCGCGGACGCGGGCCTCGTGGTCACGACGCATCTCGCTCTCGACATCGCGCAGCGCGCCCTCCACCTGTTGTCCTGCGTGTCCGCGTACACGTACCGCGCGGCCGTTGACGGCGAGCCCCTGCTCCAGAAGCCGGACGGCCCGCTCGTGGTCTCGCTCTAGTTCCAGCGCGACCGCTTTGATGCCCTGGGCCTGCAGGCGCTCCTGCTGGCGGCGGCCGGGCGAGACCGCCTCTAGCAACTGCTCGACGGGCCGGCCTGTCCTCTGCGCCTCGCGCTGCGCCCAGTCTCGCGTCCAAGCCTCGCGCTCGCGGCTCAGCTGACCCAGCGACTCGCGCACCGTTTTCTCGATCGCGTCGCTGTCGCGCGTGGCCTCGCGAAGGTCCCAGGTCCTCGAGCGCGCGCGGTCCGGGCCCCGAGTGCCCTCCAGCGACGCGGCCACCTCGGCCTCAGGCATACCCCACTTCTCCGCCGTGGCCCTGACCCGGTCCTCGAACGTGCGCTCCTGGCCCCCGAGGCCCGCGTCGGTCCACGCGGCGCGCACCTCCGCTTCGGGCATGCCCCACTTCTCCGCGGCGGCCCTGACCCGGTTCTCGAACGTGCGCTGCCGGTCCTCCTGGGGTGCCTGTGACTGGTCGCGCTCGGCTTCGCGGTTCTCGCCGCCCACGCTGATCTGCGCCATCGCCATCTCCTTTGCCTGGCTGCGCTCGGCCGCCCTGGTGAACTCTTCCACTGGCCGCGGCGTCTCCCCGAGCACGAGCTGCCGCTCGGTCTCCACCACGTACAACCGCATCTTCTCCCGGTGGCGTGTGGCGGCGCTGTACAGCCACTCCTGATAGGCCGCTTCGGTGCCGAACAGATATGTCGTCTCAAGCGCCCGCCCCTGGCACTTCTGAGCAGTCGTCGCATACCCGTAGGCGAGGTTTCCGCGCTCGATGTATTCGAGCGGGATCTTGACCATGCGATCCTCGTGGTCCAGGCGCACGCTCACGTGGTCCTTGTGTGCCCGCTGCACCGTCGCGAAGTGTCCGTTTCGCACGTCTAGCCCCTTGTCGTTTTTGCGAAACAACACGCGGTCGCCGGTGGCTATCTCGAGTGGCCGCAGGGCGCCGTCGTCCCCGCGAGCAAAGTACTTGCGGTCGCGGCCGAGAGCGCCCTCGGTCCGCGCGACAACCCGCGCGGCCTGGTTGAGCTCCCGCTCGTCGGCGCGTGTGGCGGCGATGATCGCGGCGCCCCCGGGAGCTAGGTGGTTGGGATCCTGCTGCCAGTCGCGGAGCAGCCGTTGGAGCTGTTCCTCGCGCGTCCCGCCGCGGACGATGCCGCCCCGCTCGTCGTGGTGGGCCACGAACGCGGTGACTTCGCCTTGGGCGAGCCGCGCAGCCGCCTCGATGTCGTCCCGGTCACGCTGTCGGAACACCCGGGTGACTTGGGCGCCGTAGCCGCGGTCCACGAGGTCGGCGAACGCTCCGCCGGCTTCGATCGCGGGCAGCTGGCGGGGATCTCCGGACAGCACGAGCTTCCCGCGGGCCCGGTGGGTGTGCTCGGCCAGCGAAAGCAGTTGCCGCGTGCCGACCATGCTCGTCTCGTCGACCAGCACGATGCCCCCCTGTTTGAGTCCGCCACCGGTGTCGAGGTCCTCGAGCAGCCGGGTGAGGGTGTGCGTTGCGGCCTTCGTCCTGCGCTGGACCTCGTCCGCCGTTACGCCTGCGAGGGCCCCGCCAACGATCGCCCGGTCCTCTTGGCGCCACACCTCGCAGGCGACGGCGAGGACCTCGGTCTTCGCGCTTCCCGCGGGGCCGCTCAGGGTGTCGATCCCGTGGCCGGACGTCACCAGGTGGCGTACGGCCGCGCGCTGCTCTTCGGAGAGGTCTCGCCGTTTAGCCAGCACTCGCTCCAGAGCCTCCGGGTCGCCCACGGCACGCCCGGCGCTCAGACCTTCGCGCACGAGTTCCTGCAAGCGCACCTCGCTGGAGAGCATGTCCCGGGTGGTGAGCAGCTCCTCCCCGGGCGGCCGCGGCTCGTCGCCGCCCATCTTCAGAACGTACTCCCGGTCCGCCACGAACCGGGCGGCGAGCTGCTCCACCTCCGCCACGCGGGCGCCGCGCCGGTGGGCGTCCGCCCACGCTTGCAGCGCTTCGCGCGGCGTAAAGGTCGAGCTGCCGCCCGTCACGCCCCGAAGACCGGCGATGGCCGCCGCGGCGGCCGTGTAGTCGATGGTCTCCCGGGTGCGCGCCCCGCTGGTCGCCTGCCGCACCACGTCGTCAACCTCGAAGCCCACCTCGTGCTCGAGTTCCTGCGCCTCGGCCCGCCAGCGCCGGAGCAGCGTCTCGGGCTCGATGTCCTTCTTCTGGCTGCGCGTTTTGAGGGCCGCGACGTCGCGGGCCCGGCGGCCGCGCCACACCCGCTCCGGGTGCTCGATCAGCTCACGCTCGATCTGCTCTCGCAATCTGGCCCGCTCGGCCTCCGGGACCTTCTTCCCGGTGGTGCGCGCCGAGATTTCCACGCGGGCGCGCAACTCCCGCTCGACCTGCTGTGCCCGCAGCTCCCCCTCGATCTCCGGCGTGCGCGAGGAGAAGTGCTTGGACAGCTCGGGCGGGATGTGGTCGACCTCTGCCCACCCCGGATGGTCCTCGCCCACATCCCGCCAGCGGACGCCCAGGCGCTCGGTCAGCTCCGCCCGCAGGTGCGCCTCGTACAAGTGACCTGCGCTCTTTGCCATATGGAACGCGCGCTTCGAGTCCAGGGAGAGATAGCGGCCGTCCGGCGCCCGGGTCATGTTCGCCACGACGACGTGGGTGTGCTCCTGCGGGTCACCGTTGCGGGAGCAGTGGTGGTGGTAGGCCACCCCGATCCACCCTCCGCCGGCGACGCGCTCTACGCCGGCGCGCCCGAGCCGGGCGCCGCACGCGTGCTCCTCGAAATGCGCCAGCGACGCATCCACGGCGGCTGTGTGCGCCTCGCGGACCTCCCGGCGCACATCGTCTCCGCCG
>Ga0209577_10001147_pt1 | contig 26333 bp, 21 predicted proteins | sample GraSoiAngelo_109_FD_185874 | JGI IMG/M metagenome (GOLD analysis project Ga0209577, IMG submission 185874) | Grasslands soil microbial communities from the Angelo Coastal Reserve, California, USA - 14_0903_12_20cm (SPAdes) (version 2) | ecosystem: Environmental > Terrestrial > Soil > Grasslands...
CCACGAGCGACGCCTCGACCTGGCGGAGGTAGTCGCGCACGACGTCGCGCGCCGGACCGTCCGCCGTGATCCGGCCGTGGTCGAGCAGGACCCCGCGCTCACAGAGCGACTCGATCGCGCTCATGTTGTGCGAGACGAAGACGAGCGTGCGGCCCTCCTGGACGAGCTCGCGCATGCGCTCGACGCACCGGTACTGGAACCCGGCGTCGCCGACGGCGATCGCCTCGTCGACGAGGAGGACGTCGGGCTCCAGGTGCGCCGCGAGCGCGAAGCCGAGCCGGAGCTGCATCCCTGAGGAGAACTGCTTGACCGGCTGCTCGAGGGCGCCGCCGATGTCTGCGAACTCGATGATCTCGTCGAAGCGGCTGCGCACGTCTCGGCGCGACAAACCGAGGATGCGGCCGTAGAGGTCGACGTTCTCGCGGCCGGTCAGCTCCGGGTGCATCCCGGTGCCGACCTCGATCAGCGCGCCGACGCGGCCGCGCACGCGGACCCTGCCGCTCGTCGGGTACGTGATCCGGCTCGCGACCTTGAGCGCCGTCGTCTTCCCCGCGCCGTTCGGGCCGAGGAGCGCGAACGACTGTCCCTCCGGGATCGAGAACGAGACGTCGTCGAGCGCGCGCACGACCTGCTCCGCCCCCCGCTTGAGCCCGACGACGCGACCCAGCGCGCCGACGATGTCGTCGCGAAGCGCGCGGTACGCCTGGCCCCCGCGGAAGCGCTTCGACACGTTCTCGAAGACGACGGCGTCGGTCATACCCGGTCCGAGAAGCCGCGCTCGAGCCGCTTGAAGAAGGCGTACGAGCACAGGAGGAGGAACAGCGACCAGCCGATCGACGCCAGCAGCACCGGGAAGTCGGGCCAGTGCCCGTGGACGACGATGCGCCGCAGGGAGTCGGTGGCGGCCGCGACCGGGTTGAGGATCGCGTAGATCGTCCGCCACGACGACGGCACGACCGAGAGCGGATACGCGATCGGGCTCACGAAGAGGCCGAGCTGGAGGACGAACGGCAGGGCGTAGCGGACGTCGCGGTAGTAGACGTTGATCGCCGAGAGCCCGTTCCCGAACGCAGCGGCCGCGACCACGAGGAGCAGCAGCGGCAGCGGTAGGGCGACCCACGAGAGCGCCGGGCCGATCCCGTACGCGAAGGTCACGACGACGAGCACGCCAAGGGCGAGCAGGAGGTCGAGGACGCCCGCGAGCGCGCCCGAGAGCGGCAGCACCTCGCGCGGGAAGTAGATCTTGCGGAGCAGCGCCTGGTTGGTCACGAGGCTCTCGCTCGCGAGCGCCGTCGCGCTGGAGAAGTACGTCCAGCCGGTCATCCCCGCGAGCGTGAAGAGCAGCGCCGGAACCCCCTCACTCGGCACGCTGCTGTAGCGGAAGAGGAAGAGAGCGAAGACGAGCGCCGCGAGGACGGGCTGGATGATCGCCCAGCCGATGCCGACGACGGCCTGCTTGTAGCGAACCTTCACCTGGCGCACGACGAACGCCCAGAGGACCTCGCGGAAGTGCCAGAGCTCCGCGAACGACTCGCGCGACAGCCGGCCGGGCCCTCCCACGACCTCGAGGACCGGCACGGCGGCTGATCGTTCCTGAGTGGCCACGTTCACGAGTCGTGAGCGGCCCCCGCGAGCCGCGCCTCCCGCCGGGGATCGTAGCGACGGGTGCGGCGGTCCCTTACGCGGCGCGGATCGGTCGTCGTTGAAGAGTTCGAAGGGCGCGCCGCTCGAGCGCCTTCACCGCGCCCTCGGTCTTCGAGAGGACGCTCGCGACCTCCGCGTTCGTCAGGCCGCAGACGAACTTCAGGGTCAGCACCTCGCGCTGCCCGAGCGGAAGCGTCGCCAGCTCTTCCCGCAGCACCTCGCGGTCGAGCACGGAGAGCGCCTCGTCCTCGGCCGACGCGTCCCGCGGGGTCGCTCCACCGCCGGATTGCGCCCGGGCGCGCGCTCGCGCCGCCGCGCGGAAGTGGTCGATGGCGAGGTTCCGCGCGATGCGGAAGAGCCAGGCCGCGAACGGCGTCGCGCGCGGCTGGAAGCGGTCGAGCGACTCGATCATGCGCATGAACGTCTGCGTCGTCAGATCCTCGGCGTCGTGCTGGTTGCCGACGTTCGCCGCGAGGTAGGCGTAGATCCGGTCGACGTGCAGGCGGTAGAGCGCGTCGACGGCGTCTTGGTCGCCCGCCTTCGCACGCGTGACGAGCCGCCGCAGATCGGCGGCCGACGGTCTCGGCAGACTGCCGCGTCCCACTGCCAAAGTTCCCCTCCCCCAGCCTGGCTTTCAGACTCACTGAAACACAAAACCCGCCGGTTGCAAGAGGCCGCGGCCCTACGAGCTGAGCAGCTCGCGGAACTCGTCCTCGACGAGCGCGTCGAACGAGCTCGGCAGGCTGCCGTCGGCGCCGGCGTGGTCCTGGAGGAAGAACAGGTACGAGCGCCACAGCTCGACGCGATCGGGGAACGCTGCGCCGCGCTCCTCGACGAGGCGGCGAAGCTCGGCGAGGTTCCAGGCTCCGGTGGCCGAAACGGGTGGAGGCTCGGGTGCCGGCTCGGGCTCGGGCTCCGGCGGCGGCTCGGGCTGGCGTACGGGCGGAGGCGGGGGCCGGGCGGGCGGCGGCGCAGGGTGCGGCACGAGCGCCGCGGCCAGCGTCGCGGCCGCGAGAGCGGCGCCCGCCGCGACGGAAATGAGGAGCCACGGACGCGGCCAGACGGGACGGCTCGGCGCGACGGCCGCGGTCGCGACCTCGAGCGTCGGGTCGCGCGTCGCCACGAGGCCGGTGAGCACGCCGAGCCGGCGCGCGAGCGCCCGCCGCTCCGCCTCGTCCCCGACCCCGGCGCGAAGGCGCGCGCGCAGGCGCCGGATGACCGCGGCGAGCGTCGTCTGGAACCGGCTCGTCCGCGCGGCGACGAGCGCGTCCGCGAAGGCGTTCGCGAGCTGTGCCGCGCGGGCCGGGCTCGACGCCTTCCCGACGACGGCCACGAGCTGCGAGCCGTCCACCCGGTGGCTCGACACCGAGCTCAGCACGTCGTTCCGCGACCCGCGGAGGCCGAGCTGCGCCCGCACGGCGTCGGCGATCTCGGGCGTGCGGACGAGCCGCGCCGCCGTCTCGGCCGCCGCGCCGGGTGCGTCGTCCGCGCGCGGGAGCCCGAAGCCGTCGAAGGTCGCGTCGCTCGCCGGAAGCGGCGAGACGAGCAGCTCCGTCCGCGCCTCGTAGCGCTTCGACGCGGTGAAGGAGTAGACCGCGGCCACGCCCGCGGCCAGGGCCGCGAGCGCGACGATCCCGGGCGCACGCCGGCGCACCCGGTCGATCCACGGGCTCATGGACGAAGCTTAGGAGGCTTGCCGGGCTACTCGACCTTCGCGAAGTGCCCGCCGAGCGCACCGAGCGTCAGCAGCATGATCTTCAGGTCGAGCCAGAGCGAGAAGTTCTCGATGTAGAAGTTGTCCCACTCCGCGCGGTCGGTGATCGACGTCTTGCCGCGCAGGCCGTGGACCTGGGCCCAGCCGGAGATGCCCGACTTCACGCGGTGCCGGTCGCCGTAGCGGTAGACGTTGCGCTCGAACTGGGACACGAACTCCGGCCGCTCGGGTCGCGGCCCGACCATGCTCATGTCGCCCTTGAGGACGTTGAGCAGCTGCGGCAGCTCGTCGATCGACGAGGCCCGGAGGAACGCGCCGAGGCGCGTCCGCCGGTCCTCCCCCTCCACCCCGCCCGGGCCCACGTCGTCGGGGAGTACGAAATCCGTGGGCTCGGGCGGGCCACCAGGGAGGCGCATGGTGCGGAACTTCAGGATGTCGAAGGTCCGACCGTCCCGGCCGACGCGAACCTGACGAAACAGGATCGGCCTGCCGAGGGAGATCCTGACTGCGATCGCTGCCGCGACCAGGATCGGGGAGAGGAGTACGAGCGCGGTCGCCGCAAGAAGGCGGTCGAGCGCGTACTTGACGGCGAACTGCATGCTCTTCGGGTTCGCCGGGTGCGCCGTCAGGAGGGGGATTCCGCCGAGGTGCTCGACGCTGTGACGCTCCGGAACGCGCTCGAAGAGCCGCGGCACGACTGAGACTGCGATGCCGAGCTCCTCGCAGCGCCGGACGAGTCGCAGCAACACCTCGTCGGGTGCTGTGGAGAAGGTGACGATGACTTGCTCGATGCCGTACTCGTGGACGACGGCGTCGAGATCCCAGCTGGCGCCGGCAACGGGAAGCCCGAGCGCCTGGCGCGAGTCGACGAGCGGCTCCTTGTCCAGGAAGGCCACGGGCTTGAGCCCGAGCTCGGGCCGCTCGAGCAGGCGCCGCGCCGTGAGGCAGCCGATCCTCCCGGCACCGACGATCAGCGTCGGGCGGATGCCCTCGCCCTCGGCGCGAGCGCTCGCCTGCGTCCAGTAGAAGGCGATCCGCCCGGACACGAGGTAGACGAGCGCGAACGCCCACGGGCGGATCGACTCGGCCTCGATCGAGAGCGTGTCGCCGAGCAGGATCCGGATCGACAGGACGATCATCGCCGCGAGCGTCGTCGCGGCGATCACCGCCCGCACGTCGTCGAGCAGGCGCAGCCGGAGCCGGAGCGTGTAGAGCCCGCGGCCGCGGAACAGCGCCAGCGTGAGCCCACCCGTCAGGAAGGTCCACGTGACCGGTGCGCTCGCGAAGCCCCCGACGGAAGCGCCGACGGACGTCGCGAGCGCGGCCAGCACGAGCATCGTGAGGTCGACGGCCAGGCATGCGAATGCCCAGGCCGTCCGAGGTGCGAGGCGCGGCCGCGCTTCGGCGCGGGCCGCGCCACCCTCGACCCCACCGAGCTCGGCGGGCGTCGTCTTCAGAGCGGTTTCGACCACTCCGCGTTACCTCCCCGGGTACCGGGGTGTCGCTACGCCTTGTTCCGTGCGAACCGACGCAGGGCGCCGCCGAGCAGGAGCAGCGAGAAGCCGCCCGCCGTCATGAGCGCCAGATCGGCACCCGTGAACGGAAGCGAGCCCTGCTTCTTGGCCGCCGGCAGCTTTGCCCCGGCCACTCCGCCGGTACCGCTCGCCACCTGCGTCTTGATCGCCGGAACCAGACCCTTCTTGGTCGGAGGTGGATAGCCCTGAAGCACTGCGTCGTGCAGCGCGCGGCTCAGGTCCGACTTCGAATAGGTCCCGTCGAGCCGACCGTTGTCGGCGTAGTCCTTGAAGATCTGCTGCGGTGTCGCCGCAAGTGCACCAGGCACCCCGACAACGGCCGCACCCGCCAAAGCGGCAACTGCTGTGATGATCCGTCCCCGACGCATCTCCCTCTCCCTTCGGTGTACCGCAGTCTCGCGTCCTATAACGACAGTGGTGTCGATCTAGGTACGCGCTCCCCTCCTCCGACCTCTCCCCTCTTCCGACAGCCGCAGGCCGCCGAAAACCTCTCTTCGAACCCCCCGGTTTCCTCCTTAGACGTAGGTTAAACGAATTCGGTTGCGCCCCTCAGTTAACTCATCTTCGGGCTCGAAGTCCAGCCCCGACGCACGATTTCTGCTGCGGGTGCTCCCGGCGGCGGTGGTCGTGGTGTGCGCGGGCCTTGCTGCCTGGCGTGACTACGGGAGCATCGACGCGCCGGATTGGCTGCCGTACGCGATCGTCGTCGCCCTCGTCGTGGGGGCGATCGCGCTCTCCGGAGCGGCCCTGGCACCCGAGCCGCTCGCGGGCGTCGGCGTGCTCGCGCTGCTCCTGCTCGCGGCTTGGGTCGGCCTCTCGGCACGCTGGTCGTCGGCGCCCTCGCTCGCTCGCGACGAGGCGCTGCTGACCGCGCTCTACGCCCTCGCGCTGCTCGTGCCCCTGCTCACGATCGGCTCCGCGGCCGAGCGGCTCGGGGCGGCGGCGGTCGTCGTGGCCGGGCTCACGGGCCTCGCGGTCGCGACCGAGCTCCGGCTCCGCTTCGATGCCGACCCGAGCGCCCTCTACGTGTTCGGGCGCCTGGACTTCCCGGTCAGCTACCCGAACGCGGACGCCGCCTTCTTCCTCGTCGGCTTCTGGCCCGCGATCGGACTCGCCGCGCGCCGCGCCTGGCCGATCGCCGCCCGCGCGGCTTCCCTCGCCGGAGCGACGGCGCTCCTCGCCGGCTGGCTGCTCACGCAGAGCAAGGGCGGCGGGATTGCGCTGCTCGTCTCCGCGATCGTCTTCTTCGCCCTCTGCCCCGCGCGGCTCAGGGCGCTTCCGCCGACGCTCGTCGCCGCCGCCCTCGTCGGGGCCGCCTTCCGGCCGCTCACGGCGCCCTACCGGGCCTCGACGGCCGGCCTCACCGCCGCGATCCGCCACGCGGGGGCCGTCGCGCTCCTGCTCGTCGCGGTCGCGGCCGCGATCGGCGTCGTCTACGCGGTGCTCGACCGGCGCCTCGTCGTCTCCGCCAAAGCGCATCGCCTGCTCGGGCTGGCCGCGCTTCTCGCGGTGGTCGCCGCGCTCGCGGGGGGAGCGGCGGGCTTCGCCGTGACCGTCGACCGGCCCGGCCACTTCCTCGCCGACAAGTGGCGCTCGTTCAAGACGCTTCCGACGCGGCAGCAGGGGTCGAGCCATCTCTTCTCGCTCGGCTCGAACCGGTACGACTTCTGGCGCGTCGCGCTCCGCACCTTCGAGCACCACCCGCTCGCCGGCGTCGGCGGGCGCGGCTTCGCCGCCGTCTACCTCCAGCAGGGTCGCAGCGTCGAGACGCCGCAGCGGGCCCACTCCCTCGAGCTCGACGAGCTCAGCGAGACGGGGATCGTCGGCTTCGTGCTGCTCGCGCTCGGGCTCGGCCTCCCGCTCTCCGTCGCCCTCGTCCGCGCACGACGGTCGCTGCTCCGGGCGACGCTCGCCGCCGCAGGCGTGTACTGGCTCGTCCACTCGACCGTCGACTGGACGTGGAGCTTCCCGGCCCTGACCCTGCCGGCGCTCCTCCTGATCGGCGTCGCCGCCGTGCCGGAGCGGGGCCGGCCGTTGCGCCCGCTCGCGGCAGTTCCGATCGGCGGCGTCGCGCTCGCGCTCGCGGTGCTCGCGTTCGCGCCGCCGTGGCTCTCGGCGCGCTACACGAACCTCGCCTACGGCCATCCGTCGCAGGCCGCGTCCGATCTGCGCCGCGCGCGGCGGCTCGATCCACTCTCGACCGCGCCGTACGAGGCCGAGGCCGCGCTCGCGCGCTCCCCGGCGGACATCCCGCCGCTCCGCGCCGCGGTCGGGAAGGAGCCGCGGCAGGTCGACCTCCGCTTCGAGCTGGGACGCGCGTACCTGCGGGCGGGACGGAAGGCCGCGGCCGTCCGGGAGCTCGAGGCCGCCCTTCGTCTCGACCCGCACTCCGACGACGTCGTGAGGGCGCTCCGCTCGGCGCGGGCGTCGGCCGGTGGACGCTAGGGCCTCGGTCTCGACGGCCGCGGCCGCGACGACAGGCGCGTCCGTGACCCGCGGCGGCATCTGGAGCGCGGCCGCGAACCTCACGCCGCAACTCTGCGCGCTCTCGATCTCGATCGCTGGAGCCCGCTTCCTCGGCCCGAGCGGGCTCGGCCGGCAGAGCTTCATCGCCTTCGTCGTGGCGACGTCCCTCAACCTGTTCACGGTCGGCGTCCCCGTCGCGCTCATGCGGACCGTCGGCGAGGCGGTCGGCGCCGAGCGCCGTGCCGAGGCGCGCGGTCTCGTCACGTGGGCCTGGCGGATCGGCGTGGTCTGCGCGACGGTCGCGGGCGGGGTCATCCTCGGCGTCGCGGCCGCCGGCGCGCAGCCGCGGACGGCCTGGCTCCTCGCCGCGGCGACGGCGGCCGTAGGGGTCGTCACGGCCTTCCCCGGCGCCGCCCTGACCGGCCTCCAGCGCTGGCGCGGGATGTCGGTGACCATCATCGCGGCGAACGTCCTCGCCGCCGCGACGACGATCCTCGTGCTCGCGCTCGGCGGCGGGATCACCGGCATGATCGCCGTCCAGCTCGGCGCGGCCGTCTTCATCTTGGTCGGCGTAACGGTGCTCGCACGCCGGCACGTCGCCGACCTCGCACCGCGACCCGCCGACCCGGGCCCGCTCCGGCGCAGCACGATCCGGTATGCAGGCGTCGCGCTGGCGGGCTCGCTCGTGACGCTGATCGTGTTCCGGCGCTCGGAGTTCTTCTTCCTCGAGCACTACGCCGACGACCGGCGGCTGGCCCTCTACTCGGTCGCCTTCTCGGCCGTGACGACGCTCGTGCTCGTGCCGCAGGCGCTCGCGATGGCGGTCTCGCCGGCGTTCGCGACCCTGTTCGGCGCGCGTGAGCACGAGCGGATCCGCAGCGGCTACGGTCGCTCGCTCAGGCTGCTCCTGCTCGCCGGGCTGCCGGTGACCGCCGGCGCGCTCGCGCTCGGCCCGAGGACGCTCCGCCTCGTCTTCGGAGGCGCCTTCGCCGGGACGCGGGCGCCGCTCCTGATCCTGCTCGTGCCGTTGCCGGTGATCCCGCTCATGAACGCGAGCTACTCGCTCATCGTCGGCCTCGGCAAGGCGCGCTTCCCGCTCGTCGTCGGGACCGGCTCGGCCGCGCTCAACGTCGCGCTCGACTTCGCGCTCATCCCGCGGCACGCCGAGATCGGCGCCGCGATCGCCAACTCGTGCGCCCAGGGCGCGACGGCCGCGGTCACGATCGTCTACGGGGTGAAGCTCGCGCGCGGCGTGCGCTGGGAGGTCCCGGCGCTTCTCAGGGCGACGCTCGCCTCGGCCGGAGCGGGCGCGGCCGCCTGGGGCGTGCTCGACCTCCTCGGCGGGGCGGCGGGCGTCGTCGCGGGGCTCCTCGTCGGCCTCGCCGCTTTCGCCGCCCTCGCGGTGGCCCTGCGGGTGCTCGCGGCCGACGACGCGCGCTGGCTCGAGGAGAGCTTCGGCGGCCGGACGGCGACGCTAGCCCGCCTGATCGGCGCGCGGGCCTAGGCACCGAGCAGGCGACCTGAGGCGCCGCTTGCGGCGCCGACGTCAGGATGCGCGGTTTCTCGCGCATCCATCTGAAACGACCGGTCGACACGCTCTAAGGCCTGAGCAGGCGGCTATAAAGCTCGTCGAAGCGGTCGAGGGTCGCCGACCAGGTCAGGTTCTGCTCCGCCCAGGCGCGTGCGTGGGCGCCGAGGCGCGCGCGGAGCCCGTCGTCGTCGAGGACGAGCGAGATCCGCTCCGCGAACTCGTCGTCCGTCTCGGCCGTCAGGAGCTGCTCGCCGTCCACGACCCCGAGGCCCTCGATCGCGAGCCGCGAGGCGACGACCGGCTTCCCCGCGGCGAGTGCCTCGAGCACCTTCACCCGCATCCCGCTTCCGAGGCGGATCGGAACCGCCACCACCCCGGCGCGGGCGATGTACGGCGCGAGGTCGGGGACGCGGCCCGTGACGACGACCTGCCCGTCCCGGCCGGCGGCGAGCTCGGGGGGCGGGTTCTCGCCGACGATGTAGAGCGAAGAACGCGGGTGACGTGCGCGGACGAGGGGGAAGATCGTCTCCTTGAGCCGTCGCGCGGCGTCCACGTTCGGGAAGTGGACGAAGCTCCCGAAGAAGAGGACGTCGGCGCCGCCGGCCGCACCGTCCGAGCTCGAGAATCGCTCGACGAAGTCGGTGCCGAACGGAATGCACGACAGGACGCGTGGCGGGGTCCGGGGAGAGAGGATCCGAGCGTCCCGCTCCGTGTACACGACCGCGGCGTCGACCCGGCGCAGCACGCTGGGCTCGAACTGCTTCCACGCGAGGACGTCGAGGCGCCGTAGAAGCCTGTGGCGCCGTGAGACGCGCTGGAGGTCGAGCGCGGCGTTCGTGGCCGGATCCGGCTCCACGAGCACGATCGGAACGCCGGCCTCCTCGAGCTGCGGAAGGTACGTCCCCATCACCGTGTACTCGATCTGGACGACGTCCGGGCGCCACTCCGCGAGCACCGCTCGCAGCCGCTCACGGTAGGCGGCGACGTCTACGTCGCAGGCCCAGAGCGGCGTCCCGGCGAAGAGACGCAGCCTCGTGCGCAGCCCACCCGCGAGACGCCTGAGCCTCGTCGCCGACCAGTCGGGCCGGTCGACCTCCACGACGAGGGCGAGCCGGCTACGCAGCACGGGGTCGACCTCCGGGTCGCGCGGATGCCGCAGGCAGACGAGGGCGACGTCGTGGCGCTCCGCCATGCGTGCGAGGAACTGCGAGATCACGCGCGAGCCGCCGTGAGCGCCGTCGAGGTTCGGCGGAAACGGCGTCGCGACGAGCAGGCGGAGGCGACCGCCGGGCACCCTCCTCGGCGCCGGAGCGGCCCGCTCGCGCCTGCGGCTCGCGCCCGGTACGCGCCGCGCGAGCGCGAAGTAGCCGGCGGCGATGATCCCCTCGCTCGCGAGGCGCGCGCCGGCGAGGCCGCCGATCGAGGCCGCCCGGGCGGCGACGACGGCGCCGACTGCGAGCACGACCGACGCGACGGCGAGCACCGGGATCTCGTCCCGCTGCCGGCCGGCGCGGAGGATCTCCACGTTGAGGACGAGGGTGGCGAAGCGCAGCACGATCACGACCGAGAAGAGCGCGATCGGAAGCGTCAGGTTCGGCAGCGACCGGTGGAGCAGGAAGCGGAGGAACGGCTCGGCGAGCAGCGCGAACCCGATCGCGAGCACGGTCCCGAGGGCGATCGAGGCCGCACGCCAATGGCGGGCGAGCAGGCCGCCGACGGGCCGCTCGTCCGGGTGGGCGTCGCCGTAGAGCCCCCAGCTGAAAGCCTCCGCGGAGAGCAGGGTCGAGTACGTCGTCCGCAGGAGCGGGCCGTAGAGGCCGGCCAGCCCGAGCGTCCCGAAGAAGCCGATCGCGAGCATGTCCGCCTGGCCCTGGAAGACGATCGCGAGGGTGGCGAGCGCGAAGGGAAGCTGCGCGCGGAAGAGCGGCCCGACGGTCTCGCCGGCGCTCTGGGGAAGGTCGCGCACGAGGATCGCCCGCGCGACGGTGCCGGCCGCCCGCCCGACCGTGAGCGCGACGAGCGACCACGCGAGCGCCGACCCGACGAGGCTGCCGGCGACCGCGATGGCCACGATCGCAACCGACTCGGCGACGGAGACCGCGCCCTCGATCCGCAACCGGCCCGATGCGTTCATGGCGCCCGCGTAGCCGTACGACAGAGCGAGCGAGAACGGGAGCGGCGCGGCGAGCAGGAAGACCGCGTCGTGGCCGCCGAGGCCGGCGCCCCAGAGGACGACGTAGAGGACGCTCCCGGCGAAGGCCGAGGCGACGCGAACGCGGCCGGTCGCCCGGAGCGGCGGCGCCGCGGTCCCGAACGTCGGCCGGGGAATCGACAGGGTGGTCGCGAACCCGAGCTCCGCCAGCGCGCCGCAGAGGAAGCTCGCGGCGGAGGCGAGGGCCAGGCGGCCGACGTCGTCGAGCGTGCTCTCGCGCGCCACGAGCAGGAGCAGCCCGAGCTGGACGAGCGGCGGCGCGAGCTTGGTCACGGCCGCTCCGGCGAAATGCAGGAACAGGTGTCGCGGACGCGTCACGGTCATCGCGTGCTCAGTGTGATCCGGCTGCATCCGCCGCGCGCCCCTCGCCACCGTACCTCACCCGCTGGAGGGCCGAAAAATCGCGCGGAGCACGGGGTACGGTCGATTCGACGGCCTAAACCTCTAGACTGTTCCTGCCGAACTGGGGTACGGAACCGGCGTGCCCACGCGCCGGCCGAAGCCGCGACCCAAGAGGACGTCCAGACACCATGAACTCCGGAGGAGCAGAAGCTCTCAAGGCGGCTATCCGCCGGTCGCTCTTTCTCATCGTCCTCCTCGTGCTGCTCGGGATCGTCTCCGTCAACGCCTTCAAGCAGCTGCGCGGGCCTCGGTACGCGGCCAGCGCGCGCGTCCTCATCTCGCCGACGTCGCTCACCCAGGTGATCACGAACACGGTGCCGCCGTTCATCGACCCGAACCGGATCGAGGCCACCGCCCGCGCGCTCGCCGGCTCGCCGGAGGTGTACAAGGGCGCTGCGCAACGCACCGGAGGGAGCCTCGGCACGGCCTCCGAGATGCAGTCGGCCACGAGCGTCAGCGGCGGGACGGACGACGACATCCTGACGTTCACGGCGCAGGGCTCGGACCCCGGACGCACGGTCGGCATCGTGAACGCAGTCGCGAACGCATACATCGTCTGGAGAGCCGCGCTGAAGCGAGACACGATCCGCACGACGGAGAGCGAGGTCGCGGCCAAGCTCGACGCGCTGCCCCCGAACGACCCCGCACGGCCCGACCTCCAGTCGCTCCTGAACAAGCTCGGCGCGCTCGACACGGCGACGGCCGGCGACACGCAGCTCGTCGCCAGCGCGAAGTCGGCAGGCAAGACGAGCCCTGCGCCGGTGAAGGACACGCTGCTCGGCTTCTCGATCGGGCTCGTGATCGCGCTCCTCGTGGTCGCGCTGCGCGAGGCCGTCGACACGACCGTCCGCTCCGAGAGCGACATCGAGGAGCTGCTCTCGGCGCCCGTGCTCGCGACCGTCCGCACGCTCCCCCGCCGCACGCGGATGGTCACGTACGGCCGGCACGAGGCCGCGTACTCCGACACGTACGCGCTCCTCGCGGCGAACCTGGCGCAGGCGCGGCCCGACAGCAAGCCGATGGTGCTCGCCCTGACGAGCGCCGTCTCCCGCGAGGGAAAGACGACGACGGCCGCGAACCTCGCCGTCTCGCTCGCCCGCCGCGGCTCGAGCGTGCTCCTCGCGGACTTCGACTTCCGGAAGCCGGCGCTCTCCGACCTGTTCCAGATTCCGCGCGACTCTCCGGGCGTGCTCCAGGTGCTGAACGGCTCGGCGCGTCTGGAGGAGGTGCTCTGGTCGGTGACGCTCACCGGCGCCCGCCCCAGGGTCTCCAGGAACGGTGCGCTCCCGGCCAAGGCGGCGGGCGTCTCCACGAACGGCAAGGAGACGGACCCGAGCGGGGGCTCGCTCGTCCTCCTCCCCTCCGGAGGGGCGGTGCGCTCGCAGAGCGGCACGCTCTCGCAGCGCCTCGGCCCGCTCCTGAAGCAGCTTCGCGTCCGCGCGGACTTCGTCATCATCGACACGCCTCCGGCGCTCCTGACCGTCGAGATGGCCGAGCTCTCGCGGCTCATCGACGACGTCCTCGTCGTCGTCCGGCAGGGCCGCGTCACCCAGCGGAGCCTCCGGTCGCTCAGCCGCCAGGCACGCTCGTGGCCCGCCGAGGTCACCGGCGCCGTCCTGACCGACGCCCCCGCCGGCGAAGAGCAGTACGCCTACTACGGAAGCCGGTAAACCGTGAGGGCACTGCGTCTGCCCTTGCCGGGATACGACCTCGCCCTGCGCGCCGGCGCGGGCTTCTTCACGCTCTTCGCGGCCTACCTCTCGGTGAAGATGGGCGCGCAGATCGGCTTCGGGCTCGTGCTCGTCATGGCTTTCTTCGCCGCCTGCGTCCTCGGCTTCCTGCTCGCACCGCACTGGACGGTGGCGCTGATGATCCCGGTCTTCGCGTTCATCCCGGCGGCGAAGGTCCTCGTCGCGCCGAAGATCGGCCCGTTGAAGGACGTCGTCACGCTCGGGGCGATCGTCGCGACGTTGGCCGTCCTCGTCCTCGAGCCCTCGAAGGAGCGGCGACGCCTGCTGCCCGATCGCTGGGTGCTGCTCGCGGTCGGGCTCCTGCTCGGCCTCTACGTCGTGAACGTCGGGGGCGGGCACGGCATCGCCTGGGCGCAGGGCCTGAGGCTGACGGCCGAGCCGCTCCTGCTGCTGCTCGCCGGGCTCACGCTCCCCAAGCCGCGGAGGACGCTCCGCTACGCCGCCGTCTCCTTCGTGGCGACGGCGTGCGTGGCCGCCGCGTACGGTCTCTTCCAGCAGGCCGTCGGCAAGTGGACCCTCGTCGGCTACGGCTACTCGTTCTACAGCCAGGTCCGGAGCTACAACAGCCACCTGCGGAGCTTCGGCACCTTCGACGATCCCTTCGCCTACGCGGCCTTCCTGCTCTTCGCGATCGCCATCCTCCTCTTCTGGACCCGCCGCGGAGTCCTCGCGGCCGCCTGCGGCACCCTGCTCCTGTGCGGACTGGCGGTGTCGTTCGTGCGCACCGCCGCGCTCATCACGGTCGCGCTCGCCGGACTCTGGCTCGCCCGCAAGGGCTTCGCCTCCTCGTCCGTTCTCGTCATGGTCGCGGCGATCGCCGCCATGGGCTCGATCCTCGTCACCGGCGCGAGCGCCACCAAGACGACGAGCTACCAGTCGGGGTCGACCAGCTTGACGTTGAACGGCCGTACCTCGGCGTGGAAGGCGGCCCTCGGCCCGCCCAGCGGGTGGCCCTTCGGCCGCGGCGTCGGCAAGGTGGGCACTGCGGCCTACCGCACCACCTACAAGCTCGTCGCCGGCCCGACGGCGATGGGCGCGGCGCAAGCCGTGGACTCGGGCTACCTCGCGACGATCGCCGACGTGGGGCTCGTCGGCCTGGCGGTGTTGCTCGGGCTCTTCGCGCGCCTCATCATGCTCGGGCTCGCCGGGCTCCGGCGCGGGCACAAGTCGAGCTGGCTCGCGGTCGCGATGCTCGTCGTCCTCATGCTGGACGCCGTCACGCGCTCGTCGTTCACGGGCTTCCCGACGGCGTTCCTGGGCCTCTTGATCGTCGGCGTCGCGCTCTCCGCCTCCGCCGAGGCCGACCGCGCTGCGGTGCTCGCCGCGGCCGGCGCCCCGCGGTAGGTGCGAGTCCTCCTCGTCAGCGCGCACGGCGCGGACACGTCCTACGGCGGCGCGGAGCGGTATGTCTCCGATCTGGCGCTCGGCCTGCGCGACCGGGGGTACGAGCCGCGCATCCTGAGCGCGTTCGCTCCCCGCGAGACGCCGGAGGGGATCGAGACGGCCGTCCTGCACGCGACCGACTGGCGAACGAGCGGGACACGCCGTCTTCGCAACCACCTGGGGGACGTCCTCTCCGTTCCGGGTCCTTCCTTGCGGCGCGCGATCGCTGACGCCCGCCCCGACCTCGTCCACACGAACAACCTGCCCGGCATCTCGAGCGCCGTCTGGGAGTCCGCCCGGCAGGCGGGCGTCCCGGTCGTCCACACGCTGCACGACTACCACCTGCTCTGTCCCCGGACGACCCTCGTGCGGCGGGACGGAGCGCCGTGCCGGCCGCACCCGCTCCTGTGCGGCGTGCGAACGAGCCGCCTACGCCGCTTCGCGGGTGCCGTCTCCCACGTCGTCGCCGGCTCCGAGCACCTGCTGCGCGTGCACCGGGGCTTCTTCCCGCGGGCGACGGAAGCGGTCGTCCGCCTGCCGCTCGCGCCGCTCGACGGCGCCGCGCCCGAGCCGCCGGCCGCCCCGCTGCGCACGATGGGCTACATCGGCGGCCTCGCGCCGACCAAGGGCGTCCGTCTGCTCGTCGAGGCTGCTCCGGCGCTCGCGCGGCAGGGGCTGACGCTCCGCGTCGCGGGCGACGGGCCGCTCCGGCCGGAGCTCGCGGCCGCGGCCGCGCGCGGCAGCCTCGTCTACGACGGGTTCCTGGACGGGTCCCGCAAGCTCGACTTCCTCGCCGCCTGCGACGTGGGTCTCGTGCCGTCGCTGTGGGACGAGCCGAGCGGGCCGCCGTACGTCGTCTGCGAGTGGCTCGCCGCGGGGCGGCCGGTGCTCGCCACGCCGCGGGGCGGCCTCGCCGAGGCGGTGGAGCTGCTCGGCGGCGTCTTCCCGCTCGAGCCCACGGCCGAGGGGATCGTCTCCGCGGTCGCCGGGCTTCGCGACGAGGCGGCGTGGCGAGCCGCCGTCGCCGCGGTGCCGCAGCCCGACGACGACGCCTTCGAGCGGTGGCTCGACGAGTACGAGCGCCTCTACGGCGCCGCCCTCGGGACTCCGGCGCCGGCCGTCGAAGCGTCGGCGTGATCGACACGCACTGTCACCTCCTGCACTCGCTCGACGACGGCCCGAAGACCGAGCGCGACTCCCTCGAGCTCGCGCGGCAGCTCGCGGTCGCGGGCGTGCGCACCGTCGTCTGCACGCCGCACTTTTCCCGCCGCTATCCAACTGCCGTCGCGCCCGCACGCGCGCGGATCGCCGAGCTCGAGCGCCTGCTCTTCGAGGCGCCGATCTCGCTCTCTCTGTCGCTCGCCGCGGAGGTCAGCCCTGCGTTCGCCGTCTCCAAGCCGATGGAGGAGCTCCTGCCGCGCAGCATCGGCGGCCGCTTCCTGCTCGTCGAGCTCGAGCCGGACACGCCGGCGGCCTTCCTGGAGACGGCGGTCGACCGGCTGGCGGGCGAGCGGCTGAGCCCCGTCTTCGCCCACCCCGAGCGGTGCCCGAGCGTGCGCGAGCAGACGCGCCTGCTCGAGGAGGCGCGCGCGGCCGGCGCCCTGATCCAGATCGTCGCCCCGAGCCTGACCGGCCGCTGGGGGAAGGAGGTCGGCGTCGCCGCGTGGAGGCTCCTCGACACGGGGGTCGTCGACCTGCTCGGGAGCGACTCGCACCGGCCCTCGCACGCCGCCACCCACCTCGAGGTCGCGTCGAGGCTGGTCGAGGAACGCTACGGCGGCGAGGTCCTCGCCGACCTGGCGGAGCGGGTGCCCTCGCGGCTCGTCGGGATCGCCGCGTGACGCTCGACGGGGTCACGGCCGTCGTCCTCAACTGGCGCACCCCGGAGCACGCCGTCCGCGCGGTCCGGGCGCTCGTCGACGACGGGCTCCCGGCCGACCGTGCCGTCGTCGTCGACAACGCCTCGGACGACGGCAGCGTCGAGCGCTTCCGGGCCGAGCTCCCGGCCGCGACCGTCGTGGCGCTCGAGGAGAACCTCGGCTTCGCGCGCGGCAACAACGCCGGCTCGGCCGCCCTCGATGGGAGCGCGTACCTCTTCGTGAACAGCGACGCCTTCGTCCACCGGCCGGGCAGCGTCGGCCGCCTCGTCGACGCGGTCGCCGTGCCCGGGGTCGGAATCGCGGTCCCGCGGCTCCTGAACGAGGACCTGACGCTCCAGCCGAGCGTCGTCCCGACGAGCTCGCCGCTCCCCGAGCTCGTCCGCGCCTCCGGCCTGTCGCGTTTCGTGCCGAACCGGTGGCAGCCGACGCTCGGGACGCACTGGGACCACTCGGAGTCGCGCTCGATCCAGGCCGCGACGGGCGCCGTGCTGGCCGTGGCCGGCGACGCCTGGCGGGCGCTCGGCGGCTTCGCCGAGGCGCGGTTCATGTACGCGGAGGATCTCGACCTCTGCTGGAGGGCCCGCGAGCTCGGCCGGGACGTCCGCTTTCTCGCGGACGCCGAGTTCGTCCACCTCGGGAGCGCGTCGGCCGGGCGCCGCTGGAGCGACCCCGAGCGGGCTGAGCGCGTGGCCCGCGCCGAGGCGGCCATGATCCGCGAGCACCTCCCGCGCGGCCGCGCGACGCTCACGCTGGCGCTGATGGCGGCCGGCGTCGGCGGGCGCGCCGTCGTCCGGCGGGCATCCGGCGACCCGGTCGGCGCGGCCACGCTGCGCGGCTGGTGGCGCGGCTACCGCGGCCGCTGAGCGTCTGCGGCACGTGCGAGGACGTCCAGCACGCCGCGCGCGGTCGTCTCCCACGAGTAACGCGCCACCGTCGCGGCCCCGCGCGCACGGAGGTCGGCCCGGACGCCCTCGTCGGCGACGACGCGCCGCATCGCCTCCGCCCAGGCGGCCTCGTCCCCGAGGGGCAGGAGCATCGCGCCCGACCCCGAGACCTCGCGCAGCGCCGGGATGTCGCTCGCCAGCACGGGACAGCCGCGCGCCATCGCCTCGAGCGCGGTGAACCCGAACCCCTCGTAGACCGACGGCAGGACGAGCGCGACCGCCGAGCGGTAGAGCCGCTCGAGCTCTCCGTCCGGAACCTCGCTGCGAAGCTCGATCCGGTCTCGGCTCGGCGCCGCGTCGATCGCCTGCCAGAGCTCGTCCAGGCCGCCCCGCGCGCGGCCTGCGAGGACGAGCCGCGCAGGGACGTCGGCCCGAGAGAACGACCGCACGAGGAACGGGAGGTTCTTGTTCCCGCCCAGGTTCCCGACGTAGAGGAGGAACGGGCTCTCGTCGCGTCCCGGTCCCGGCGCCGTGCCCGCGTCGCCGGAGAAGAGCCCCGGCCCGGAGTGGACGACCTCGATCTTCGCCGGCTCGGCGCCGAAGTAGCGCACCGCCTCGTCCTTCGCGAACTGCGAGACCGCGACGAGCGCGCTCGCGCGCGCGAGCGCCCACGGGTACAGCCGCCGCTTGTACGCGCTCGAGCGCGGCGCGTAGCCGTGGACGAAGGCCGTGTCGTGGACGGTGGCGACGAAGCGGCGCCGCGGCGCGAGCACCGGCCCGGTGACGTCGAAGTAGTGGAAGAGGTCGGCGGTCCGCCGCCGGACGAGCGCGTGCTCGAGGAGGAGGCGGCCGGGACCGGCGTTCACGCGGCGGCTCTTCCCCGCCACGACGTCGACCGCGATCGAGCGGGCGCCGACCGCCTCCGCGCCCGCGGCCGTCGTCAGCAGCGAGAGGGAGAGCTGCGGATAGTCGCCGGCGACCCGGTCGAGCTCCTGCGTGAGCCTCGCCGCGTAGCGCGGGACACCCGAGTGCCCGCCGGCGATGAGCCCGACGAGGCACACCCGACGCCGATCGAACCTCTCGCCCACGCGCTGATTACACCATCGGTTCTTCCTTGCGCTTCGCCCCGGGGGGTGCTAAGAGAGTCGCAAGTGCCTCGTTTGCAGGGGGAGAGCCTGTTGCGGCGATATTCGGGCGGTCGGATGCGGAAATCGCTTCCGACCCACGAGGAGTACCTGCGCGAGCGGTACTTCCGGCCGCTCGACGGCGTGCGCGCGATCAGCATCCTGCTCGTCCTCACGTGGCACGTGAACTCCTCGCTCTGGGCCTGGCTCAGCGGCTGGGAGGGCCCGTCGGTCTTCTTCGTCATCAGCGGCTTCCTGATCACGACGCTCTGCCTGCGCGAGGAGGGCCGCGACGGCTCCGTCTCGCTGAGCGCGTTCTACGTCCGCCGCGCCTGCCGGATCCTGCCGCTCTACTACGTCGTCTTCGCCTTCTACATCCTGGTCGACATCGGCTTCGACCGGCAGGGACAGCGCGGCCCCCTGCTGCACGTCCTGCCCTACTACTTCACGTACATGAACGACTTCGCGCCGAACGTCGCCAGCTTCGGCACGCCGTTCAGGCTCAGCTGGACGCTCGGCGTGGAGGAGAAGTTCTACCTCCTGTGGCCGCTGCTCGGGTTCGTGCTCCTCGCCCGCCGCCCGCGCTGGCGGCTCGTCGCCGCGGCGCTGCTCGTCGCCGTGACGCTGATCGGCTACGACCCGGGGACGCACTACCTCTACTACAGCCAGATCATGGTCGGGTGCCTGCTCGCCGTCCTGCTCCACCGGCGCGAGAGCTACGAGCGGCTCCAGCGGATCCTGCGCTATTCCTGGCTGACGCTCGGCAGCCTCGTCCTCGCGCACGTACTCATGTACCGGCACGCCGGCATCGCGCAAGTCATGTTCGGCCCGGCCACGGCACTCGCGCTCGGGTCGCTCGTCGTCGCGCGCCCGTCGTGGGCCCGGCCGCTCGCGACCCGCGCGATGATCTACTTCGGCAAGCGCTCGTACGCGGTCTACCTCGTCAACCTGATCTGCCTGTCGGTGTGCGTGGAGGTGGCGCACCACGTCGCGCCCTCGGTGGTCTTCAACTCCGACAACCAGCCGGCACGCCACGGCGCCTGGGTGGCGAGCCTCGTCCTCCTCGCGGCGGTCGTCGCGACGTCGCTCCTGCTCTCCGAGCTCCTCCACCGCACGATCGAGCGGCCGATGATCGCGCGCGGCCGGGTCTGGTCGAAGCGGATCACCGGCCGCAGGCCGGTCGCGCCGCCGCGGCTGTCGCCCGAGGTGGAGGGCGAGGAGGCACGGGAGCAGCCCGAGCCGGAGCCCGAGGTGGTCGTGCCGCCCGCGACGCTCAAGCAGCCGGCGCCGAGCTAGGAGCCGGGGCTAAAGCGCGCGTCGGCGGCGACCGACGGAGAGACAGGGACGATGAAGGGCGACGCTGCGGTCATCCACGTCTGCGAGGCGCTGGCGAGCGGGATCCTCCGCGTCGTGCCCGCGCTCGCCGACGAGACCGCCGCGGTGGGCATCCCGACGGTCGTCGTCTACGGCCGCAGGCCCGAGACGCCGCAGGACATGTCGGAGTGGTTCGACCCGCGGGTACGGCTCGTGCCCGTCGACGGCTGGGGTGACCGCTCCGCCGTCGGCGGCTGCGTCGGGACGGTGCGCGCGGCCGTCGCCCTCCGCCGGGAGCTCTCGCGCTTCCACCGCGGCGTCCTGCACCTCCACTCGACGTACGCGGGCCTCGTCGGCCGCCTCGTTCCGGCGCCGGGCTGGGCGCGCTTCTACACGCCTCAGGGGTACGCGTTCCTGAACGGGTCGCACCCCCGCGGGCTCCGCTGGCTGACGCTGGTCGCGGAGACCGCGCTCGCCCCGCGCGCGCACACGATCGCCTGCTCCCGGGCCGAGGGCGCCGTCGCGGCGCGGCTCGCTCGGCGGCACGGCGTCTCGGTCGTCCAGAACGGCGTCGACGGGGAGCTCGCGGAGCCGGGCGTCGCGCCGGCGGGCGAGGGGTTCGTCGTCGCCTCCGTCGGCCGGGCCGCCTACCAGCGGCGCCCGGACCTCTTCGTCGAGATGCGGGCGCTGCTCGGCGAGGACGGCGACACCGCCTTCCACTGGTTCGGAGACGGCCCCGATCGGGAGCTGCTCGTCGGCGCGGGGGTCGCGGTGAGCGGTTGGCTCGCCCAACGGGACGCCGCGGCGGCGATCGCCCGCACCGACGTGCTCGTGCACTTCTCCGCGTTCGAGGGGCTTCCGCTCTCGCTGCTCGAGGCCATGAGGGCCGGGCGTGCGGTCGTGGCGAGCGACCTGCCGGCGATCCGCGAGGTCGTCGACGACGCCGGGATCCTCGTCCGCGACGCGCCGGAAGCCGCGGACGCGGTGCGGCGCCTCCGCGCGGACGAGTCGCTTCGAGCCGAGCTCGCCGCCCGGGCGCACGACCGCGCGGAGCGGCTCTTCACGAAGCGGGCGATGGTCGAGCGGACGCTCGCGACGTACGGTCTCTAGCGAGGCCGCAGCGCGGGGAACAGCACGACGTCGCGGATCGTGTCCCTGCCGGCCAGCACCATGACGAGCCGGTCGATCCCGAGGCCGAGGCCGCCCGTCGGCGGCATGCCGTAGCGCAGCGCCTCCACGAAGTCCGGGTCGCCGGGCTCGCCGCCCTCCTCCCCACTCTGCTCCTCGAAGCGCGCCGCCTGCTCGTCCGGGTCGTTGATCTCGCTGAATGCGTTCCCGAGCTCGGTCCCGCCCACGTAGAACTCGAAGCGCTCGACGAGCTGCGGATCGTCGTCGGTCGCGCGGGCGAACGGCGAGAGCTCGACCGGGTAGTCGTGGAGGATCGTCGGCTCGACGAGGCTCGGCTCGACGAACGACGTGAGCGCGTGGTCGACGAGGTCGGCCCACGAGCGGTCGCGGCTCGTGTCGACGTCGCGGTCGCCGAGTCGCCGACGGAGCTCGTCGGCGTCGCGCGTCCAGAGGCCGTGCTCCTCGAGCGCGTCGACAAGAGGGAGGCGCCGCCAAGGCCGGCCGAGGTCGACGCTGTGGCCGCGGTACTCCACGTCGGTGCGCCCGAGCACCTCGCGCGCGACGTGGGCGACGAGCTCCTCCATGCGCGCCATCGTGTCCCGATAGTCCGCATAGGCCTCGTACCACTCGACCATGGTGAACTCGGGCTGGTGCTTGTAGGACGTGCCCTCGTTGCGGAAGTCCTTGCCGAGCTCGTAGACCCGCTCGAGGCCGCCGACGATCAGCCGCTTGAGGTAGAGCTCGGTCGCGATGCGCAGGTAGTAGTCGGTGTCGAGCGCGTTGTAGTGCGTGACGAAGGGCTCGGCGAAGCCGCCGCCGTAGCGCGGCTGAAGGATCGGCGTCTCGACCTCGAGGAAGCCCTCGCCGTCGAGGTAGCCGCGGATCGCCGTCACGACGCGCGTGCGCAGCTCGAAGTCGGCGCGCGTCTCCTCGTTCATCAGCAGGTCGAGGTAGCGGCGCCGGTAGCGCTGCTCGACGTCGGTCAGGCCGTGGAAGGTGTCGGGAAGGGGCGTCCGGATCTTCGCGAGCAGCTCGAGCCGCGCGACCGCGAGCGACGGCTCCCCCCGCCGCGACTGCGCCGGCATGCCCTCGGTGCCGACGACGTCGCCGAGGTCGAGGTCGATCTCGCCGGTGCGACTCGTGTCACAGAGGAGCTGGATGCGGCCGGAGCGGTCGACGAGGTCGAGGAAGACGAGCTTGCCGTGGCCGCGCCGCGCCATGACGCGGCCGGCGAGCCGACGGGTCTCGCCGGCCTCCTGGCCCGGCTCGAGCCGCTCCGCCTCGGCGCGAACGTCGGCCACGAAGGACCGGTCCGGAAAGCGCTTCGGCATCGGCACGGCCGGGAGCGTAACGGCGCCGGCGAACCCTCAACCCTCCTAAAGGTGCCAGGCACGTGCCTGGCACTTCTCGCAGGGTCGCAAGGTTCGCGGAGGTTCGGCTGGTTCGGGGCGTGGCCGGTTTGGACGGCTCAGGCTCCGGTTCAGCCCCAGATCAGCCGGCCGATCAGGATGCCGAGGCCGAGCGCCACGCCGAAGGTTGCGCCGCCGGCAAGGAAGACGGCGGGCACCCTGTCCCCGGCGGAGGCCGGAACGCCCAGCGTCGTGGACCCCCGCCAGACCGGCGTGCGTCTGGGCGGCACCCGCATCGGCACCAAGCGCGCCTCGTGGAGCGGGCTCTTCGCTTCCTCCCAGAAGCCCTCCGCGTCCCCCTCACGCCCGAGCCGGACGAGGTTCCGCTCGCGCATCCGGAGCGACGCCGCCCGTTCGAACTCCCGGGCCGCGATCGCGTCGGCCTTCTCGGCTCTCAGGCGCTCGACCTCGGCCCGAAGGTCGGGCTCGAGCTCGGCAACCGGGTCGACGGGCGCGGCCGCCCCCGAGAGCGCGCGCACGACCTCGTCGCGGATCTTCACCGCGTCGACGTCGTAGTCGACCAAGATCCGCATCGCGACGCCCTCGCCTTCGCGCGCGAGCCCGAGCAGGATGTGCTCCGTGCCGATGTAGTTGTGGCCGAGCGAGAGCGCCTCCCGCAGCGAGAGCTCGAGCACCTTCTTCGCGCGCGGGGTGAAGGGAATCTGCCCGGTCGCCACCTCGTCGCCCTCGCCGATGATCCGCGCGACCTGAGCCCGCACCTCCTCGAGCGAGACGTCGAGCGCCTCGAGGATCCGCGCAGCGACGCCCTCCTCGCGGAGCAGCCCGAGCAGTAGATGCTCGGTGCCGATGTAGTTGTGCCTGAAGGCGCGCGCCTCGTCCTGTGCGAGGACGACGACCTGGCGGGCTCGCTCTGTGAAGCGCTCGAACAGCTCGAGCGCAGCGTAGCTCCGTACCTGCCTAGGCCGCCTTGATCTCGAGGATCTTGTACTTGAGCGAGCCGCGCGGGGTCGGAACCTCGACCGTCTCGCCCTTCTTGTGGCCGATGATCGCCTTGCCGACGGGCGACTCGTTCGAGAGCCGGTGCTCGGCCGGGTTCGCCTCGGCGGAGCCGACGATGTGGTACTCGACGGTCTCCCTGGCGTCGACGTCGCGGAGGCGGACGTGGGAGCCGATCGAGACGACGTCCTTGCTGACGTCGCCCTTCTCGATGACACGCGCGGCCACGAGGCGCTCCTCGAGCGTCGCGATTCGGTGCTCGAGCATCGCCTGCTCGTTCTTCGCGTCGTCGTACTCGGAGTTCTCGGCGATGTCGCCGAACTCGCGCGCGATGCGGATCCGATCGGCCACCTCGCGACGCTTCTCGGTCGAGAGGTACTCGATCTCGCTCTTCAGCTTCTCGTAGCCCTCGGCAGTGAGGATGACTTCCTTCACTTCGGCCTCCTGACCCCTGCGAAAGAAAAGCGGCGGCGCATCAAGCGCCGTCGCGGGCGCGGATTGTAGCCAGGCGCCCCCGTGCCGTCAAGGCCCGCTCGTCTACCATTTCGCGCTCCGTGCAGGTGGATCTCCGCACCCCCTGGTGGATCGGCGCCGTCCGCATCCCGACGCGCCTCGTGCTCGCGCCGATGGCGGGCGTCAGCGTGCAGGCGTTCCGCCGCCAGGGACGCCGTTTCGGCGCCGGCCTCGTGTGCTCGGAGATGGTCAGCTGCGCCGGGATCGAGCACCGGAACGAGCGCACGCTCGGCTATCTCCGGGTCGGCGCCGACGAGCATCCGCTCGCGATCCAGATCTTCGGCTCCGAGCCCGCCACGATGGCCGAGGCCGCTCGCATGGTCGAGGCGGCCGGCGCCGACGTCGTCGACATCAACTTCGGCTGCCCCGTGCGGAAGGTGACGAAGACCGGCGCCGGGGCGACGCTGCTCGAGGATCCCGCCCGCGCCGCGGCGATCGTCGAGGCGGTCGCGGACGCCGTCGACATCCCCGTCTCCGTGAAGATGCGGCGCGGGCTCGAGAACGGCTCGCGCGCCTGCCTCGAGGTGGGCCCGCAGCTCGAGGAGGCCGGCGCGGCGAGCCTGACGCTCCACCCGCGCTCGGCCCGGCAGATGTACACCGGCGAGGCCGACCACGCGCTGACCGCCGAGCTCGTCGAGCGGGTCGGCGTGCCGGTCGTCGCTTCCGGGGACGTGACCTCGCGTGCGCGCGCGCAGGCCGTCCTGGCGACGACGGGCGCGGCCGCCGTCATGGTCGGCCGCGGAGCGCAGGGCAACCCCTGGGCGCTCCGCGAGATCCTGGGCGAGGACGGCGCCGGGCCGAGCCGCAAGGAGGTCGCCGCCGAGCTCGTCCTCTTCGTCCGCGAGACGGTGCGCGAGCTCGGCGAGCGCCGCGCCTCGAGCTTCCTGAAGAAGTTCTACGGCTGGTACCTCGGCCGGGGCCGCTTTCCGCGGCCGTTCAAGCAGGAGCTCGTCCAGCTCGCCACGACCGAGGACGTCGAGCTGCGGCTCCTCGCCGCCGCCCCGGGCGCGGCCGAGCTGCTGGAGCGGCTCGAGGCCGAGCTCCCCACCGGCGACGAGATCCTCCTCGACATGCCCATCTCCATCTACGGCGGCGGCTAGCGACACCGCCCGTCCCTCGAACGAGGGATGCCGCCGGCGCTCAACCCGGACGAGAAGTCGGGTGGGTATGAGCTACGACGAGTACCGGAGCGGAGGCCTGCGCTCGATCTCGCTCTTCGGGGTCTTCGTCGGAGCAGCCGCGCTCGGCGCGCTCGCAGTCTCGGTGCTCGCGTACACGCAGACGCACCACGACCGCGCGCAGGTGAAGGCCCTCCAGGCGCGCGTCGCACACCAGCTCGCGGTGCTCCGCCACCGGAACGTTGCGCTCGGAAGCAAGGTGGACTCGACCGCGCGGCGGCTGAAGCAGAAGGACGCCGGCATCGCACCGCTCGCCGCGCGCACGCTGAAGAGCGTCTTCACGATCCAGACCCCCGACGGCTGGCTCGGCGCCGGCTTCGCCGCTTGGCGCCAGGACGGCGACACCTACTTCGTCACGGCGAACCACGTCGTCTCGCACACGATCGAGAACAACTACGTGGACGTGAAGCGCAAGGGCGGCTCGTGGGCCGGCGAGGTGATGGTGCGCGACTCGCAGAACGACCTCGCGCTCGTCCGCGTCTCCGGCTCGCCGGCCGGCGCCGTGCCGCTCTGGCAGGACGTGCACGCCGGCGCGCCGCCGAGGCCGGGCGACCAGCTGCTCCTGATCGGCAGCCCGTACGGGCTCGAGGGCACGGTCACGACGGGGATCGTGAGCCGCGTCTCGAAGAAGCTGATCCAGACCGACGCGGCCGCGAACCCCGGCAACTCCGGCGGTCCGGCGATCGACGACCACGGGCATGTGGTCGGCGTGCTCGTCTCGGGCGGCGGCGAGAACCTGAACTTCGCCGTCCCGATTACGCGCGCCTGCGTGAAGCTCCGCGTCTGCTAGGCGTGCGGGCCCGCTGGGCCGTACTTTCGAGCCTGTCGACCGGTCGTTTCAGACGGACGCGCAGGCGGAGCCCGCGCGTCCTGAACGGCGGCACCGCAAGCGGTGCCTTAGGCCTGCGTGAAGCTCCGCGTTGCTAGGTGGCGTTCCGCTCCCAGACGAGGCGTAGGCCCTCGAGGGTGAGGAACGGGTCGACGAGCTCGATCGTCCGTGAGTGCGGAGCGATCAGGTCGGCGAGGCCGCCCGTCGCGACGACCTTCGCCTCGGCGCCGAGCTCCGCGCGGATCCGGTCGACGATCCCGTCCACCTGGCCCGAGAAGCCGTAGACGAGGCCCGACTGCAGCGCGGTCTCGGTCGACTTGCCGATCACGCTCGGCGGCTCCTCGAAGTCGATCTTGAGGAGCCGGGCGGCCCGCGCGAAGAGCGCCTCCATCGAGATCTCGATCCCCGGCGCGAGCACCCCGCCGACGTACTCGCCGGCCGCGGAGACGACGTCGAAGTTCGTGGACGTCCCGAAGTCG
>Ga0209577_10001148_pt1 | contig 26332 bp, 22 predicted proteins | sample GraSoiAngelo_109_FD_185874 | JGI IMG/M metagenome (GOLD analysis project Ga0209577, IMG submission 185874) | Grasslands soil microbial communities from the Angelo Coastal Reserve, California, USA - 14_0903_12_20cm (SPAdes) (version 2) | ecosystem: Environmental > Terrestrial > Soil > Grasslands...
GTCGTGCTCGCGGCCATGGCGATCCACGGTGCCCGTGGGCCATCGGCGCGTGGGAGGATCCCAGGCCGGCACCTTCGGGCGAGGGGATGGAGGCGCTGCGTACCGTGGCTGCGTGCACTCCGATAAGTGGGCCGTAGAGCGACTCGCGACGGTCCTGCTCGACCGTCTTCGAAGCGAGCTGGGTGTTCCCGAGCTTGCGTATCGACGGCACCCGTCCGCCCTGAGCGGCGGCATGTTCTCGTCGCTGTACGCCTTCGAGCTGACACCGGCACCGGACGGTTGGACGGGCTCATTCGTGGTTCGTCTCGTCAAGCCATCCGAGCAGGTACGGCTGGAGGTCGGTTTGCACGAGGCCGCGAGCGCCGCCGGGTTTGGTACGCCACGGCTCCTGTTCTGGGAGACAGACCTCGCGGATCTCGGCCTCGGCTGTCTGGTCATGGAGCGGCTGCCGAGCCGCACCTACGTTCGCGGCGTCGAGCCCTGGCGATTCGCCCTTGACGTACCGAAGCTGCTGGGGGCGTGGCCACGCCGGTTCTCCCACGTGCTTGATGCCCTCGCCCGTGTCGACGCCGATGAGGCCATGGAGACCCTCCTGAGGGATGGGGTCCCGCATGATCTGGCGCGTCCGGGTCGACACCTCCGAGCCGTCTCGGCCACGCTCGCCGAGGAGACGTCGCTCGCGGGTGTGATCGACTGGCTCCACGACAACCGTCCAGCGCCGCCGGAACGGCTGTGCCTCGTTCATGGTGACCTGTGGCCCGGCAACGTGTTCATGGGGAACGGTGGGGTTCGGCTGATCGACTGGACCCGGGGTGGCATCGATGATCCGGCTCTCGATGTCGGCTTCGCCAAGGTCGGCTTCGCCCTCATGCCCGAGCCCTTCCCTCCACCTCCTCCAATCCGACAGCTCGCTGCTCTCGCCGGTCGGTCGATCGCCGCAAGAATTTCCTCTCACTGCGATCAGCTCGTCGGTGGTGCCGACCGGGTTCGCTACTACGAGGCCTTGCGCTGCGCCGTCGAACTCGCTGATGTCGTCGCCGAGCGAGCTTCCGGTGCTCGACCAGGATGGGAACACGGAGTACCGGCCCTCGTTCGACATCTCGAGATCATCACCAACGGACCCATCACCTTCAGGTGATTCGAGCGCGCCTCCCCGCTGGGCGGGGCATTCCCAATCGCCGGCGGGTGGACGTCTTGACCGAGCGTGCTCGGTTATGGCTTGGCCGCTGAGGTTGTGTCTCGGGCATTGAGAAGGTGTCGGGCGAGGAAGCTCGAGGCGAGACTCACTCCGATTTCTGAGCGGGCGATTCCGGTAGCCCGGTCAGGCGACGCTCGAGGAGGGCGCTTCTTCGGCCGAGAGCTCCTCGACTCGCGAGGCACACACGGTGTCGGACATGGTGCCCGCCGCGAGGCACGCAGGTAGCCGTCGATGGCCGACGTCACGTCTCGCAACTCGGCCTCGACGCAGCCGGCTAGCGAAGGCGAAAGCCACCGTCGACGATCGAGGGCGTCGAAGGCCTCGCTCATGCGGGACATGGTCTTGTAGACGGTGTCCGTCGGGTGCTCGACACCCCTGCGTGCTCGTACCGAAAGCCGGGGTCACGCTGCGCGCTCCTCGTCGGCCGAGATGGGCGGCTCGACGGCGAGGCGGGGAAGCAGGCGATGGAGGGACCGGGGAAACCACCAGTTGGCGCGGCCGAGGGCGAGCATGACGGAGGGCACGACCGCGGACCGCACGACGATGGCGTCCACGGCGATGGCGCCGGCCAGGCCCAGGCCGAACTCCTTGATGACCCGCTGGCCGCCGAGGAGGAAGGCCCCGAAGACGAGGACCATGATGGCGGCCGCCGCGGTGATCGTGCGTCCCGTGGCGTCCAGCCCGGCGGTAACGGCTTCGCCGTTGTCACCGCTACGCAGCCACTCCTCGTGGATACGGGAGATGAGGAACACCTCGTAGTCCATCGACAGCCCGAAGAGGATTGCGAACAGCATCACGGGCAGGAAGGCCTCGACGGGGCCGGTTCGGTTTACGCCGAACACGCTGCCCAGCCATCCCCATTGGAACACCGCGGTGAGGATCCCGAAGGCGGCGGCGGCGGAAACCAAGTTCATGATCGCCGCGGTGAGGGGCACGGCGACGCTGCGGAACACGGTGGCCAGTAGGAAGAACGACAGCACGACGACGACGCCGATGAACAGGGGAAGCTTGGCGGTGAGGACCCGGGCGAAGTCGGTGAACACCGCGGTCGTGCCGCCGACGTAGACGGGGGTCGTGCGGCCCGGATCAGCAGCGGGGATCGTGTGATGGCGGAGCCGGTCGATGAGGGCCTGGGTGGCCGCGTCCTGGGGCGCCGACCTGGGGTACACCTGGGACAGGGCGATCTGTTGTCCGTTGGGTCCCAGGGTGCGGGCCGCGCCCACGCTGGCGACACCTCGGTCGCGGGAAACGGCGTCGAGGACCCGGGCGAAGGTGGCGGCGTCGGTGGGGCTGGAGATGCGGGCCGTGACCTGGAGGGGTCCGTTGAATCCGGGTCCGAAGCCCTTCGCCAGCAGGTCGTAGGCCTGCCGGGTGGTCGAGGACTTCGGGTTGTTGCCTGCGTCGGAGTTGCCCAGGCGCAGGGAGAAGAAGGGCAGGGCGATGAGCACCATGATGACCAGCGAGGCGGCCAGGATGACCAGGGGTTGGCGACCGATGACACCGGTCCACGCCGACCAGAACCTGCCCCTCTGATGTCCGCTGGACGCCTGGCCCGGCCTGCGGCGGTCCCTTCTGGCGAGGACGCGGGGTCCGAAGAAGCCAAGCAGCGCGGGCAGCAGGGTCAAGGCCGCGACCATGGTGAACAGAACGCCGATGCTGGCGGCCACGGCCAGTCCGTAGAGGAAGCTGACGCCCAGCGCGAACATGCCGAGCAGGGCGATGCACACGATGATGCCGGCGAACAGCACGGCCCGCCCTGAGGTGTCGACGGCGGTCACGGTCGACGCTTCCACGTCGCGGCTTTCCAGGAGGTTCTGCCGGTAGCGGCTGACGATGAACAGGGCATAGTCGACGCCGACACCCAGCCCGATGAGCAAGATCAGCTGGCCGGAGAACTGCGGCATCTTCAGCACGTGGCTGAGCAGCGAGACCACTGCGATCGCGGTGCCGAGCGACACCAACGCAGTGATGAGCGGTAGCGCCGTGGCCAATAGCGACCCGAACACCAAGAACAACACGACCGCGGCGGCCACGATGCCGAGACCGGTCCCGCCCAGTCCCTGACGCGCCGCCCTGTCCGCCAGCTGACCGGCCACCGCCACCTGCAGGTTGCTGACTCGGCCCGACTTGGCGGTGTCGACGAAGGTCTTGGCCAGGTCGACGGACAGGTCCTGTACCTGGCTGTCGAAGGTCACGTTGGCGAACGCCACCGAGCGGTCGGCGCTCACCTGCTTCTGCCCGGCCGGCTCGTAGGGCGACACAATGTCGGTGACGTGGGGCAGGGTCGCGACCCTCGCCAGCATGCCCTCGACCTGCGAGCGGATGACAGTGTCGGTGAGGGTGCTCCCGCCGCTGGTCGCCACCACGATCTGCTCGGTATCGCCCGACTGCTTGGGTGCCACCGCCTTCAGCAGATGCAGCGCCCTCGTCGACTCGGTGTCGGGCAGGGAGAAGGAGTTCGAGTATTGGGAGCCGGCGGCCTTGGCCACGCCGGTGCTGGCGACCAGCGCCAGCAGCCAAAGAGCGAGAACGGTGCGACGATGCCGGTAGCACCAGGTTGCGAGGTGGCGCACAGAGTTTCTCCTGTGATTTGGCTTGGGATCAGATGGCCGAACATGGGCGAGCGGCCACGCCGGGGGGCGCGGCCGCGGATGGCGGGGTTTCGCCCGCTACTGCAAGCGAGGGCGCGATGAACATGATCGCCGCGTTCTCTATCACGCCCTTGCGTTTGGACGAGTCCGCGGGGCCATCAATGGCCGGTGCTGTCCGGCCGGTGCGGGCCGGCGGCCTTTCGAATGTGACCAATGACACGGTCACGAACGCGCCGAGGGGGGGTCCCGGCGGCCCAGGTGCTGCTGCGGGCATGGACGGCAGGACGATGTCTCCGCCCGTGGGCCATCAGCACTCCGCGTGGGGGGCTACCGGCGGGCTTGCGGGCCGCCTCGCGAAACGCGCAGGACACGCGGGACACGAAAAGACACAGCTGCGTTAACGGACGAGCTCCAGGTCGCCGACCGGCACCCAGTGGAACGAGTCGATCGGCGAGACCACCAGCGCCAGCGCCTTCCCGTCGACTTCGGCCACGTCGGAGACAGTGGTGACGTACCGGCGTTCCAGCGTCACACCGTCGTCGACGTTGACCCTGCGTGCCAACTTGACCTCGTCACCGGCGGCCAGGGGCCGACGCACCTTTGGTCCGATCCACGGCTCCGAACGACCCACGCCGTAGAAGAACATGGGGCTGCTCGGTAGGTCGGACCGAGGCGACCAGTACACGTAGCTGGCGGTCAGCCGCCACATCGTCTCGACGAACAACACACCGCCATAGAGCGGGATGAAGCATGCAAAGAAGTCCCGACCACGGCGACCTGTCCTGCGCAAGGCGAAGGGGACCAGTGCGAAGCCGATCAGAAACACCTGGGTGAGAATGGCCATGACGAGCGAGGACACAATGAACAGCCCGAGGTGGGCCAGGCCCTCGCCTGTGGTGGGGCGAGGTCGCCTGTGCGCCGTGGACACGGGTGCCTCGTAGCCGCCGACCACCGCCATCCTCGGCCCTCCACCTGTAGCGAGCCACCCACAATGACGCCCAGGGCCGGGGCCGTGCGTCCCCAAGATTGATGAAATTGGTCAGGCGGCTCGCGGCGCTGTTGGAGATGCGCCGGCGCCCGTGCCGCGGGACAGAATCTCCTGAGGCCACGCAGGGGATCGGGAGGCGCCGGCTAACCGGTCACTCGGAGCGCAGGGCCAGGGCGGGGCGAATGCGGCCGGCGGCGAGGGCGGGCCAGGCGGCCACGAGATTGGCGGCGAGCACCCCGAGGCGCTGGTGGAGGTGACGAGCGGGCACAACCGCGAACAGAATCGCTGAATGCGCCTTTTCGTCTGCGGCGCGCGAGGCTCGACCCCGGCGCCCGGGCCGGAGTTCGTGCGTTACGGCGGCCACACGTCCTGCGTCGCGGTAGCCACCGACGACGACGAGCGACCCAGGCTCGTGCTCGACGCGGGGACGGGGCTGCAGCGCCTGTCGCGCCTGCTCGACGGAGAGGCCTTCCGGGGCACGATCCTGCTCGGCCACCTGCACTGGGACCACACCCACGGCATTCCCTTCTTCGCCGCCGGAGACCGCCGGGACAGCGAGGTGACGGTGATCCTGCCCGGCCAGGGATCCGAGCCCGCCGAGCTGCTGGGCCGGGCCATCTCGCCCCCGCACTTCCCCATCCGTCCCGAAGAGCTGGAGGGGGCGTGGCGCTTCGAGAGCCTGGAAGCGGGCGAGACGCAGATCGAGGGCTTCTCGGTCCTGGCCCTGGACATCCCCCACAAGGGGGGACGCACCTTCGGCTTCCGGGTGACCGACCGCGCCGGGGCCACCCTGGCCTACCTCTCCGACCACGGGCCGCTGGCGGTGGGGCCGGGGCCGGCCGGGCTGGGCGAGTACCACGAGGCGGCGCGAACCCTGGCCTCCGGCGTCGACCTGCTGGTGCACGACGCCCAGCACACCGCGGCCGAGCTGCCGGCCAAGGCCCACTACGGCCACTCCGCCGTCGACTACGCGGTGGGTCTGGCCCAGGACTCGGGAGCCAGGCGGCTGGTGCTCTTCCACCACGACCCGCCCCGCACGGACGACGAGCTCGACGCCATCGTCGCCGAGCAGCGCCGGGCCCCCCTGCCCGTCATCGCCGCCGTGGAGGGGGTCGTGATCGAGGTGCTGGCCAGGCGTGGCTGAGGCGGGGGGAACGCTCAGGCCCCGGCGCCTGCTCATGGCCGCGGCGGCCCTGGCCGGCTCCTGCGGTCACCCGCCCCGGCCGGCGGCGGTGGGCCCCGCCACCGCGCCTACGCCTCCGCCGTCGACCGCGGCCGTGACCTCGCCCCCGACCGAGGCGCCTGCGCCGGTCCCGACGACGGTGGCGCCGACGAGCCCACCCGCCTCCGCCGCCACCGGCCTCCCACCCGGCGCCCTCAACCCCGACGTGACCCAGGCGACCATCGGCTCCACCATCTGCGTGCCCGGGTGGACGGCGACGGTGCGACCCCCCGAGGCCTATACCGACGCGCTCAAGCGCAGGCAGATGGCCGAGCGCCACCTTCCCGGCTCACCGGCCGACTACGAGGAGGACCACCTCGTCCCCCTCGAGCTCGGCGGTGCCACCCGGGACCCGGCCAACCTCTGGCCCGAGCCCAGGTCGGGACCGCCACCCGTGGCCTCGGACAAGGACGGGGCCGAGAACCGTCTGCGCCGGTCCGTGTGCGCGGGCGCCACCACCCTGGACCGGGCCCGGGCCCTCATCCGCGACCCGGCCCAGTGGCACGTCTGAGCACCCGGCGGCGGTGCCGCGAGCCGGCGCCTCAGCCGGGCCGAACGATCACGACGACCTTGCCCTTGGCCTTGCGGTCGGCCAGCTCCCGGATGGCTTCGGCCGCCCGGTCCAGGGGGTAGGTGGACGACACGTGGGGCCGGAGCCTGCCCTCCTGCCACCAGCCGACCAGCTCGTTCAGGCTCTGCCGGTGCCGTTCGGGCTCCTTGCCCGCGAAGGCGCCCCAGAACACGCCGACCACGCTGCAGCCTTTGAGCAGCGGGAGGTTGAGGGGGATCCTGGGGATGTCGCCCGCGGCGAAGCCGATGACCAGGAAGCGGCCGTCCCACGCCATGGAGCGCAGCGCGGGCTCGCTGTAGGGGCCGCCCACGGGGTCGTAGACCACGTCGACGCCGGCGCCACCCGTCAGCTCCTTGACCGTGGCCCGCAGGTCCTCGGTCGCGTAGTTCACGGTCATGGCCGCGCCGTACGAGCGGCACAGCTCGAGCTTGTCCTCGCTCGAGGCGGCCGCGATCACCACCGCGCCCATGGCGGCCCCCAGCTCCACCGCCGACAGCCCCACCCCGCCCGCGGCACCCAGCACCAGCAGCGTCTCCCCGGCCCGCAGCCCGGCCCTGTCCTTGAGGGCGTGGTGGGACGTCCCGTAGGCGTAGAGGAAGGCCGAGGCGTGCACGAGGTCGATCCCTTCGGGCACGGGAATGACGCCCGCGGCGTCGATCACGACCTTCTCGGCCAGGCCTCCCCAGCCCGTGGAGGCCAGCACCCTGTCCCCAACGGCCACGCCCCCCACGCCTTCGCCCACGGCGCCTATGACCCCTGCCACCTCTCCTCCCGGTGAGAAGGGAAGCTGGGGCTTGAACTGGTACTTGTCCTGGATGATCAACAGGTCGGGGAAGTTGACGGCGCAGGCGTGGACGTCGATCACCACCTGGCCCGGCCCGGGACGGGGATCCTCCACCTCCTCGACGACCAGGGACTCGGGGGGCCCGAACGTCTTGCACAGCAAGGCCTTCACGAGCACGGGACAGTAGCCCCGCCCCGGGGACCGACCCTCCCGCTGGGCGGCGGGGGAGCTCAAGCGAAGGGCGGGTGGCGGAGGGCCAGGGCCCTGGCTTCGGACACCGTCGTGGGCCCGTGGACGGCGGCCCCGCCCGGAAGCTGGCGCCTCATCTCGACCAGATCCTGGCGACTGAACGTGCACGGGGTGCCGATCCGGTCGCGCACGCCGTAGACGCGCGCCCCGTTGAGCCCGAGCACCTTGGCCTTCAGCCCCTTGGTCAGGGCCGGGTACCCGAACCGTTCCTGGAACTCCGGGGTGATCTCGAAGGCGCGGAAGGCCTGGATCTGGTCCTGGGGCGATCCGTACCAGATGGAGTCCGTGCCCCACAGCACGTTGTCCTCCCCGACGTGGCGCAGCAGCTTTCCGAGCAGGTGGGCGGCGTCGTTGGACCCCTCTACCGGTGGGGGCGGACCCGGCGTCCCTCTCCGCTCGCCCCCCTGGCCCCGGAGCGCCTCTCGAGCACCGCCGCGGCCTGATTCATGCCGCTCCGCTGAGCCGGGCGCTGAGGTCCCAGAGGCGGCGCGCCGCCTCGGCGTCCCGAGCCGGCTTCGACCGGCGCGCCGGCGAGCAGTCGAAGAAGAACTCTCCCGTGACCCCCTCCACGTCGGGCGAGGCCGCAAGCCAGATGACGCCCTGCGCGCCACGGGCGGGACGACGCGAGAAGGGCCGGGCGATGAGCGTGCCCAGTCCGAGCAGGCGGGTGTCGCCCCCACGCCCGAACTGGGTTCCGACGAATCCGGGGTGCACCGCGTTCACGGTCACTCCCGTTCCCTCCAGGCGGCGCGCCAGCTCGAAGGTGAGGTACAGGTTCATGAGCTTGGTGTGCGAGTAAACCGCCATGCTGCGATAGCCCCGTCGCTCCCACTGCAGGTCTTCGAAATCGAGGCCGCGGCGCGCCCCGGTGTGGGCGTCGGAGGACACCACGATGATCCGGGACGGTGCACCGGCACGGAGCCGGTCGACGAGCAGCTGGGCCAGCAGGAAGTGGCCCAGGTGGTTGACCTGGAACTGGGTCTCGTAGCCGTCCTCGGTTAGCCGGCGTCGGGAGTGGACGGCGCCTGCGTTGAGATCGAGGACGTCGAGTCGGTCGAACCGCGACCCGAAGTCGTCGGCGAAGGAGCGCACCGAGGCCAGGCTGGCCAGGTTCAGGGGCATCCAGTCCACCTGGCCCCGGCCCGTGCGCAGCCTGACGTCCTCTACCGCCCGTTCTCCCCGGGCCGGATCGCGCGCCGTGATGACCACCCGGGCTCCGAGGCGCGCCAGCCCCTCGGCCGTGGCCTTGCCTATGCCCGCGTTGCCGCCGGTCACGAGGACGGTCCTACCTGTCATGTCCGCCAGGTTCGAGCACGGACCGGCCATCACGCGAAGGTACCCGTCATCCGCAGCGGGCCCGCCGCCTACCACCACGTCTGGGGCCCCGGTCGCGGTCGTCTGGCACCACCGGCGCCGGGCCGATCACGGGTCGGAGCCGGCCCCGTCCTGCACCGCCGTCCGTCCGCCTCAGGCGGCCGCAGCACCATTGCTGGCCACTTTGTCGACGGGATGAGGTTTTCCACAGGTTTGGTTCGCTACTCTCGTCACGCGGAGCGCGCGTCCGGATGACGAGCGTGGCCAAAGCTGGACATAGGCGACTATCTGTACAAGGGGGCGGACCGCCGTGAAAGACGGACCTCGTATCACCGACTGGGCCGAGCGCGAGCCCGACGTCTTCATCGGGCGGCGGGCCGCCGACGCCAGGGGGACGGAGGTGTCCGACAGGCGCCGGGGAGATCGGCGCCGGGGGGAGAGGCGGGCCGGGGGCGACGGCGGCGCCTGGATGACCATGGGACTGCCCGACCGCCGGGCTGGGGTCTCCTAGGGGCCCGAGGGGACAAGCCCGTGGACGCCCGCGATCTCGACGGCATGCTGGCCGTGCTTGAGTCACTGGGGGGCTCCGACCTCCACCTCAAGGCGGGGTGGCCGGCGCGGGTGCGCGTCAACGGGGAGCTCCTGGCCCTGCCCGGGAGCCCGGAGCTGACCGCGTGCGACACGGCCGCCATCGTCGAGACCATCATCCGGCCCCACGTGGCCCGGGACTTCGCCGAAGCCCACCAGGCCGACTTCGCCTTCGTGTCCGCGACCGGCCCCAGGTTCAGGGCCCACGCCTACCGGCAGCGGGGCAGCACGGCCCTGGTCCTGCGGCGGGTGCTGGACGAGCCCATGTCGCTCGAGCAGCTCCAGCTCCCCGACGTGGCCAGGCGCCTGGCCGATCACCAGCGCGGCCTGGTTCTCGTGTGCGGCCCGACGGGGTCGGGCAAGACGTCGACCCTGGCGGGCATGGTCGACCACATCAACCGGCAGCGGGCCGTGCACGTGGTGACCATCGAGGATCCCATCGAGATCATGCACCGCGACCGCACGGCGTCCATCAGCCAGCGGGAGATCGGGGTTGACGTCCCCGACTTCGCCGCGGGCATCCGGGCGTCGCTGCGCGAGGACCCGGACGTGATCGTGATCGGCGAGCTTCGCGATCGCGAGACGGTCGCGGCCGCCATGAGCGCGGCGGAGACGGGACACCTCGTCCTCGCCAGCCTGCACACCACGGACGCGGCCGAGACCGTGCACAGGGTGATCGAGCTCTTCCCCGACCACCAGCGCCACCACGCCCGGCTGGTCCTGGCCGCCACCCTGGTGGGCACCGTGTGCCAGCGTCTGGTGGCGACCGCCGACCGCCGCCGGCGGGTGCCCGCGGTCGAGGTCATGGTGGTGAACGGCCGGGTTCAGCGCTGCATCGTCGAGCCCAACACCAAGGACGGGATCAACCAGATCATCGCCGACGGGGAGTGGTACGGGATGCAGAGCTTCGACTCTGCCCTGGTCGCCCTCTACGAGCGCGAGGTCATCGACCTGACCGAGGCCATGGCCGCGGCCAGCAACCCCCACGACCTGGGCGTCGACCTGAGACGCCGGGGCTTGATCGGGCACCACCACGGTGGCGCCGACCACCGCCGCCGCGGGGCCCCGTCTGTGACCTCGGGCACAGCCGAGCCGTGAACCCGCCGGGTGTCCGGTTTGGACGGCGGCCGGAGCGGGCATGAAGAACCCGTCGACGGAACGTCATCGGGGCCGGGCGTCCGGCTTGGCGACCGTCAGCCGCCTCCCTTTAATGAGACAGGCCTTGCGCTGCCCCAGCTGCGACGAGGTGTACGAAACCCGGGAACCCTGCCGCTGCGAGCGGGAGGTCCTCAGGCGCGCCCCCCCGCCGACCGCGGCCCAGGCCGCCACCGCCTGTGCCGATTCCCAGCACTACGCCTGCTCCGGGTACCTCAGGCCCGAGCGCTGGGAGTGGCGCCGGTGCAGCTGCGCCTGCCACGGGGCCGATCCGGACATCCAGATCCCCCGGCTGATGTGGGAGGCGACGCGAGACCGCCGGGCCGGGCGGGCCGGCGGCGGGCCCAGGCGATGGGCCGACATGGACTCGACGGAGGGAGCCGGGATGCTCGAGGTGGGCTTCGAGAAGACGTCTGACTACGTGATCTGCCGGGCCGTGGGCGAGCTGGACGGCGCCAACGCCTCCAGGCTGCGGGACGTCATGACCAGCCAGCCGGCACCGGACCGGCTGGTGATCGACCTCTCGGGCGTGTCCTTCGTCGACTCCGCCGGCCTGGGTGCCCTCATCGGGGGCATCCGCCGTACCCGCGAGGCCAGCGGCGAGGTGGCCATCAGCGTCTCGGGCTCGGGCGTGACCCGTGTCCTGCAAACGGCGGGTTTCGACCGGATCGTGCCGGTGGAGGCCACGGTGGAAGCGGCGGCCGCCGCCCTGTCGGGCCCGGACGAGTCCGACGACACCTCGGCTGCCTGAAGCACCGGTCTCACCCTCGCGCTGACGGGGTCCGCCTGAGGGCCGGACGGCACCGCATCCCGCCCCCTCGGGCGCCCGATCGGACGTGGACGGACTAGTCCCACCGGGCAGATTGTGCCCTCAGAGTGGGATCAGGCCGCGAATCCGCTCCACCGCGCTGAGTGGCTGCCGATGTGACCGGGGAGGGAGGAAGCGACCGGTGCGACATCTGGGGCGGGACGGCGGGCGGCGCCAATGTGCCAGCGCGGGAACGGCGCTGGGCGGGCCGCGCCCGGGCTGGCGAGGCCGGCCGTGAGCAACGATCGCCGGGGTCTGTTCGGCCGCCAGGGCGAGAGTGAGCGCAAGTCGGCGCCGGTGGCCGCCGCCCCTCCCCGGGCCGCGGGCGCCAACCCGTCGGCCCGCTCCCACGCCGCCGGCTCGGCCGGGGCCAAGAGGTCGGACCCGGGACGCCGGCGCCGCACCACGGGGGCGACGGTCGGCCGGCCCGACCTGGGGGAGGTCCTGCGCCTGGTCGTGGACCGGGTCCGGGAGTTCACCGGCGCCAGCGGTGCCGCGGTCGGGCTGCTGGACGGGGACGCGGTGGTCCTGCGCAGCGCCTCGGGATCGGCCCTGGCCCACCTGGGCCTGCGCGTGCCCCTGGAGGGGAGCCTGTCAGGCGCGGCCATCCGCGAAGGCAAGGCCCTGCGCTCCGACGACACGACCAGGGACCCCCGCATCGACGGGGACCTGGCCTTCAAGCTCGGCGCCCGCTCGCTGCTGGTCATCCCCCTCTACCACCTGAACCGGGCCGTGGGCACCCTCACCGTCCTGTCGGCCAAGGCCCGCACCTTCGGCGACCGCGACGCCCAGACCCTGGAGGTCATGGGCCAGGTCATCTCCGCCTCGCTGGGCAACTCCGCCTCCAATGAGACCGAGACCAGGCTCAGCCGGGGCCGCACCGACGCCCTCACCGCCCTCGAGGAGAGCGAGGAGCGCTTCCGCATGGCCCTGGAGCACGCGCCCATCGGCATGGCCGTGGTCGCTCTGGACGGACGCTGGCTCGAGGTGAACCGGGCCATGTGCCAGATCCTCGGGCGCACCGAGGAGAGCCTGCTGGCCACCACCTGGGAGGAGGTGACCGACCCCGACGACCTCCCGACCCACCAGCGCAGCGTGGCCGAGCTCCTCGACGGCCACGGCAACGTCCACCGGGTGGAGATGCGCTACCGGCACGCCAAGGGTCACCGGGTTTGGGTCAACCTCAGCGCCGCCCTCGTGCGCAGCCACTCGGGCGACCCCCGGTACTTCATCGTCCAGGTCGAGGACATCACCGAGCGCAGGCTGGCCCAGGCCAAGCTGGCCCACCAGGCCGCCCACGACGCCCTGACCGGCCTCCCCAACCGCACCCTGCTTCTCGACCGCCTGCGCCACGCCCTGGCCCGCCAGGTCCGCAGCGGGGCGGGGGTGGCCGTCATGTTCCTCGACCTCGACCGCTTCAAGGTGGTCAACGACTCCCTCGGGCACACCGCGGGCGACGAGCTGCTGTGCCGGGTGGCCGAGCGCCTGTCGGCCCAGCTCCGGCCGGGCGACAGCGTGAGTCGCTTGGGCGGGGACGAGTTCGTGGTCCTTCTCGAGGACGTCGAGTCCATCGACGACGCCTGCGACGTGGCCGACCGGCTCAAGGGGGCCCTGGTCCAGCCCGTCTCGGTGGGCGAGGCCTCGGTGGTCGTGACCGCCTCCATCGGCATCGCCATGGCCCGCCACCCCGGCGCCGACGCCGACGCCCTCCTACGCGACGCCGACACGGCCATGTACCGGGCCAAGGAGCGGGGCAAGGACTGCTACGAGGTCTTCGACTCCGGCATGCGCACCGCCGCGGTGGGGCGCATGGAGACCGAGCGGGTGCTGCGGGCCGCGGTCGAAGAGGGGAGGCTGCGAGTCTTCTACCAGCCCACCGTCGACCTGCAGACAGGCACCGTCAACGGGGCCGAGGCCCTGCTCAGGATCGAGACGCCGTCCGGGTCGGTGCTGGGCCCGACGGACTTCATCGCCGTGGCCGAGGAGTCGGGGCTCATCGCCACCATCGGCATCGGCGTGCTGGAGGCGGCCTGCAGGCAGGCCGTGGAGTGGCGCAAGCAGCTGGGTGACAAGGCCCCGGCCCGGGTGGCGGTGAATCTGTCGTCCCGCCAGCTCTCCCATATGCGCATCGCCGAGGCGGTGACCAGGGCCCTCGAGTCTTCGGGGGCGACGGCCGACATGCTGGCCCTGGAGATCACCGAGACCGTCCTGATGGAGTCCTCGCCCGAGACCCTGGCCGAGCTGTCCGCCCTGCGGGAGCTGGGCGTGAGCCTGGGCGTGGACGACTTCGGCACGGGCTACTCCTCGCTCACCTACCTCAAGCGCTTCCCGCTCGACTTCGTGAAGGTCGACCGTTCCTTCGTGGACGGGCTCGACTACGACCCCGGCTGCGAAGCCATCGTCTCGGCCGTCATCGGGCTGGGACGGGCCCTCGGGCTGCAGACGGTGGCCGAGGGGGTGGAGACGGCGGCCCAGCTCGAGCGGCTGCGGGCCATGGGCTGCACAGGAGCCCAGGGCTTCTACTTCGCCCGGGCCATCCCCGCGGCCCACGTGAGCGCGCTGCTCCGAAACGGCGTGGCCTGGCCCACCCGGCCCGCGCCCATCGCGGCCCGCCTGTGACCCGGGACGGGCCGGCCCGGCCCTGTCCCCGCGGACCAGAGGCTTACAGGTAGCCCATCGGGTCGACCGGGGTGCCGTTGACCCGCACCTCGAAATGCACGTGCGGTCCCGTGCAGTACCCGGTGCACCCGACGAAGCCGATGACCTGACCGCGGGTGACGTGCTGGCCCACGGTCACGAGGATGGCCTGCTGGTGCCCGTAGAGGGTGGCCAGCGACCCGCCGTGGTCGATGATGGTGGCGTTGCCATAGCCGCCCATGGGCTGGGCCGCCACGACCGTGCCGTTGCCCGCGGCCTGGATGGGCGTGCCCTCGGACGCGCCGAAGTCGATCCCCGTGTGCATGCGGACGGTGCCGAAGACAGGGTGGACCCGGGGTCCGAACCCCGACGTGATGGGGGCGCCGGGGACGGGCACCCCGAAGACCCCGTGCCCGCTGACGCCCGGCGTCTGGCCGGCCTGGACGCCCCGCAACAGGGCGGAGATGGAGTCCGACTGCTGCTGGAGGGCGGCGATCTGGCCTTCGAAGTCGGCCTTGCGCTGGCGGACCTCGGCCAGCAGGCCCTCCTGGGTGGTCTGCTCGCCGATGACCTGCTGGCGCACCACGTCCTGGGCCTGACGGGCGGCGTCCAGGGCCGCCCTCTGGGAGGCGACGGCGTCGCGCTGCTGGCGGGCCTGGTCCCTGGTGGCGTCGACCCGCCCGGCCAGGTCCTGGGCCGACTGGCGCAAGGCGTCGAAGTGGTGCACGGCCCGGGTCTGCGCCCCCACGATCGACTCCAGGTAGCTGACCTTGGCCGACAGGTCCCGCATGGAGCCTGTGCGCAGGATGACGTCGACCATCTGCACGCCGGCGGGGTTGACGTAGGCCTCGACGGCCCGCTCGTGGAGCTGGGTCTTGGCCGCGCTGAGCTCGGCCTTGGCCGCCGAGAGCTGGGCTTCGGCGTTGACCAGCTCCCCGGCCAGCTGCTCCAGGCGGGCCTCGGCGGCGTTCAGACCGCCCTGGACGGACCGGATGCGCTGGTCGAGCTGGCCGACCTGGGAGTCGAGCTGGGCCCGGCGGGTCTTGGAGGCGTCGAGCTTGCCGAGAAGGTCGACCTCCTGGGCCGCGGCCGCGTCCTCCTCGTCCCTGAGGGCGTTGATCTGGGCCTTGAGCTGGGCCTGCTGCTGGGCCTGCTGCTGCCTGCTGCTGCCCGCGGCCAGCGCCGGGCTCAGGCCGGGACCGGCCGGGATCCCGAGCGCGCCGAGGAGCACACCCAGGCAGAGGGCGATGGCCGCCGCCGCCCGGGGGCGGCCGCGCCTACGGGCGAGCCGCTGGGGCTCAGTCACATCAACAACATTACGCACAATAGCCACAGGGGGGGTGGGCGCGGTCGTATCCCGGCACCCGGGGTGTATCGGCCAAAGGCGACTCGGACCTGAGGTGCGAACCGGACGAACCCGACAGACGCCGCGGGCCCGGTCCCCGTCGGCACCAGGCGTGCCTGGACGGGCTGGACGGGCTGGGCGGGGCCGGAGGGCGCCGGGGGGCGCCGGGGGCTACACGTCCAGGAAGCGGCCCACGGCTATGGCCGAGCTGACCGTGCCGATCACGGCCCCGGCGAAGAGGATCACGATGCCGGTGCCGATGGCCTCCTGGCTGGAGACGACCAGCTGGCGGATCAGCTGCAGGTCGTAGCTGTTCACGGCCTGGGCCACCAGGTTGCGGCCCAGGAACACCACGACGAAGGCGACGGCGGCGCCCGCCACCCCCTGGATCATCCCCTCCAGCATGAAGGGCACCCGGATGAACCAGTTGGTCGCCCCCACAAGCTTCATGATGGCGACCTCTCTCCGGCGGGCGAAGATGGCCATGCGGATGGTGTTGAGGATGAGGACCAGGGCGGACACGAAGAGCACGGCCGCCACGCCGAAGATGAGGATCTGCAGGATCCGTGTCACCTTGAGGAGGGTCTGGACCGTCTCCCGGGCGAAGACGACCTTCCTCACGCCCTCGGAGTTCTTGAAGTGCTCGCCGATGGCGTCCACGAACTCGGCCCGCTTGGGCACGACCCGGTAGGACGGTGGCAGGTCCTTGGCCGTCACCGACTCCACCATGTCGGGCTCGTTGGCGAACATGCGCTTGAACTCGTCGTACGCCGCGTCCTGCCCCACGTAGGTCACCTTCTTGACCTCGGGCATCTGCGAGAGCTGGCGCTCGACGGCGTCGGTCTGCGGGGGCGTGGCGTCGGGCTGCATGAAGATGGAGAGCTCGACACCGCCCCGCCACTGCACGGTGGCCCGTGAGACACCCTGGCGCAGGAGCAGGGCTCCGCCGACGAGCGAGAGGGACACGGCCACGGTGAGGATGGCCGCCGAGGTCATGAGGAAGTTGCGACGCAGGTTGGTCCAGGTCTCCCTGGCCACGTAGTCGAGGGAGAGGGCCACGGCTAGGAGACCCCTCGCCGGAGGGCGAAGCCGGCGACCCGCCAGGCGTGGCCGACGCACACGACGAGCAGGGCGCCCACCGCCACCAGGGCGATGGTCACCCCCACCACCATCACCTCGTAGGAACGAGCCAGGGCGGTTGCGGCCACGAGGACGAGGGCGGCAACCACCACGCCGGCGGCCACGGCGATGAGATGGAGCTGGCGGCGGGCGAAGTGGGCCGCGGCCAGGTCGTCAGGCAGCTCCGAGCCGGCGGCCGCTCCGCTCACGTGCCGTATCCGTACACGCCCCGGTGCTGGTCGCGCACCACACTCCCCCGGTCGAGCTCGATGACCCGCCTCCGCATGGAGTCGACGATGCCCACGTCGTGGGTGGCCATGACCACCGTGGTGCCCGTCTTGTTGATGCGGTCGAGCAGTCGCATGATCCCCACCGTCGTGTTGGGGTCGAGGTTCCCGGTGGGCTCGTCGGCCAGGAGGATGAGGGGACGGTTGACGAAGGCCCGGGCGATGGCCACCCGCTGCTGCTCCCCACCCGACAGCTCGTGGGGGAGGTTCTGCCGCTTCTTCGACAGACCCACCAGATCCAGGATCTGGGGCACCTGGGAGGCGATCACGTGCTTGGGGCGGCCGATGACGTCCAGGGCGAAGGCCACGTTCTCGTAGACCGTCTTGTTGGGAAGCAGCCGGAAGTCCTGGAAGACGCAGCCGATGTTGCGACGCAGGTAGGGGACCTTCCAGTGGCTGAGCTCACCGATCTCCTTGCCCGCCACCCATATGTGGCCCCGCTCCGGATTCTCCTCCTTGAGCACCAGCCGGAGAAACGTCGATTTCCCCGAACCGGACGGACCGACCAGGAAGACGAACTCGCCCTTCTGGATGTCGGCCGACGCGTCGCGAAGAGCGACGGTGGTGCCCTTGTATGACTTGGTGACGTTCTCCAGTCGGATCATCAGGCGGGGGGAACCGGCTCCGGGGTCGAGCCAGTCCATCGAGCCTACCAGCGGCGGTCACTGGCGGTCCTGGCGGGCGCGCTGCCAGCGCAGGTAGCTCTCCATGAACTCATCGAGGTCGCCGTCGAGGACGCTGTCCACGTTGCCCGTCTCGTGCCCGGTGCGCTCGTCTTTGACCTTCTGGTAGGGCGCCATGACGTAGCCGCGGATGAAGCTGCCCGCCCGGGACACCTGGCCCTGGGGGCCGGAGATGGCCGCCAGCTCGGCTCGGCGCTGCTCCCGCTGCAACTCGGCCAGCTTGGCCGCCAGGATCTGCATGGCCTTGGCCTTGTTCTGGAACTGGCTGCGCTCGTTCTGACAGGACACCACGATCCCGCTGGGCAGGTGGGTGATGCGCACGGCCGAGTCGGTCACGTTGACGTGCTGCCCGCCTGCGCCCGAGGAGCGGTAGGTGTCGACACGCAGGTCCTTCTCGTCGATCTCGACCTCGTTGGAGGCGTCCTCCAGGAAGGGCACCACCTCGAGGGCGGCATAGGAGGTCTGGCGCCGGGACTGGGCGTCGAAGGGTGAGATCCGGTACAGCCGGTGCACGCCCCGCTCGGCCGAGAGGAGCCCGTAGGCGTAGCGGCCGTGGACGATGAAGGTGGACGAGAGGATGCCCGCCTCCTGGCCCTCCGTGACCTCGTCTATCTCGACGTCGAATTCCCGGCGCTCGGCCCACCGCAGGTACATGCGCAGAAGCATCTGGGCCCAGTCCTGGGCGTCGGTCCCGCCCTCGCCGGCGTGGATCTCGCACACGGCGTCGCGTTCGTCGTGCTCGCCCGAGAAGAGCGAGCGCAGCTCGAGGTCGTCCAGCGCCTTGCCCAGGGCGGCCACCGCCTCCTCTAGCTCGGCCGCCACCGACTCGTCCTCCTCCTCGAGAGCCAGCTCGTAGAGCGTCTCCGCGTCGGCCAGGCGCTGCCCCAACTGCTCGAGGGTGCGGACGTCGTCGCCCACCCTGCCGTACTCCGTCGTGATGCCCCGCGCCCGCTCGGCGTCGTCCCAGAGGTCGGGACGGGATACCTCGGCCTCCAGCTCGGCCAGGCGGGCGTGGCGCCCGGCCAGGTCCAGGTACACCTCGGCCTCCGAGAGGCGCTTGCGCAGCGAGGACAGGTCCTCGCCGAACTCGCGCACTCAGAGGACCTTCGGCGCGGCGACCCGGTCGAGAGGCCCGGGTGAGCTTGCCGCGGATGCCCCGCTCCGGCGGCCTTCATCTCCCATGGCAGAGCTTGTACTTCTTGCCGCTGCCGCACCAGCAGGGCTGGTTGCGGCCCACCTTGTCCTCGGCCCGCTTGACCACCGGCGCCTGGGTGGGGAACTCGTCCGGGCCCGCCATCGAGCCGGGCCCACCCGGGCCCGGAGTCCCCGGGAGCTGGTCGGGCCCGCCGGGCGGGGCGGGCTGGACGGGCTGGAAGGGCGGGGCCGGCTGGGCCGGGTGGGCCGGCTGGATCACGGCCGTGCCCTGCACGGGATCGTCCTGGGACACGTAGGAGGCCTGGCCCAGGTCGGGTTCAGAGGGCTGGTCGGTCAGGACCTCGACGTGCATCACGTAACGCACGTAGTCCTCGTTGATGGCGTCCATGAGCTGGCCGAACATGTCGTAGCCCTCGCGCTGCCAGGCCACCAGCGGGTCCTGCTGGCCCATGGCCCGCAGGTTGATCCCCTCCCGCAGGTAGTCCATCTCGGCCAGATGCTCGCGCCAGCGCTGGTCGATGATCTGCAGCATGATGTCCCGCTCCAGCTGGCGCATGGTCTCCTCCGGAGTCGTCTCGGAGGTGGCGGGCATGCTCCGCTCCCGTTCCTCGTAGTAGCCCGCGGCCTCGGTGAGCACGCTCTCGAAGACCTGGTCGGCGCTGGATGCCTGGCGCAGGTCGTCGGCGCTGAACCTGGTCGGGTAGATCAGCCGGACCTCGTTCAGGAGGCCGTCGAGGTCCCAGTCCTCCACGAAGTCGTCGGGACAGTGGTCCCGCACCGTCGCCTCCAGCAGGTCGGCCAGGAGGTCGAGCGTGCGCTGGCGCAGGTCCTCCCCGTCGATCACCTGCATGCGCCGGGCGTAGACGACCTTGCGCTGCTCGTTCATGACCTCGTCGTATTTGAGGACGTCCTTGCGGATCTCGGCGTTGCGCTCCTCGACCGTGTGCTGGGCCCTCTCGATGGCCTTGGTGACCATCTTGGCCTCGATGGGGACGTCCTCGGGCAGGGCCTTCCCCATGACCCAGTTCATGGCCCCGGTGGCGAACAGGCGCATGAGGTCGTCCTCGAGGGACAGGAAGAAGCGGCTCTCCCCGGGGTCGCCCTGGCGGCCCGAGCGGCCCCGCAGCTGGTTGTCGATGCGGCGGCTCTCGTGGCGCTCGCTGCCCAGCACGTACAGCCCGTTGAGCTCGCGGACCTTCTCCCCCTCCAGGGCGCACTCGCCCTCGAGGGCGGGGAGGAGCTGGCGGTAGCGCTCCTTGCCCTCCTCGCTGTCGGCGTCCAGCCCCTGGGCCACCACCTCGCGGCGGGCCAGGCCCTCAGGGTTGCCTCCCAGGAGGATGTCGACGCCCCGGCCGGCCATGTTGGTGGCCACGGTGACAGCGTGGAGGCGGCCGGCCTGGGCGACGATCTGGGCCTCCCGGGCGTGCTGCTTGGCGTTCAGCACCTCGTGGGCGATTCCCCGCCGGTCGAGCATGCGGGAGAGCATCTCCGACTTCTCGACCGAGGCCGTGCCCACCAGGATGGGCTGGCCCCGGTCGTTGCGCTCGGCAATGTCCTCCACCACGGCCTCGAACTTGGCCTCTTCCGTCTTGTAGATCAGGTCGGGCCAGTCGCTGCGGACCATGGGCCGGTGGGTGGGGATGGGAACGACGGGGAGGTTGTAGGTGCTGGCGAACTCCGAGGCCTCCGTGGCCGCGGTGCCGGTCATGCCCGCGAGCTTGTCGTACATGCGGAAGTAGTTCTGGAGGGTGACGGTGGCCCAGGTGTGGTTCTCCTCTTTGATCTTGACCCGCTCTTTGGCCTCGACCGCCTGATGCAGGCCGTCCGACCAGCGCCGGCCCTCCAGGATGCGCCCGGTGAACTCGTCGACGATCTTCACCTCGCCGTCCTGGATGATGAAGTCCTTGTCCCGCTTGTACAGCTCCTTGGCTCTGAGCGACTGCTGGAGCTGGTGCACGTAGTTGACCGAGACGGCGTCGTACATGTTGTCGACGCCCAGCTGGCGCTCCACCTTCTCGATGCCGGCCTCGGTGGGTACGACGGTGCGCTTCTCCTCGTCCACCTCGTAGTCGTCGTCGCGGGACAGGTTCCTGGCGATGGCCGCGAACTGGTAGTAGAGCCGGGCCGACTCGGACGACGGGCCGCTGATGATGAGAGGGGTGCGGGCCTCGTCGATGAGGATGGAGTCGACCTCGTCCACGATGGCGTAGACGTGGCCCCGCTGCACCATGGACTCCCGGGAGCGGGCCATGTTGTCGCGCAGGTAGTCGAAGCCGAACTCGGTGTTCGTCCCGTAGGTGAGGTCGCAGCCGTAGGCCTGGCGCTTGGCCTCCCAATCGTCGATGTCGGGCACCACCAGGCCCACGGTGAGGCCCAGCCAGCGGTGGATCTGGCCCATCCACTCGGCGTCGCGTTTGGCCAGGTAGTCGTTGACGGTGACGAGGTGGACGCCCCGCTGGCTGAGGCCGTTCAGGTAGACGGGGAGGGTGGACACGAGCGTCTTGCCCTCCCCGGTCTTCATCTCCGCGATCCAGCCGAAGTGCAGGGCCATGCCCCCCATGAGCTGGACGTCGAAGTGGCGCTGGCCGATCACCCTGCGGGCCGCCTCCCGGACCACGGCGAAGGACTCCACCAGCAGGTCGTCCAGGGCCTCCCCGTTGGCCAGCCGCTGACGGAACTCCACCGTCTTGTGCTGTAGGGCGTCGTCGGCCAGGGCCTCCAGCTCGGGCTCGAGGGCGTTGATCTCGGGCACCAGGGACCGCAGAGCCTTGACTTTCCGGCCTTCGCCCGCGCGGAGCAGGTTGGCGAAGATGCTCATCGGCCCGATTGTACCGGCGGGTCGCGTCGGCTCTGAGGGTCGCCCACGGCCATGGGAGCGGTTGGCACCCCCTACCATCGCCGCCGTGGCGACCGAGGCCAGCCGCCGGCCCTGGTCGCGTCCCCGCCCCGAGCTGGGGGTGCTGGCCGGGCTGGTGGGGCTGTACGTGGCCGTCTTCGGGACCCTGACCTGGCGACAGCAGTCGAACTTCGGGACCTTCGGCTTCGACATGGGTATCTACGACCAGGGCATCTGGCTGCTGTCCCGATTCAGGCGCCCGTTCGTGACCGTGCGGGGCCTGAACTACTTCGGCCACCACGTGAACGTGTTGACCGTGCTGTTCATCCCCGCCTACTGGCTGGGGGCCGGGCCCCACTTCCTCTACGCCGTGGAGACGGTGTGGATGGCGCTTGGAGCCCTCCCCGTGTGGCTCCTGGCCCGTGACCGGCTCGGGGACGGCTGGCTGGCCCTGCCCCTGGCCGGGGCCTTCCTGCTCTACCCCTCGCTCGAGTGGATCAACTGGTGGCACTTCCACCCCGACGCCCTCATCATCACGCCCCTGCTGTTCGCCTACTGGCTGGCCACCAGGCGCCGGTGGGGGTGGTTCGCGATGGCCGCGGCCACCGCCCTGCTGGCCAAGGAGGACGCATCCCTGGCCCTGGTCGTGCTGGGGGTCCTGGTGGCCCTCCGATGGAGCAGGGTGGTCGGTCTGGCCACCAGCGGAGCGGGGGCGGCGTGGTTCTTCCTGTGCACCCGGGTCATCCTGCCCCACCTCAGCGGCGAGACCTTCTACAGCAACTTCTTCTCTGCCTTCGGCAACAGCGTGGGCAGCATCATGGCCAACATGGTGCTGCACCCGAGCCGGGTGGCGCGCCTGGCCTTCAAGGGCGATCGCCTCACCTACTACCGTCAGCTGCTGGCGCCCGTCGCCTTCCTCCCCCTGGTGGCCCTGCCCGTGCTCCTCATCGGCGGGCCCCAGGTGCTGGTCAACGTGGTGTCCGACCACGGCCCCACCCACGACATCCGCTTCCACTACAGCTCGATAGTCGTCGCCGCCGTCTTCCTGGCCACGGTGGAGGCCTGCGCCCTGCTGGGCCGGTCGGCCGGGGCCCGCCGCTTCCTGGTCGGGGCGGTGGCGGCCACGGCGCTGGCGGCCAACGTGGCCTGGTCGCCCTCGCCCCTGGGGGTCAAGTTCCACACCGGCGTCTGGGCCGAGGCCCAACCCAGGCACTCGGCGGTGAACGAGGCCCTACGCCTGGTGCCCGGGAACGCAGGCGTGAGCGCGACCTACTACCTGGTGCCCCACCTCACCCACCGGAGCTTGATCTACGAGTTCCCCAATCCCTTCAGGGTCGTCAACTGGGGTGTGCACGGCGAGCACCCGGGCCGGCCGGAGGACGTGGACCTCCTCGTCCTGGACACCACCCTGAACGGCGACCAGGCCGCCCTCTACGACTCCCTGGTGGAGGCGGGGGGCCCCTTCACCGTCGTCTACGACCGCGACGGGATCGTGGTGGCTCGGCGGCGAACAGCTGGGAGTGGATGAGTCCGCGCCGGTGGAGGGAGTAGCGGACCATGGTCCAGAGCGTGGCCAGCCCGTAGCGGAGGTTGGCCGACATGGTCGTGGACGAGGCCTCCGAGTCGTAGCGGGTCTGGATGGGCACCTCCCCCACCCGGCAGCCGAAGGCCACGGCCTGGGCGATCATCTGGGAGTCGAAGACGAAGTCGTTGGAGTTGCGCAGGAAGGGGACCCGTCGCAGCAAGGCGGCCGAGTAGGCCCGGTAGCCGGTGTGCAGCTCGCTGAAGGACCGGCCCAGGACGGCGTTCTCCACCGTGGTGAGGAACCGGTTGGCCACCCACCGGTACCTGGGCATGCCCCCGGCCCGGGCCCCGCCGGGCACGAGCATGCGGCTGCCCAGGACCATGTCGGCCTCCCCCGAGAGGACGGGGCCCACCAGCTCGGGGATGAGGGCGGGGTCGTACTGACCGTCGGGGTGGAGCATCACGACCACGTCGGCCGCCAGGCGCAGGGCCTCGAGGTAGCACACCTTCTGGTTGGCGCCGTAGCCGGCGTTGTGGGGCAGGGCGATGACCCGGATGGGCAGGCGGGCCGCCTCCTCCAGGGTGGCGTCGCTGCTCCCGTCGTCGACCAGCAGGACCTCGTCGACCGCGCCGGCGGGGATGGCGTGCCACGTCCGGGCCAGCGTCCGCGCCGCGTTGTACGCGGGCATGACCACGACCACCTTGCTCACGCGAACTGCGGGGCGGGTGGGTTCGGCGGCTCTAGCGCCGGCGCTCCTCGTCGGGATCGATGAGCTGCTCCCGCACCGCGTACATCACGGCCTGCATGCGCGAGTGCAGGTGGAGCTTCTCCAGGATGTTCCGGACGTGGTTCTTCACCGTGTTCTCGGAGATGTAGAGCTGGTCGGCGATCTCGCGGTTGCTCATGCCCTTGGCCACCAGTCGCAGCACCTCGAGCTCCCTGCTGGTGAGCGCGGGGGCGGGGAACTGCTGCTTCTCCTCCGCCTTCTTCACCAGAGTGTTGAATTCGGTGAGCAGCTTGGAAGCCATGGAGGGCGAGATGAGGCTCTGGCCCTGGACCACGGCCCGGATGGCCTCGGCCACCTCCTCCACGGAGATCTCCTTCAGGAGGTAGCCGTTGGCCCCGGCCTTGATGGCCTCGTAGAGGTCGTCCTCCTCGTCGCTGACCGTGAGCATGAGGATCTTGGTCGTCGGCGCGATCCCCCTGATCGTCCTGGCCGCGTCGATGCCGTTGACCTTGGGCATGCGCACGTCCATGAGGACCACGTCGGGGGCCAGTTCCTCGGACTTGGCCACCGCTTCCTCGCCGTTCTCGGCCTCTCCGACCACCTCGATGCCATCCTCGGTGCCGAGCACCACGTACAACCCCCGCCGGAACAGGGCCTGGTCGTCTGCGATGAGGACGCGGATGACCTCGTCCGCCGCGGTGTGTACGTCGGTCACGAAGTCCCCCTGGTCAGGTCGCGTCGATGAGCCCGATGTAGCCGTCATTGCGCCTGTAGACGACGGCTGCCCGATCGGTCTCCGCGTTGGTGAAGAAGAAGAAATCGTGACCCAGCAAGTCCATCTGGAGGGCCGCTTCTTCGGGTGTCATGGGCTTGATGGCGAACTGCTTGGTCTTGACGATCCTGGACCGTCCCTGGTCTAGCTCGTCCGGCTCCTCGTCGGTCTCATCGCCTGTGTCGGCTGCGCCGGAGGCCGGCTCCCCAGCACCGGGCGCTGATTCTACCGACGCGGCCCGTCGCGGATGGGAACGGTCGATGAGGCGACCCTTGAGCTTCTCGATACGGTGCTCGAGCTTGTCCACCACGCGGTCGACGGCGGCGAAGGTGTCGGGGGCCGCGGCCCGGGCCCGGACGATGAGCCCGTGGCCCTCCATGGTGACCTCGCACACCTCGCGTTCGGCGATGCGGGGGTTGCGCTCCTCCGAGAACTTGACCTCGGCCCGCTCCATGCCCTCGAAGAACCGGCTCAGCCTCGTGACCTTGTCCTCGACCGTGGAGCGCAGCGCCTCGGTCACCTCGATGTTGCGACCGTGGATGGCGATGTCCATCCCACCCTCCTGTCCCTCCCCGCGCCGGGCACCGCCGCGCAAGGCGTTGCCCCTAGGCCGCACCGTGCCTGGCGGTCGGGTGTCGCCTCAGACGCAGCTTCGCCTGTTGTGGTCCTGACTCGCTACCGCAGACCGGGGCCCGGCCCATGGCTCAGTGTAGGCAGTTTGGGCCACACAAGCCGGGCTGGCCCTGTGACCGGCGGGCGTCGACGAGGGAGCGCACGAGGGCGGCGGCCAGTTCCTCCGAGCAGGGCCAGCGCGCGCCCGCCACCTGCTCCCGCCCCCTGGCCACGGCATCGGCCCTCACGTCGGGGCAGGCGAGCACGCGCTCGAGCACGCCCTCGGGCAGAGACGGGCGGTTTTGCACGGCGGCAGAGGGAACGCGCATCACCCATGACGTCGGAGCGACGGTCGGTCACCTTGAGTGGTGGCCGGCGACGGCGACGAGGCGGGCCAGGCCCCGTCCGTAGGGTGGGCGGGCCACTCCCGCTTCGGTGACCACGGCCGTCACCAGCCGGGCGGGGGTCACGTCGAAGGCCCGGTTGTCGACGGCCGCCCCCGGGGGGACGAGGCGCCGGCCCCCGAGACAGGCGACCTCGTCGCCGGTCCGGCGCTCGATGGGGATGGCCGCCCCCGTCGCCGAGCTCAGGTCGATCGTCGACGAGGGCGCGGCCACGAAGAACGGGAGGTGATGGTGGCGGGCCAGCACCCCGAGCGCGTAGGTCCCGACCTTGTTCGCCGTGTCGCCGTTGGCCGCCACACGGTCGGCGCCCACCACGACGCAGTCGACCTCGCCCCCGGCCATGAGGCACCCGGCCATGGAGTCCACCACCACCGTGCACGGGATCCCGAGCTGACCCAGCTCCCATGCCGTGAGGCGCGCCCCCTGCAGCACCGGGCGGGTCTCGCCCACCCACACGTGCAGGCGCATCCCTCCTTCGTGGGCGGCCCGTAACACCCCCAACGCCGTCCCGTAACCAGCGCACGCCAGCCCGCCCGCGTTGCAGTGGGTGAACACCCGCAGGGTCCCGCCCCTGCCCGCAGCGTCGGGCGTATCGCCCTGGCCGCCCTCGTCGCCCTGGCCGCCCTCGTCGCCCTGGCCGCCGTCGTCGCCCCGGACCAGCCCGGCCAGGAGGGCGGCGCCCTCCGCCCCCAGGCGCCGGTTGCGGTCAACATCCTCCTCGGCCATGAGGCGGGCCTCGGCGACGGGGTCGGCCGCGGCCAG
>Ga0209577_10001153_pt1 | contig 26296 bp, 22 predicted proteins | sample GraSoiAngelo_109_FD_185874 | JGI IMG/M metagenome (GOLD analysis project Ga0209577, IMG submission 185874) | Grasslands soil microbial communities from the Angelo Coastal Reserve, California, USA - 14_0903_12_20cm (SPAdes) (version 2) | ecosystem: Environmental > Terrestrial > Soil > Grasslands...
CGGGTCGGCGTCCTTGTCGGTCAGCTGGGTGAAGCCACAGCTGGTGCCGTCCTCGAGGTTGTGGCCGCTCGAGCTGAGCGCGCCCAGGCCGGCGCAGTTCGAGCCCGCGCCGTTGGCCAATCCGTAGGCCACGATCGTGTTCGTCGCCGAGCCGGTGCTGTCGGTGTCCTGGTTGTAGATGTTGGCCCCGGCCGAGCCGTCCTTGCCGGTGACGAGGTTCGAGGCGATCGTGTCGCTCTGGAGCGTGAGCGTGGTTTTAGGCCCGCTGTAGATGCCGCCGCCGAAGGCCTGGCTGAACGAGGAATTGGCGCCGGTAACGGAGTTGCCGCTGACCGTGCTGTCGGTGAGGGTGAGCCCGGCGCCGGTGATCTCGATGCCGCCGCCTCCTGCCTGGTGGGGGGAGGACCCCGTTCCGGTGGCGGTGTTGTTCGGCCCGATCGTGCTGTTCGTGATCGTCAGGTTGCCGGTGGCGAAGATGCCACCGCCCGTCCCGTTTACGCCGGTCGCCGCGTTGTCGCGGACGGTGACGGCATTGAGGGTGAGCGTGCCCGCGCTCGTCTCGATCCCGGCGCCGGGCTCGACCCCGCCGCCGCCCCTGATCGTCACCCCGGCGATCTTCTCGGTCGTGCCGCCGACGTTGAAGATGCGCGAGTTGCCGTTGCCCTGGACGGTCGTCTGCCGGGCGCCGGCGCCCTGGATCGTGAGGTTGTCGGTGCTGAAGGCAATCTCGCCGAGCGTGACCGCGTAGGGATTCGCGTTGGCGGGCACGGCGATGGTGTCGCCGGCGGCCGCCTTGTCGATCGCCTGTCTCAGCGAGCAGTCGTTGGCGGCGCCGGAGCACTCAGCGGGCGTTGCGGCGGCGTCGTTCGTGGTGTTGACGGTGATCGTGTTCGCGGCCAGCGCAGATGACGCAGGGAGAAGAAACGCGACGCCGGCGAAGACGCCCGCGACCCAAACGCGAGGGCACACGATCCGACCCTAATCCCGGCCTGACGGCGGGTCAAGCGCCGAGCGGGTAGTACTGGCTCGCATAGAACCCGTCGCCAAACGGCAGCTTGCCGCGCCGCTCCGGGTCCGTCCTGAAGTAGAAGGGATCGACGCGCCCGGGGCAGTAGTGGCCGACCAGGCTCTTGCGGGTGAGTGAGCTGTCGGTGACGGACGAGCCACCGTGCGCCAGGTCGGCGGACCAGATGAGGGCGTCGCCCTTCTTCGGCAGGAACGTCCTCTGCTCGAGCCCCATCCGCTCGGCATTCCGGTAGATGAGCTCGCGCCACTCTGACTGCTGCTCGTCGCCGTCGCGCTTCGCGTTCCAGTGCTTGTACTTCCCGCTGAACAGGTACTCGGGCAGGCGGTGGCTTCCGTCGAGATAGGTGAGCTCGCCGGAACCCGGGCGGATGTCCTCGAGCGCGATCCACGAGGCGGCGAACTCCATCGGCGAGCTCGTGACGACGAAGGCCGTGTCCTGGTGCATCCGCTGCTGCGAACCCCTCTCGAAGGTCAGGCTCTGAAACAGAACCGGCGCGTCCTCGAACACGGTCCGGAGGAAGCGGAGGATGGGCTCGCTGAAGAGCGCCGCCCGCGCGAACTCGTAGTACACGTAGGCGTCGACCACCCGCGCGCGTTCTGGATCCACGCCCGCCGTCAAGGGGTGCATCCCCTCCATGGCCGGCGACGTCATGAGCAGGCGCTCGTCCCCGTCCGCGAACGCCCGGTCGAGGTCGGCGCGGAGGCCGTCGCAGACGCCGGGCTCGACAGCGCCCGCGAGGATCACGTAGCCGTGGTCCACCCAGTGCCGGATCCGCTCGGCATCAGTCGTGCCGATCGCGCCAGCGTCCCGCCGCCGGTCGATCTCATCGCCGGCGTCCCGGCGATCCGTCCACAGGCCGCCGAAGCGGCTGAAGTAGTCCGGGTCCGGCCTGGCCGGGACGACGAGCGACCGCAGCGCGCGCCTGTAGCGCAGCTGGTGCCGCAACCTCGCCAGCACTTCTGGAGCCATAGGCTGTGGGGTCATGAGCGTCACCGGCCAGTTCCTCCGGCTGCACGAGCAGCTCTACAAGCGAACCGACGGACGCGTAGGACACCACATGATCGGCGTCCCGACCCTCCTGCTCAGGACGACCGGACGTCGCTCGGGAGCGACCCGGACCAACGGTCTCGTCTACGCCCGCGACGGCGACGACTACCTCGTGGTCGCGTCGAATGGCGGCGCCGACCGCCATCCGGCCTGGCTCCACAACGTCCGTGCGAACCCGGACGTCGAGGTCCAGGTCGGCCGGGAGCGGCGAAAGGGCACGGCACGGATCGTCGAGCCGTCGGATCCGAGCTACGAGCGGCTGTGGCAGATCGTCAACGCGAACAATCGCGATCGCTACAGCGCGTACCAGAAGCAGACGAGCCGGCCGATCCCGGTCGTCGTCGTCACGCCGAGCTGATCCCCGCGCTGTGCGAGCGGTGCAGATCGTCAACCTCGAGGGCCCGGACCGGGCGCTGGAGCTCGTCGACGTGCCCGAGCCCGAGCCGTCGAACATGCTCACGCCTGGTGCCGGAGTGGTGGTCGACGTCCGCGTCGCGGGCGTGTCGTTCCCCGAGCTGCTCCAGACGCGCGGCGAGTACCAGCTCAAGCCGGAGCTGCCGTTCATCCCCGGGAGCGAGGTCGGTGGCGTGGTGCGCAGCGCGCCCGATGGATCCTCGCTGCGGCCCGGTGACCGGGTGGCGGCGTTCTGCGCGCTTGGCGGCTTCGCCGAGGTCGCCGTCTCCCCCGACTTCCTGACCTTCCCTCTCACCGACGCCCTGGACTTCGCGCAGGGCGCGGCGCTGGTGCTCAACTACCACACCGCGTACTTCGCGCTCAAGCTGCGCGGCCGGCTCGCGGGGGGCGAGACCGCGCTGGTCCACGGCGCCGCCGGCGGCGTGGGCACCGCCGCGCTGCAGGTGGCCAAGGGGCTGGGCGCGCGCACGATCGCGGTGGTCTCCTCTGACGAGAAGGAGAAGGTCGCGCGCGAGGCCGGGGCCGACGAGGTCCTGCGGTCCGACGCCCCCTGGAAGGACCAGGCCAAGGAGGTGACCGGAGGCGCCGGCGTCGACGTCGTCCTGGATCCCGTCGGCGGCGACCGCTTCCTCGACTCGCTCCGCTCGCTCGCCGAGCGCGGGCGCCTGGTGGTGGTCGGGTTCACGGGCGGGGCGATTCCCGAGGTGGGGGTCAACCGCCTGCTGCTCAACAACACCGAGGTGATCGGCGCTGGCTGGGGCGCGTTCGTAATGGGCAAGCCCGACGTCTGTCGCGAGGTCGGCGCGGCGGTCGCCAAGCTCGTCGACGACGGCTTCGTGCGGCCACTGATAGGCGCCCGCTTCCCACTCGAGGGAACGGCCGACGCCCTGAAGCTGCTCGACGAACGCGCCGCGACCGGGAAGATCGTGCTCGAGGTCGGCGGTTAGGACCCGCAGCCGACTGCGCAGCTAATGCTTGGGGGCCGCGTGTAGCGAGTCTTCCGCTTCCTCAGGGTCCGGTGGGCCGCTCGGCTGCCGGCTTCGCGGCGGCCAGCAGCTCATCGCGGGAAGACAGCTTGACCCGCGGGCGCTGCTCACGCGAGCCTCGCTGGCGCTCGTCGGCGTCGATCGCGCGCCAGCCCTCCACGGTGACGACGTCCGGGTTGCGCTCGGCGAGCAATGCCACGATCTTCTCGGGGTCCGGATCCGGCGGGACCGGCACCCGATCGGCCGCGAGATCCTCGACGAGGCATCGCACGGTCTCGTCGGCGTCGCGCTTGTTCGTGCCGAGGATTCCCGTGGGACCGCGCTTGATCCAGCCGACGGCGTAGACGCCCGGCAACGGCTCGCCGTCCGCACCGAGCACCCGGCCCCGGTCGTTGGGGAGTACGAAGCTGCGCTCGTCGAAGGGAACCCCGGGGAGCGGCACCGCCCGGTAGCCGACCGACCGGAGCACGAGTCCGCACTCGATCGTCTCGACGTCCCCATTCACGGGCCTGGGACGGAGCGATCCGTCACCGGCCTGGACGATCTCGTTGCGGCCGACGTCCACGGCCTCGACGCGACCGCCGCCGCGGATCTCGACCGGGGAGCGCAGGAACCGCAGCACGATCCGCCGCCGAGCGTCAGTGCGCTCGGGCCGGGCCGCGAACTCGCGCACCAGCTGGACGTTCTTGCGCGCGGTGAAGGTTCCCCTCTCCTCGAGCCAGCTCCGCGATAGCGGGTCGAGCTCGACCTCCTGCGGGTCGACCCGCAGCTCGACCCCGTCCAGCTCGCCGAGCTCGCGCAGCTCAGAGCTCGTGAACGCCATCTGCGCCGGTCCTCGCCGGCCCAGGACCACTACCTCCTCGATACGACTCTGCCGAAGGGCCTCGAGCGCGTGGTCCGCGACGTCCGTGCGCTCGAGCTCAGCCAGGCTGCGCACCAGCATGCGGGTCACGTCGGCAGCCACGTTGCCGTTGCCGATGACCACCGCCCGCCGCGGTGACAGGTCGAAGTCGAGCCCGCGGTAGTCCGGATGGCCGTTGTACCAGGCGACGAACTCGGTGGCGGCCCAGCTCCCGGGCAGCTCCTCGCCGGGGATCCCAAGAGACTTGTCGGTCTGCGCGCCGGTCGCGTAGATCACCGCGGTGTAGTGACGCATCAGCTCCTCATGGGAGACGTCCACTCCGACCTCCACGTTGCCGAACAAGCGGCAGCCTCGCGCGAGCGTCTCGCGATCGAACGTGTCGTCAAGGCGCTTGATCTCCTGGTGGTCGGGGGCGACCCCGCCGCGCAGAAGTCCCCAGGGTGTCGGCAGCCGCTCGAACAGGTCAACCTGAGCCTCTCGCCGCAACTCCCACAGGCAGACGGCTGCGAACGCGCCCGCGGGCCCCGCTCCTACGATCGCGATCCGCGGTCCCGACCCCACCGTCAGGCTGCTGTTCGCTCCTCGATGCTCCGCTGGGCGAAGAACTCCGCGTTCAGGTCCAGCGCGTACGCGAACTTCTCGGGGGTGAAAGCCTCGGGGAAGATCGCGTCCACCGGGCACGCCTCCACGCAGGCATCGCAGTCGATGCAGATCTCCGGATCGATGTAGAGCTGCTCGGCGGTCTCGAAGTCGGGGTCGCCCGGCTTCGGATGGATGCAGTCGACGGGACAGACCTCGATGCACGAGTCGTCCTTGATGCAGCTGCCGGCGATTACGTAGGTCATGGCCCTCTACAGGCTACGAGGCAGCCCGTTTGACCGGCCGGCAGGACCGGCACCGCGGCGAGGCCGCAGTGCCGGCGCTACCGCTGTTGCGCTCGAAAGCGCTTACGCGGTCACCCGCTCGGTGACGATCTTGTAGTGCAGCTCCCCGATGTCGCTGTCGAAGGGCGGCGCCTGGATCTCCTGCGCCACCGGGATCAGCGTTTCGTCGCGGAAGCGCTCCCATTGACCCTCTGACTCCCAGATGTCCGTCACCTTCCAACCGCCGGCTTCGCTCGGACCGCCGTAGGTTGCGATCAGGCCGTCCGGGGGATTCGACGGGTCGGGGATTACGCGCTCCATCGTCCGGTCGTAGAGCTCCTGGTTCCAGTTGGCTCCGTGGTGGGTGATCAGGATCGCCATGGATCTCCTTCCAGGGTCGACTTTCGGTGGAGACTCGCGGTTCGGGCAGCGCGCGTCAAGGGCCGCCCGAGACGGGCTCGGTTGTGGCGGCCCGGGCCGATCTCGAAAGGTCCCTTAGGGCAGCGCGGGCGCCGCCGGTACCGGGACCGCCGGAAGCACGAACGCCGTCGCGCCGGAGACCGCCGCGGCCTTACCGGCGCGGTTCCGTGCCGTGACCACCACGCGCAGCGTCGAGCCGACGTCTCCGAGTATCACCGTGTACGCGTGTCCCGTCGCGCCGTCGATATCGACGCAGCGCCCGGAGCCCGCTGCACACCGCCTCCACTGGTACTGGTAGCGGATCTGCCGCGTGCCCTTCCATAGCCCCCTGTCGACCGTGAGCGACCGACCCACCTTCGCGGCGCCGTAGACGCGCGGTGCGCCGATGTTCACTGGCGCCCCAGCCGCGCGATGCGGCCGCCGCGCACCCGGCCGTGCTGCTGCCGTCCGGCTCGGCACGCGCGCGGACGTAGCGCGTGAGGACTTCGTGCGCGCGGTGCCCGCGGGAAGGACCGTCAGCGGCTGGGTCTCGCTGTCGGAGAGGCCGCAGGTGTTCGTGACGGTGAGCGTGACGGCGCGGAGGCCGGCGCTCGAGTAGGTATGGGTCGTCACCGGGCCGGTGGTGGAGAGGTCGGTGGTCCCGTCGCCGTCGAAGTCCCAGTCGTAGTGCTCGATGATGTTCCCGCCGTAGCAGTTCTCGCCCCTGTCGCCCGGAGTCGATGCCGAAGCGTCGAAGGTCACCGCCTGGCCCACGTGAGCCGGGTTGGGCGACATCGTGAAGCTGGCGGTCGGCGGCGTTCCGTTGCAGCCACCCAGCGCCACCGGCGCAACGGCCATCACAGCACCGGTCGCGACGGCCTGACGCAGCCGCCCACGAAGCCCGATCATCTTGAGCACCCCCCTGCCCATTGCCCCCCTCTTGAAGGCCCGGGGTGTTACCAGAGCCGCGGGGCGCTGTCAACCGGCAGCGTCGGCGCGGTGGTCCGCGGGATCGCCTGCTCAGCGGGTGACCCCGGTATCACTACTCACGGCATGACAGAGCAGGGAAGCGCCCTCGCGTCGGCTCGGGCTCAGGTCGCCGCCGTGCGGGACGATCCGAGGGGCCGCCTTGCGTTGATCACGCGGACATACCATGGGCCAACGGGCCGGGCCCCGCATCATCTGCCGTTTCGGCGCGCGGCGCTCTCCTTCATGCGCTGGCAGGAGCGCCGCGGCGTGCTCAACGCGCTCGACGCGCCGGTCCCCGGCAGCGCTTGGTGGCGGGGGGTCAACGAGCGCCTGCTGCGGGATGGATGCGAATCGGTCGCCCTCGCCGGCGGCCTCGCCGGGGAGCCCTCGTCCCGGGCCGTGCGGCTGTGGCTTGCATTCATCGAGACACCGACCGCGCGCAACTGGTACCGAGCCCACAACGCGAGCATCGTGGGCGCCTACCTGGAGCATCGGGAGCTCGCCGAAGCAGAGAGCGCGGCGGAGCGCTTCTTCATGAACGTCGCGCTCGGCCGTGTCCTCTATGCCCACGCGCTTGTTGGGGCGCCGCGCCTGGCTGTAGGGCGATTCGCCCCGCTCGGCCGCGTGCTCGGCGATCCACGGCTCGGGATGGCCGGGGCCTTCCTCTCGCTCCGGCGCGTGCTCCCCTACCGCTATCCGCTCACGCGCGATGTCGAGGCCTACATTGCCGACGAGCAGGATCTCGGTCGGCTGCTCGACTACGCCGTGATCGTCCCGCGGCTACAGCGCGTGTACGAGTGGTCCGCGGAGGAGCTTCGCGAGCCACGCCTGCTCGAGCTGGTTCGTGACGGCAACCCGGTCTACGCGTGGCCCTTCGAGAAGCGGCACGTGTGGCGCTCCGCCCACATGCCACTGGCGGGGCGCATTCTCGAACGAGCCACGAAGGCCCAGTGAGGCCGGCGCGCGCTAGCGATCGCGTCCGCGACTGCTGCCGCTCCGCCTATCGAGCGGGCGTCGGTTGGGCCCGGTACACCAGCTCGCCCGCGAGCCAGGTCCGGTCGACACGCAGCTCGTCGATGTGCTCCGGATCGGTGAACAGCGGGTCCCCCGACAGCGCCACGAGATCGGCGCGCTTGCCCGGCTCGAGCGTGCCGGTCTCGGACTCGACGCCGAGCGCCCGTGCGGAGCCCGCGGTGTACGCGCGCAGCGCTCGCTCGACTTCGATCGCCTGATCCGGCCGGTACACATCGCCCGACTGCGTCCGCCGCGTCGCCGCGGCCTTCACCGCAGCCAGCACGTCGTAGCCCGACACCGGGTAGTCCGAGCTGCCCGCCACCTCGACGCCCGCGGAAGCGAGGTCTGCGAACGCGAGCGCGTGGAGGCTCGGCGGCAGCGGGCTGATGGCGATCTGGTCTCCGACGTCGTAGACGAAGTGAGGCTGGATCACTGCGATCGTCCCGGAGTCCGCGATCCGGCGCGGCTGGCCTCGCTCGAGGAAGATCGCGTGCTCGATACGCGGGGCGCCCGGCAGCTCCGACAACCGCGCGCGCGAGCGCTCGATGGCGGCCAGCGCCCGGGACACCGCCTCGTTCCCGATTGCGTGACATGCGATCTGGAGTCCGTGTTGCGCGCCGCTTGCGACGGCCTGGTCGAGCGCGTCCTCCTCCCAGAACAGCATGCCGACATGAAGCAGACCGTCGCGCCCACGTCGCGGCGTCGGCGAACGCGTCGCCGCCCGCAGCGCCGCCAAGCCCGCGCCACCGACCGCCTTCCGCAGCTGGCCGCCGACCGATCCGACCACCGCACGGATCGAGAAGCACAGGGCGCAGCGCTCCGATCCGTCCATGAAAAGCTTCGCCGGTCCCGTCGGTGTCACCGGCGGCCCGTCGCCGGTCGGTCCGCTCTCGATCCGCGCCTCGATCAGCGATCCGGCCGAGACCGGCATGCGGTGGACGGTGATCGGTAGGCGGCCCTCGCGTGCTGCCCGGTCGTACAGGTCATCGAAGGAGGGCGGCACCGCCGCGTCGCCGACGCGCACGATCCCGTGCGCGAGCAGATCACGGCCGTGCGCCTCGCACTCCGCGAGCCACGCGTCCGCGGCGGTCTCGAGCAGCGACTCGCGCGACCGGGCTTCCGCGACGTAGAAGGCCTGCTCTGCGACCTCGCCGGTCAGACCCCGCCGGTCGCGCACCAGCGCGCCGTTCCGCGGGTCTGGAGTCGATGCATCCCAGCCCATCGCCTCGAGCCCGCGCGCGTTGAGGACGCCCTCGTGGAAGCTGAACGCAGCGAGGAGCACAGGCCGGTCCGCGCAGACGCTGTCGATCTCCTCCGCACGTGGCGGCCGCCCTTCGCGGAGCTTGGCGGGGTCGTAGCCCTGGGCGCGCACCCAACCGGAGTCGCGCTCTCGCGCGGCCTGCTCGACTCGCGTCAGCAGCGCCTCCATTGAGCTTCCCGGCGGCAAGTGGAGGTCGGGCATACGGCGGTCGAAGGCCGCGAGGCAATAATGGTGATGCGCGTCGATGAACCCTGGCAGGAGGCAGAGCCCGTCGAGCTCCACGCGCTCGGCACCTTCACCCAAGGTCGTGGTCACCTCAGCTGCCGAGCCCACCGCGGCGATGCGACCGTCCAGCACGCCCACCGCCTCAGCCCGTGAGTTCCGCGGATCCATCGTCAAGACTGTTGACGGCAGTAGCACGGCCCCGGGCACGGCGAAATCCTCCCACGAGTGACGATCGACCCGCCCGCGCTAGAGGGCGGTTCGAGTGCCGCACATCACTCCGTCGCGGAGATGCTCGAAAACCGGACAACGGAGCGGAATTCGGCGGAAGGTGAGCGAGGGGACTCGAACCCCCGACCGCCTGGACCACAACCAGGAGCTCTACCAGCTGAGCTACGCCCACCAGGGACGAGCGGAATCTAGCAGCGGGCCCCGCTCCGTCCGCGGGGAAACGGCCGCTCAGCGAGTGATCGGGACGGTCTGGGTCGAGACGGCCTCGACGACCTCCTCGGTCTCCGTCTCGAGCTCGTCGCGCGCGCAGATGATCCGGAACGCGCCAGTTCCGAGCGATGGGTCCGGGCGGATCGGCAGACCCCGAATCGAGTCCCAGCCCAGCCGCTCGACCTCGAACGGGTTCATCGCGACCGCGACCGCTGGGAACTCGCAGCTTCGGTTGTGCGCGTCGATCGCCTTCGAGATCGCTTCGAGGTTCTTGGCCTCGGAGGACGCCATGGCTAGCGGGGGTTCGTCGGCGAGGCGAGCCGTTCCGCAACCGCCGCGTCGATCGTGCGCTTCAGCCCGTCGCGCAGGTCGATCTCGGGCTCCCAGCCGAGCAGGTCCCGCGCGCGCGTGATGTCGGGCTGCCGCACCTGGGGGTCGTCGACCGGGAGCGCCTCGAAGACGATGTCGGAGCGCGAGTCGGTGAGCTCCACCACCAGCCGGGCCATGTCGATCAGGCTCATCTCGTCGGGGTTGCCGAGGTTGACCGGCTCGTGCACGCCGGACTCGGCGAGCAGCACGAGACCGCGGATCAGGTCGTCGACGTAGCAGAAGCTCCGGGTCTGGGTGCCGTCGCCGAACACCGTGAGTGGCTTGTCGGTCAGCGCCTGCTGCAGGAAGGTGGGGATCGCGCGGCCGTCGTTGGGGCGCATCCGGGACCCGTAGGTGTTGAAGATCCGCGCGATGGCCGTGTCCACGCCCTGCTGGCGCAGGTAGGCCATGGTCAGCGCCTCCGCGTAGCGCTTCGCCTCGTCGTACACACCGCGCGGCCCGATCGGGTTGACGTTGCCCCAGTAAGTCTCGGGCTGAGGGTGCACCAGCGGATCCCCGTACACCTCCGACGTCGAGGCGAGCAGGAAGCGGGCCCGCCTCTGCTTCGCCAGCCCAAGAGTGTTGTGGGTGCCGTACGCGCCCACCTTGAGCGTGTGCAGCGGGAGCCGCGCGTAGTCGATCGGGCTGGCGGGCGACGCCATGTGGTAGACGAAGTCGACCGGCTCGTCGATCTCGTAGTGCGAGGTGATGTCGAGCAGCTGGAAGCGGAAGTCCTCGCGCCTCAGGTGCTCGATGTTCTGGAGCGAGCCCGTGTCGAAGTTGTCGACGCAGATCACGCGGTGACCGCGGTCGAGCAGGTAATCGCACAGGTGGGAACCTAGGAAGCCGGCCCCGCCGGTGACGAGACACGTCGCCATCGAGGTCAATGTAGCGGCGGTGCGGTCAGCTCGCCAGCCGGGCGGCCAGCCGGGTGGCGTTCATGTGCGCGATCGCCTCGATCGAGATCATCGGGTTGACCCCGGAGGCCGTGGGGAAGGTGGAGGCGTCGCAGACGGTCACGCCGGCCAAGTCCCAGGTCTGCCCGTCGGGATCGCACGCCGAGGTGGCCGGCGATCCGCCCATGCGAGCCGTGCCCATGATGTGGAACGAGAACATCGTGCACTGGCCGGGTCCGTAGCCGGCGGCATCTGCCTCACTCATGAAGCGCTCTCGGTCGGCGCTGCGGCCCGGCTCATAAGCGACCCAGCGCGAGTGGGAGGAGAAGATCCTTCGCGCGCCCGCGGCCTCGAGGATCTGAGCCGCTCCGTCGAGTCCCTTGCGCATGTGTGCGGCGTCGTACTCGGAGAGCCGGTAGCGGACCACCGGATGCCCGTCGCGCCCGACCCGCACCTCTCCGCTGTCGCGATCCCGCAGCAAAACGCCGATCGGGGCCGTGTGCGCCAGTGCGCGCATCATGTCCGCGTGCTGGCTCGCGCTGCGCCAGGGACCGAACGCGACTAGCAGGCTCGGGTGGACCGGGGCGGTCTCGAACTTCAGGCCGTAGCCCCGGTCGAGGTCGCGGTACTCGTCTGAGTAGATCGCCTGGAGGGTTCCCTGCCAGGGTCGCACCTCCTCGTCCATCACGCCCCAGGCCACGGTGGCTGGGTGGAGCCGGAGGTGGCGGCCGATGTTGGGGTTCGCGAGGCCCGATCGCTTCAGGAGCGCCGCCGTGCCGATGGCCCCGCAGGCGACCACGACGGCGCGGGCGCGGACGGTGAGCGCCTCACCGTCGGAGGTCTCGGCCTCGACGCCGGTGGCACGGCCGCCCTCAGCTGTGATCCGCACGGCGCGCGTCCGCACCGCGATGCGAGCGCCCGCCTTGGAGGCGTCGCGGAGCCAGGTCTTCACGGTCGACTGCTTCGCGCCAAGGCGGCAGCCGAACCCGCAGTAGCCGCACACCTCGCCCTGGTCGCACCCGCGTACGTTGCGCGGCATCCGGTCCACGTGCCAGCCGAGTTCGGTCAGCCCGCGCTGCATCACCTCGTCGCGCGCGGAGGGACGGCTGTACTCGTGGCTCACGCCGAGGCGGTCGACCACCGCCTCGAGGCTGCGCTCGTACTCGTCGCCGACGAACGCCTCGACGCCGTGGGAGGCCCACTCCTGACGGACGTCTTCGGGTGTGCGGAAGGAGGTCGTGTAGTTGACCACCGTCCCGCCGCCCAGAGCCGTGCCCGCGAGAAGACCCACACTCTGGTCGTGGCTCGCCGAGCCGCCGCCGTTCATGTACAGGCGCCTGTAGCCGGACAGCTCCGCCCCGTCGAAGTCGCCGTCGTCGTAGTAGCCGCCCGACTCGAGCACGAGGACGTCCAGGCCCGCGGCGGCGAGCACCGCGGCCGCGGTGCCCCCGCCGGCCCCGGAGCCGACCACGCACACGTCGCACTCCAGCGTCTCGCCGCCCCGCGGCTCGATTGGCTGGAGCTCCTTGGGCGGCGCGTCCGGCCGCGGGCCGAGCGGTCCGCTGTAGCCGATCGCGTCCCAGGCCGGATTGGGGTCGCCGTTGCGGCCCGGCGCCGTGTAGTACATGAGGAGGGCGCCCTTGCGAAGGGCCTGGAACGCGGCCCGGCGCTGCGGCAGGCGGCTGTCGCACCAGGAGAGCAAGACGCGCTCACGCTCAGCCTGCGGCAACGAGCTGAAGCGCTTGAAGCCGCCGCGTCCGAGCGCGGTGAGGAGCGCCGTGTCCCAGAGCGACATCAGCTGCGCCACCTGCTTGCGCTCGGCCTCGCGCGGGTTGAGGGCAAGGCCGTCGAGCACGTGGTCGGCGACACCGAGCTCGGAGGCCGAGGGCAGCCCGTCGTCGCCGGGCGCGAAGGTGTCGCAGATGGCCGCGAGGGCCTTGCGCTGCTTCGGGGTGAGGTCCACGTGGCGACCCTAACCGGTCGGGCGCCTCCGCCGCCAGGGCCGGTTGTGCGAGCGCCCGGCCGGAGCTACGCTCCGAACGTGCGGACGTTGGGCTCGCGCTGGCTGCCCGCGGCCGTCGTCTCGGCGGTCGCGTCGCTCGCGTGGGCGGCACCGGCGAGCGCCGCCGCCACGACGTACTGCGTCCCCTCGACCGGCCCCCAGTGCTCCGGCACGGCCGAGCCCGACATCCAGTCCGCCCTCAACGCCGCCGGGGGAGACGGCGCCAAGGACATCATCAAGGTAGCCGCCGGCACCTACACCGGGCCGTTCTTCGACAACTCCGGGAACCCCGTCGACCTGATCGGCTCCGGCTTGGGCACCGTGCTGCAAGGCGGCGGCGGAGCGAGCACCCTCCGCGTTACCGAACCCACGACGACCATCTCGTCTCTGAAGGTCGTTGCGGCGAACGGAGCGATCGGGGCCGACAGCTCCGGCACATTCCTGCACGTCGCGGTCGGGGAGAGCGCCGGAGCCTCTGGGGTCGTCGGCGTCTTTCTGGAGACGAACGGACGGTTCGAGCAGGGCGTCGTTTCGCTCTCCGACTCTAGCTCGACCGGCGTCGATCTCGGCGGCGGGACGCTCAGCCGCTCGGCGGTCACGGCCGGATCCGTCGGCGTCCACGGGCTCGAGACCGGCACCGCGGTCGATGACCTTATCCGCGTCACGAAGTCGAACGGAACCGGAGTCCAACTGGCCGGGGCGCTCTACGGCAGCAGCATCAATGCTCGTCAGGACACCGTGATCGGGCCGGGCGTCTCGACCACGAGTACGGGAGTGGAGGTCGACGCGTCGCCTCCCGCCGCTGGATTCGGCGGTGGGCCGGGAGACGCCCACCTCAACGGGGTGATCATCCGGAACTTCCATAAAGACCTCGCGGCACAGGGGGTGGATGGGACGTGTGGCTTTTATCCGGACACCTATCCCTGTCCCCAGGACGCGACCATCAACATCGCGTACTCGGACTTCAACCCCGCGAACGACACGCTCGGCGTTCACTCGTTCATCACCGAGGGGGCCAGCAACCTCCACAACGTCGACCCGAAGTTCGCCAACCCTTTCGGCGGGGACTTCAGCCTCAAGTTCGGCTCGCCCGTGGTGGACAAGGCCAATCCCAATGCCCCTCCCAGCGGCGATCCGATTCTCGACCTGCTCGGGACCCTGCGCAAGATCGACGGCGACGGCAACGGGATCGCTCGCGTGGACATGGGCGCGTTCGAGCTCGACGTGCCCGTCGCCGCCTTCAAGGCGCCAAGGTACGCGGTCGTCGGCACGAAGGCGCACTTCAACGGATCCGCGTCGCACGATCCCTCCGGTCGTCCGATCACATTCGCCTGGCTCTTCGGCGATGGCAGTAAGGGGACCGGCGCCAAGCCCACGCACACCTACAAGGCGCCGGGCACTTACAAGGTCAAGCTCGTGGTCACCAATTCGCTGGGTGTCTCCTCGCGGCCCGTCGTCAACAAACTCCCGGTGTTCCAGAGCCGGCCGTGCATCGTCCCGAACCTGCGCGGCAAGACCGTCGCGGCGGCGGACAAGGCGCTCGCCGCCGCGCACTGCAAGCCGGGCAAGGTCACCCGCGCGTCGTCCAAGACGGTCCCGTCCGGCCGTGTGATCTCGTCGAAGCCACCGGCCGGGCACCTCGGGCCGCCGGGGACCAAGGTCAACCTGGTCGTCAGTCGCGGCCCGTAGGGGCGAGCGCGACGAGCTGCTCGGGCGTGTCGTAGATCGCGTCGCTCGGGATGCGCCGGACCGTGTAGCCGGCCTTCCGCCAGGCCTCCTCCTTGCGCGCGTCCTCCTCGGCGAACAGGTGGTACTGCGGCCCGTCGATCTCGATGATCAGCCCATCCCAGACCATGTCCGCCTCCTCGCGGGCAACCTTGACGTTGACCCGCGGAGGCGGGGCGCCGACGTCGTGGAGCACCTCGAGCCCACGTCCCTCGGGGTCGGAACGCGTGCGGTGGTAGGGGATCGTCGCGTAGCGGGTGGCGAGGTCACGTAGGAGGCGCGTGCCGCGCTTGCTCTGGTGCCGCTCCGCTGCCGCCCGGACCGTGGGCGCCGTGGTGCGCTTCAGCCGGATGGACTCACGGAAAGCCCGGCCGAGCCGCTCCTTGTTCAGCCCGGCCGCCAGGTCGACCAGCACACGCGCGGCCGTGGTGATCGGGATGCCCGTGAATCGGGTCGCGTCGCCGCTGAGGACAGTCGACCGAAATACCAGCACGCGGCCCCTTCGAGTGCGGCCTCCGCGCCCCGGCCGAGTGACCACCTCGTAGCCCCGCTCGAAGCGGTGAAAGCCGTAGCACGCTCCCGCGCTGCCATGGCTCAAGACCGTGCCCGGCACGGTCAGCACCGCCGCGAACCAGCGCTGCCGCCTCTGGATCGGAGCGTGGCTCAGGACGTAAACCCCCGGATGGATGGCTCGCCACCCGCGGCTACGCACGTGATGGCTGATCTTCCCCCAGCTCCAACCGACCTCCCGTAGCTGCCATGCCGCGACGACATCGGCCTGCCGGGCAGCCAACGATCGAAGGCGAGGGTCCATCCTTCATAGCTATAGGTGCGAAAAGCTGACCTTCGCCCCCTGAACGGGAACGCCCCCGGCAGGATTCGAACCTGCGACCCGCTGCTTAGAAGGCAGCCGCTCTAATCCCCTGAGCTACGGGGGCTCGGTGCCCTCAGCGTACGCCCTGGGGCAGCTGTTTCAAGGGGTCACGAGGACTCGGACAAAGGGCGGCGAAACCCCGATGTGGACCGCAGTCGGGGCCCCTGAGTTGACACGAGTTATGGGGTCGTGACGCAAAGCGTCCGCAAAAGCAGCTATTTTGTGCCGCGACATAGCCGCCGAGTCCGCGTGCCCCCCGGGGTCGCGGAGCGGGGGAACCAAGGGTCGGCCCAGCCGGCCGAGGGGCGAATCGCCGTCACTTGCGGTGGCGTAGCGCATCTCCAAGCGCGAGCCCGTCAGCTCACCTCGTAGGCGTGATTGAAAGGAGATCGCTTGACGTCCGCTACCCGTGACCTGGCTTCACACGACCTGTGGGAGCGCTCGCTGGAGCGCTCGCGCCGCAGACGCGTCCTTGCCGAGGACGCACGTAAGACCATCAGTCGCCGCCGGAATGCGTCATTGGCGGTGAGCGCCGCGATGGCGACGACCCCGGTGATCCCGAGCGTCATCGCCAGCTCGATGAGCGGCGCTCGGAAGGACACGAAGAAGACGCGCACCGTGACGCCGGATACCGGCCAGCGCATCCTGCTGAAGGCCGGCGCGGTGAGCCCGTCAGTCGCCACGCTCCAGCGCAGGCTGGGCGTGCCCGACGACGGCTACTACGGCCCGGTCACCCAGGCCGCAGTCAAGAAGTTCCAGAAGCGCCACCACCTGCCGGTCACGGGGATGGTCGACGTCAAGACCTGGCTCAAGCTGTTCCCCGACGGCATGGTCATCTACGCGCCGCACGCCGGCGTCGCGCAGCTCTCGGCCCAGGCGCCGAAGGCGGCGCTCCGCAATGCCTCAATGCAGAACTCGGATTCGGTGGCGTCGCTGAACGTGTCGAACCAGTCGAGCGGCGCGTCGGTGCAGAAGGCGTCGAGCACGCCCAAGCACACGGCGAACGCCGACGTCCTGCCGGCCAAGGGGGCATCCCACAAGGCGGCGGCAGCCGCGTCGGGCGCGGTCTCGCACCATTCGTCGAGCAGCTCGGGCTCCGGCTCGAGCTCAGGTTCGGCGCCGCGGGGCAACCTCTCGGGCGCGAGCTCGATGATTGCCGCGATGATCGCCGAGGCCAATCGGATCGATTCCCACCATTACGCGTACAGCTGGGGCGGCGGCCACAACTCGAGCTTCAGCGGTCCGTACGACTGCTCGGGCGCCGTGTCGGCCGTGCTGCACGCCGCTGGGCTCATCTCCCGGCCGATGGTCTCCGGTGAGTTCATGCACTGGGGCGCACCGGGTCCGGGGGCGGTCACGCTCTACGCCAATGCCGGACACGTGTACATGTCGATCCTGGGGCACTACTTCGGGACGTCGTACGCGAACCCCGGCGGCGGGGCCGGCTGGTTCGCCGGCGGCCCACGCCCCGGCTTCGTGGTCGTGCACGTGCCGTTCTCGAGCCTCCACATGTCGAAGAGGCAGCTCAGGCACTTCCTCCGCATGGCCGCAATGCAGCGCGCGAGCAGCGGGGGCAGCACGAGCGGCGGCTCGAGCGCGGGCAGCGATCCGGCCGAGCAGCCGCGCTCCACGCGGTTCGTCCGCTATCAGCCGGTCACACCCGGCTACCGCGGCCAGGCGCCGGGGTCGGAGTCCAGCGATGGCGGGAGTGGAGGCTCGGCGTCGAGCGACGGCGGGTCGTCGGCTCCCAGCGAGCCGAGCAGCGGCGTGTCGAGCGGCGGTGTCTCGTCGGGCGGCTCGGGCTACTCGGGTAGCTCGGACCAGCAGCAGGTGTCCGCGGCTTCGACGAGCGACCAGGGTCAGTACTCGAGCGGCTCGAGCTCGGGCGCCGGGTCGTCGAGCGGCCCGTCGTACTCGACGAACGCCGCGTCGTCGAGCTCGGAGCCGAGCAGCTCGGCCACCGAGTCCCAGAGCAGCGCGTCGGGCGGCTCGTACTCGTCCGGCGCCGGGTCCTCGGGTTCGGGGTCATCGGGCTCCGCCTCGAGCGGCTCGTCCAGCTCGTCCGGTTCAGGCTCGTCTGCCTCGGAGCCGTCGCATGTGGTGTCGCGCGGGTCGGCCGGGTCCGGCTCGGGCTCCGGCTCGGGCGGCTCGTCCCACGCGGTGTCGTCCGGATCGGGCTCCTACGGAGGGGGCTCCGGTTCGTCCGGATCGACCCCATCGGTCGAGAGCTCGGCCAGCCAGAGCCAGGCCAGCGGCGCCGCCTCGTCGGCGGCATCGAGCGCGAGCTCGGCGGGCTCCGGCGCGGCCGATAGCGCGGCCGGCGCCGCGTCGTCGCCTGCCGGTGGCGGTGGCGGTGGTGGCGGTGGCGGAGAGTCCGGGTCCGCCGGCGGCGGCTCCGGTTCCTCCGGTCAGTAGCAGGTAGGCAGCAGACTCAAGCGATCTACGGCCGCCTCCGCTCACGCGGGGGCGGCCGTCTCCTTTCCGGATTCCGGAAGGCAGCCGCCGCCGGGGTCATGATCCGGGCCGATGGACGAGGAGCCCAAGGGCTACATCGTTCCGTGCCTCCGCACAGTCGATCCTGAGCACCTGCGGGAGCTCCTGGCCAAGGACCAGTTCTTCTGGCTCGACCTCGCCTCGCCGAGCCCCGATGACATCGAACGGCTCGGCGAGATCTTCCACTTCCATCCACTCGCCCTGGAGGACACCGAGAACTTCGGCCAGCGGCCGAAGCTCGACGACTACCAGGACTACATGTTTCTCGTGTTCTACGGCGCACGCGACAACGCGGACGATCCGGATCTGCTCCACGAGGTCCACCTGTTCGTTTCGGGGAGCTACCTGGTCACGGTGCACCGCGACCCCATCCCACCGCTCGAGGAGCAGGCCAACAAGATCCAGGGGCAGCCCGTGCACAGCGAGCAGTTCGTGCTGTACCGGGTTTTCGACGCGCTCACCGACACCTTCTTCCCGCTGCTGGCGGGGATGGACGACAACATCGACGAGCTCGAGGATGCGGTGCTTGCAGGCCCGACCGATGAGCAGCTCCAGCGGTTGTTCGCGCTCAAGCGCCAGCTCGTGATGCTGCGCAAGGTCGTCACGCCTCAGCGCGACCTGTTCGCCAGGGGGATCGACCAGCTGTCCGAGCTACCGGGACTCGTGCTCGATCAGCGGGACTACTTCCGCGACGTCTACGACCACCTGATCCGGATCTCGGACCTGATCGACTCGTACCGCGACCTCCTCAGCGGCGCCACGGACCTCTACCTATCGACCGTCAGCAACCGCCAGAACGAGGTGATGAAGCAGCTGGCCATCGTCGGCACGATCTTCCTGCCGCTCTCGTTCATCACCGGGTTCTTCGGGATGAACTTCGGCTGGCTCGTGAACCACGGCATAGCGCCAACGTGGACGTTCTGGGTCCTTGGAATGGGAAGCATGCTGGCGGCGTGCGTCGCACTCTTCGCCCTGTTCAAGCGGCGGGGCTGGATCTAGCAGCAGGTACGCTCGGACCGTGACCGGAAGGGAACGCCTTCCCTTCGCCATCGCGGCGCTCGCCGTGCTCGGAGCCTGCGCGACGGCGACCGCGACGCCGATCCCGCCCGGCCCGCCGAGCGTCGCCCCCGCGTTCTCCGGCGCCCCGGCCACCGCGCACCCGGCAACGCCCACGATCGCGCCCCAGAACCCCTTCCTCGCCCGGAATCCCAACAACAACATCCACGACGACACCTGGATGACCGACGCCTACCGCCGCGGCGGACCGCTCGGTCACAAGCTCGTGGCATTCAACGCCGCATACATGCCGTCGGTCTGTGGCTCGCTGACCTTCGACCGTCATGGCCGGATCGTCTCGGTGTGCCCGTCCCTGCCGGCAACCCCGCCCCAGGCCCGGATCATCGACCCGAACACGCTCGAGGTCCTCGCCACCTACGACATGCCGAACGCGCCGGATCCGCCGGGCACCAAGGCATACCAGAACTTCACCGGCGGCGGTTACTTCTTCCTCGACCAGAAGGACCGGGTGTGGAGCGCCACAAAGACGAGGCACATCTTCGTCCTCGCCGAGGGCGCCGGCGGGATGTCGTTGAACAAGGTCGGCGACTATGACCTGACCGGGGTACTGAGCTCCGATGAGCGCATCACGTCGGCGCTGCCCGACTTCAAGGGCCGCATCTGGTTCGTGTCCAAGAAGGATGGGAAGGTGGGGATCCTCAATCCGAAGACGCGGAAGATCTCGGTCTTCCGCACCGGCGAGGAGATCGAGAACTCGTTCGCGGTGGGGCGGCGCGGGGTCTACATCGCGTCCGACAAGCGGATGTACCGCTTCAGCGCGCGCAAGGGCAAGCCGCAGGTCGACTGGAAGGTCACCTACCGGAACTCGGGGATCGTCAAGCCCAGTCAGGTCGATGCCGGAACGGGCACGACCCCGACGATCATGACCGGCGGCCTCGTGGCGATCACCGACAACGCCGACCCGATGAACATCGTCGTCTACCGGACGACGATCAAGCTCCGCCATGGGCAGCGGCGCACGGTCTGCCAGGTGCCGGTGTTCTCCAAGGGCGCGAGCGCCACCGAGAACTCCCTCATCACAGCGGGGCGCTCGCTGATCGTGGAGAACAACTACGGCTACCAGGACCCCTTCGGCCCGAACATGGGAGCGCCGACCCAACCCGGCTTCGCGCGCGTCGACGTGAACAAGAAGCACACGGCGTGCGGCAAGCTATGGACCAACACCACCGAGCGCGCGCCGAGCGTGGTGCCCAAGCTCTCCACGAAGACCGGGCTGATCTACACCTACACGCAGGATCGCGACGCGATCAACACGCAGCGCTGGTCCTGGGCGGCGATCTCGTTCAAGACCGGAAAGACCGCCTGGAAGCAGCTGGCCGGCACCGGCGGCTTCTACAACAACAACTACGCCGGGCTGGCGCTGGGGCCGAACAGGACCGCCTACCTGGGAACAGTCTCCGGGATGGTCGCCCTCAAGGACGGCTAGCGAGAGAGCGCCACGCCCTGGTCACCGGGTTCCTCGGTGTGGGAGTGGGTCGGGCCGTTGGTGCAGCCATGGTAGGTGCGCCTGAGCTCCACGAGGCGGCCGTCCACGCGCCTGCCGGCGACGAGGACGAAGTGGAAGCCGTGCTTGGGGACGGGCCTGATCTTCACCTCCCGGATGTCGTACCCGCCCGCTTTCTCCACGAGCTTCCCGTTCACATACACCTTCACGAGGACGATGCGATCGTCCTGGCTGCCGCGGTCATCGGGGTCGCGGGGGAAGCGGAACACGAACGACCGCTGATCCACGCACCCGTGCTTCGGAGCGACGACGGTGATCCTGACGGTCGCGTTGTTGTTGCCGCCCTTCGGATCCGGTCGCGACGCGCTCACCTTCGACTTCAGGGTGATCACGCCGGGCGAGTTGCCCCTGAGGACGATCCGGATGGTCACCTTGCCGCCCTTCGGAATCGTCCCGAGATTGCAATGGACCGTCTTCGCGGTGTGCGTGCAGCTCCCCTTCGTGGTCGTGACCGAGAGGATCGTGAAGCCCGCCGGTGCCGGGTCGGTGAACACCGTCGATGGCGCGGTTGAGGGACCGTTGTTGGTCACCACGTCCGTGACGGTGTCCTGCTGACCAACGTTGATCGTGCTCTTCTGCGCGGAGGCCGTGAGCGCGAGGTCGGCGTCCTCGTACTCATAGGCGCCGATGTCGCAGTGAGCGCCCTGGGGGCGGCTGACGCCGCGCTGGTCGACGCTCTTCGCGACGTCCGCGCACGCGGTGTCGTCGGCGGCGTCGATCGCGGGGCTGCCCGTGAGGAGCGCACGGGTCTGCGTCGGGCCGCCGTTGTCCTGGAGCGGCCCGAGCATCGGGTTCTTGTTCTTCAGGTCCGAGCCGATCGCATTGCAGCCGGTCCCGTCGTCGTCGAAGAGGTTGTTGCCGTTCGAGGTGAAGGCCCCGGGCCCGTTGCAGTTCGAGCCGCCGTTCGTGGGGTCGGCGACGATCGAGTCCTCGAGCACGAAGGTCCCGCTGTCGCGGTTCACGATGTTGCCCTCGTTGCGGGTGATGGTCGAGAACGAGAAGGTCGTCTGCCCGATGCCGGAGGTGATCCCGCCGGATCCGTGGTTGTTGTCGATCGTCGAGTTGACCACGGAATCCGTGCCGCCCGAGTTGTTCAGGGCCGCGCCGGCGCTCCGCGCCGTGTTGCCGGTGAAGGTGTCGGCGAAGAACTTGAAGGTCGAGTCGCTCTCGGTGTCAACGCCGCCTCCGGTGCGGGCGTCGTTGTTCGAGAACGTGGAATTCGTGATCGTGAAGTCGGGGTCGGTCCCGCTCTCAAACGCGATGCCGCCGCCGACACCGTTCGATGCCGCGCTGTTGCTCGAGAAGGTCGACCCGTCGATGGTGACCGACCCGCTGCCGAACTGGCTGATCCCGCCGCCCGAGTTGAACCCGAACTGACCGGGCGGGCAGGCGATGTTGCCGCTCAGGGTCGTGGCACTGACACTGATGGATGCGGGACCCTGGCCGACGACCCCGCCGCCGTGACCCGACGCCATGTTGCCGGTGAGGACGTCGTGCGTCAGCGTGAGGGAGCCGATGGTCTGGATCGCCCCGCCGTCCGCCTCCGCCGTCCCCGGGCTCGGGCAGCTTGTGACATTGCCGAGGCTCCCGGGGCGGCCATTCCTGATCCGCATCCCGTCGACCTCGAGATCCGCGTTCGCGACGACGACGAAGACCCGATCGGTGAAGTTGCCGTCCACGATCGTGCCGCTCGTCCCGGACCCGGCTCCGTTGATGGTGATCTTGCCGGAGGTGTTCGTGACGTTCAGGTCGCCCGTCGAGTCGTCGTCGGGGCCGCTCGGCGCGATGGTCAGCTTGTAGGTGCCGGCCGACACGTTGATGGTGCTCGGGCCGGAGACCTTGTTGGCCGCCTGGACCGCGGAGCGCAGCGTGCACGCGCCACCGGCGGCTGAGAGCAGTGGCGTCGCGCAGCTTCCGCTGGCGGGGTTGGCAGCCGCCACGTCGTTTGTGTTGCTGACGTTGTAGACCGCGGCGCTCGCCGCTCCCGGCGCGAGCAACGCCAGAGCAGCGGCTGCGAGCAGCGCGCCCCGAAAGCGCATCCGTGCCTGCACTGGTCGCATCCAGACACGCTAACCGGCGCGGGCTGCCGGAGTCAAGGCGCCAGACCGTTTACGAGCCGACGAGCGGGGCGCCCGAGTAGCGTGCGCGACACATGCGTGAGGTGGTACTGACGATCCCCCGGCTCGCCGTCGAGGACGTTCTCGACCGGCTGCTCCCGATCGTCCCCGGCGGCGTTCGCGAGCGTCCTGCCGGGCGGCACCTCGAGCTCCGGATGCGCGGCCCAGAGGTTCCCGAGCTCGCGGAGATCGAACGGGCGGTGGGGCGCTGGCCGCACCGGCTCTCGGAGCACGAGGTGGCGGACGATTGGCGCGAGCGCCGCCTGGCCGAGTACGAGCAGGACGCGATCGGCGGTCGCCTCGTGGTGCGCCCCGACTGGGCCCCTGAGCCGCGGCCGGGGGTAATCGACATCGTGCTCTCGGACAGCGCGGCGTTCGGCGGCGGGACGCACCAGACCACCCGCACCTGCCTGGAGCTCCTGCTCGACCTGCCGCCGAGCGGCTCGTTCGCCGACCTCGGCTGCGGAACGGGGGTGCTCGCGATCCTGGCCGCCCGGCTTGGGTGGAAGCCTGTCGTGGCGATGGATCTCCAGCCCGCGGCGGTCGAAGCGGCACGGACGAACGCGAGCCTCAACGAGGTGGAGATCGAGGTCGTCGTTGCCGACCTCTCGGAGCAGCCGCCGCCCGCGGCGGATGGCTTCGCGGCGAATGTCCCCGCGGCGCTCCACGCGATCATCGCCGCGGCCTGGGGCAACCACGCGTCTGGCGCCGGTCTGATCAGCGGGTTCGACCCGTCCGAGGCTGCGGGCGTGCTCGGCACCTACGCGGCCTGCGGATTGCGCGAACGCCGACGTGTCGAAAGCCAGGGCTGGGTCGTGGCGGAACTCGACCGCGGCTGACGGGCGTCCACTGGGCTTGTCTGACGCGCGCGGCTGCGGGATACTCGCCGCGTACCCCTACTGCTCGCCCCAGGCGTGGAGGCGCTCTATGGCTGAATTCATCAGGTTCCGCTTGACCACCGCGAAGGTCGGCGTGTCGATGGCGTTGCTCGCACTCGTCGCAGGAGTCGCCGAGAAGGCACACACCGGCCCTTCACACATCAATGCGACCCGTGCCTCGTCAAATCTCTTCCTCAAGCTGAATGGGTTGAGCAACGCCTTGAAGATCGACTTCCTGAAGGTCGAGAACAAGATCGTCACGCTCGACAAGGTCGCCGCGAAGATCGAGCACAAGTTCCTGAAGATCGCCGACGCGAACAAGAAGTTCCTGAAGATCACCGACGCGAACTTCAAGTACCTGAAGATCAACGCGACCGCAGCGAACTCGCACAAGCTGGACGGACTGGGGCCGGAGTCGTTCTTACAGGGCAACGGGAACGTGGTGACCGGGGCGGTGGACATCACGCTGACTGGAACCCCCGCTCCCCCTCCCGTGCAGCTGCTGTCGCTGCCGGGCGGGAGCGTCGTCGTGTCCGTGGAGGGCAACAGCGACCAGTACACGGTCACGCTGACAAACGGGACCGGGGCCGCGCTTTCCGGCGTGCAGGATGCAGATGGAAATGTGAGCGGCAATCTGAGTCAGATCTCGATCCCCCCGAACAGCTCGGCCGCGCTTTCCCCAGTCGCTACAACCAGCTCCAACGGGCTGGCCCAGATACGCATTCAGCTGTTTCCCAACTCGGCGTTCCCCGACGCCGTTTCGATCCTCGTCGGGCTCGAGCCGGCCGGGTCGGGCACGGGCAAAGCGAAAGCTGTCGGCCAGGCCTTCACGGGCGGCGTCTGAGCTCGGCCGCCACGCATCGCCAGCTCTCCACCGAGCTCCCGTCCGGCGCGGGCCGGCCCGGTCTCGTCATCTCCGCATCGAAGGAGCTCGAGCCCGGCGCCCGGGCGATGCTGCTGCTCGCCGAGGGCCTCTTCCGGCTCGACGTCGTGATCAGCGGCGACACGCTCCGCACGGTGGTACGCAACCTGTCGAGCGGCGAGCTGGCGATGGAGGGCGGTCCCGCGAGTGACAACGGCGGGAGCATCGCGTTCGGCGATGCCGCCGCCTACCAACCGGGACGGTCGAGCGTCGAGTTCGCCCTCGTATCGGGGGCCGATCGCGTGGAGGTGAGGGTCCTGATCGGCACGCTGCGCTTCGCCGAGCGCGGCACGGTCAGGGTGAGCGCCCAGGCGATCGTGCAAGCGCCGGCCGCGTAGCTTCCGCCTCTAGGTCGATGGCAACCGGGATACCGGTGTCGAACCAGTGGCGATGAAGCTGCTTGATCCTGGCGCGGTTGGGCCGGCCGCCCAGATGAAAACTGCATTCGAGGTAATCGAAGGCACTGACCGGCTCGCAGTAGGCGTCTCTTGCGCGCGCCTTCTCGACACCGTCCTCTAGCTCGCGCGCGACGCCGGCGAATCTGCCCCCGCGGACGCGCAGCTCCACGTTGGGGCTTGAGCGGATGTTCCATAGCCACGCAGAGGTGGTTCCGGGTCCGGTTCTCCCAAGCAGTGCCGGTCCGAGCATCACCAGGTACGCTCGATCGCCGACGCGGATGACGCGCACGCATTTCCGTCGCCTCTTCCCCGTCCGCCTCCCGGTCGTCGTCAACACCCCGAACCTGGCGGGTGGTCGGACGAGAAAGAAGGGGAGCATCATCGCGCTGAGCAACCGGCCGCCCTGCGCTGAGCTTGTAAACGGGTTTCGCTTGCGCTCCCGTGGAGTGGAGTGGCTCAGTTTTTGGGTTCTCCCCACTCGATCGGCGATAACCGGCTTTTGAACCGCTGGCGCCTCGCGGCTCGATGGATTTCGAGCCGCGAGCCGCCGCGTGACCTACCGGGCTCGCACCGGCGGGGCTACGACCAGAACTCGTCCCAGGCGTAGAGGTCGTGAAAGTGCTCACAACCGTCAGTGATCCGGCCGTCCTTGAGCTCGAAGACAATCGAGTCGCCAACATCGAGGTGCTTGCCGCCTCGGTCGGCGGTGCTGCGCTGGATGCCGACCACGCGGCCCTCATCATCTGCAGTCAAGTGCTGCAGCTCGGCCCGGAAGGTACCTCCCGTCTCCTGCGCCAGCTGGCCGAAGTACGCCAAGGTCGCCTCGCGGCCCTGGTAGTCCTTGGCGAACGAGCTCCGCCCCGGCAAGTGCCACACGGCGCTCTCGTCGAAGAGCGCGGTGAGCGTGTCGATGTCGCCGGTGTTGAAGGCCTCGTACGCGCGCCGCATGACCGCGACGTTTTCATCTGCTCCCATCGTTTACCTCCTACTCGAGCCCGCGGGGGCCAGCCCGGGGGCGTTGGAGTCGCGTGGGACGCCGCCGCACAGCCGATCGACTCGGCACGTCGCCCCAGCGCCCAGTTCTCGGCGCGCGACTGGGCGCCGATGGTGAGGCGACACTACCTCCCCGGACGTCCGCGGCGCAAGGGGCGGCACGGCGTGCGGGCGATACGCGTCTGCCACGCGACGCGCACGCCGGGGTTCGAAAGAGCGACTTCCCCCCCAATATGAAACGCCGCTCCAGGAGCGGCTCTTCGAAGCAGTCGCCCTAGCTGGACGGTATTTGAACCACGAAGCCCGGGAAGCAATCAAGAGCCTCTACCGCCAGATCGCCCCTTAGCCTCCTAGTTCGGCGCCTGTGCCCTGCCGGTTCTCGGGAAAGCGGCACGGGAACGCTCGAATGCCGGATCCCCACCAACTCGACACTGAGCGCCCCGCGACGTCCTGTTCCCGAGAGCGATGCTCTCCCCATCAAGACCACCTAACAACAAGGTGTCGTCCAAACCGGGGAAGTCGATCCGCTGATTGGCGCGCGAG
>Ga0209577_10001156_pt1 | contig 26284 bp, 25 predicted proteins | sample GraSoiAngelo_109_FD_185874 | JGI IMG/M metagenome (GOLD analysis project Ga0209577, IMG submission 185874) | Grasslands soil microbial communities from the Angelo Coastal Reserve, California, USA - 14_0903_12_20cm (SPAdes) (version 2) | ecosystem: Environmental > Terrestrial > Soil > Grasslands...
CGACGAGGTGCATCGCTTCAACAAGGCGCAACAGGACGCCTTCCTGCCGTACGTCGAGCAGGGCCTGATCACCTTCGTCGGCGCGACGACCGAAAACCCTTCATTCGAAATGAACAGCGCGCTGCTCTCGCGCGCGACCGTGTACGTGCTCGAGCCGCTGCGGCCCGAGCAGCTCGCGTTGCTTCTTGCCCGCACGGGCCTGAACGTCGATGAGGATGCGAAGGCGAGGCTCATCGGCTTCGCCGACGGCGACGCGCGCCGGCTGCTGAATGCCGTCGAGATCCTGCAGAACACCGGCCGGAAGAACGTCGACGGCGCGTTCGTCGAGCAGACGCTCGCCAAGAACCTGCGGCGCTTCGACAAGGGCGGCGAGCAGTTCTACGACCAGATCTCGGCGCTGCACAAGGCGGTGCGCGGCTCGGACGCCGACGCATCGCTCTACTGGATGGTGCGCATGCTCGACGGCGGCGCCGATCCGCTCTACATCGCCCGGCGCGTGGTGCGCATGGCGGTCGAGGACATCGGCCTCGCCGATCCTCGCGGCTTGCGCGTTGCGCTGGATGCCTGCGAGACCTACGAGCGCCTCGGCAGCCCGGAAGGCGAGCTCGCGCTTGCCGAAGCGGCGGTGTATCTCGCGCTCGCCCCCAAATCGAACGCCATCTACGAAGCCTATAATGCCGCGCGCGATTTCATAACCCGCGACGGCACGCGCCCCGTGCCGCTGCACATTCGCAACGCACCCACTGCGCTCATGAAGCAGCTTGGCTACGGAAGAGAGTATCGCTACGCCCACGACGAGGAGGGCGCCTACGCCGCGGGCGAGAACTACCTGCCCGAAGGCATGCCGCCGATCGAATGGTATCGGCCGACCGACCGCGGGCTGGAAGCGAAGCTGCGCGAACGCATCGCCGAGCTGCGGCGCCGCGATGCCCAGGCGCGGAAGAAGCAATGATCGACATCCAGCTCCTGCGCAAAGACGCGGACGCGGTCGCGCGGCGGCTTGCCACCCGCGGGCCGGGCGCGTTCGACGCCGAGCAGTTCCGCCGCTTCGAGGACGCGCGCAAGAACCTGCAGACCGCGGTCGAGCAGGCTCAGGCGGCGCGCAATCGCATCGCGAAGGACATCGGCCTGGCGAAGGCGCGCGGACACGACGTGAGCGAGCTCCTCGCGCAGGCGGAGAAGCTGAAGTCGCTACTCGAGCAATCGGAGGACCAGCTCGCACGGCTGCAGGCCGGATTCCAGGATTTTCTCGCTCGCATCCCGAACCTCCCGCACGAGTCGGTGCCGGTCGGCGAAGGTGCCGAGCAAAACCGCGAGGAGCGCCGTTTTGGCGAGCCGCGGCGCTTCGATTTTCAAGCGTTGGATCACGTCGACGTCGGCGAGCGCCTCGGCGGTCTCGACTTCGCTACCGCGGCGAAGCTCGCCGGCAGCCGCTTCGTCGTGATGCGGGGCGCCGTCGCGCGGCTGCATCGCGCGATCGCGCAGTTCATGCTCGACGTGCACACGCGCGAGCACGGCTACACCGAGACCTACGCGCCCTACATGGTGAGCGCCGCGTGCGCCGACGGAGTGTCGAGCTTTGCCAAGTTCAAGGACGATCTCTTCAAGATCGAGGACCGCGACCTCTATCTCATCCCGACGGCCGAGTACCCGGTCACCAATTATGTGCGCGAGGAGATCGTGCCGCTCGAGCGCCTGCCGCTGAAGTACGCCTGTTACTCGCCGTGCTTCCGTTCGGAGGCCGGCTCCGCCGGCAAGGACACCCGCGGCATGATCCGCAACCACCAGTTCGACAAGGTCGAGCTCGTGCAGATCGTGCACCCGGAACAGTCTTACGCCGCGCATGATGAGCTGACGGGCCACGCGGAAGCCATCCTGCGCAAGCTCGAGCTGCCGTATCGCGTGGTCACGCTCAGCACCGGCGACTTGGGCTTCGCCGCGGCGAAGACCTACGACCTCGAGGTCTGGCTCCCCGGACAGAACGCCTACCGCGAGATCTCGTCGTGCTCCAACTTCGAGGCGTTCCAGGCGCGGCGCATGCAGGCTCGCTTCCGCAACGACAAGGGAAGACCCGAACTCGTCCATACGCTGAACGGCTCAGGCCTCGCCGTCGGCCGCACGCTGGTCGCCATCCTCGAGAACTATCAGCAGCGCGACGGCTCGGTCGTCATACCGTCCGCCTTGCGCGGCTACATGGGCGGACAGGAGCGCATCAGCCCCTGATAAAATCCCGCGTTCGTGTCCGACCGCGGAGAGATGGCAGAGTGGTCGATTGCGGCAGACTCGAAATCTGTTGTACCCATCGGGTACCGGGGGTTCGAATCCCTCTCTCTCCGCCACATCATCCTGACGCGAGTTCAGTCCGCCACAGCATCCTGCCCTAACAAACGCTTGATCCCTTGCAGCTCGTGCCAGCCGGCTTCCCATTGTTGGTGGCACAAAACGCAGTGGAGCCCTATAGGGTCTCCGCCGTGGACATTACGCATCAACGCGGTGCGCACGCAGGTTTGCGTGGACAAGTGGCCACATTGAGGGCATCTGGCACGGAAATGAACGTTCTTGGATCTCGCCATTTGTTTGGTTGATGCGTGAATGGACAAGCGATGCTTGCGCATCGCCTCTAGCTTCGCGGCAGGGGTTGCGCTTCCGAGCGGCAGGGAAACCTCTCCTGCAAGCCGCGCAGTAGCGCCAGCGCCAGAACATTCAGCGGGAATTCATGCAGACCCGCGTAGTCGCCTTTCCTTCGCTGGTACTCCTCCAGCGCGATCTTTGCGTAGCCCCTGCCATCGAGCTTCATTTCCTGCGGCGGGCAATAGACCGACCCTGATCCTTCGATATCGCTCTTGACGCCTATCCAGCGGTACGCTGCTGCCGCGCCCGTGAGATAGGTGAGGAACTCGCCTTTGCCGGCGCGCGACTGCTGGTCGAGCATATGCGCGGCCTTTTCCAGGTTGCTTGGCTGCGCCCAAACAGCATTCGCGACGAATAACCCGAATCCAGCAACGGCAAATACGCTGCAAATAATTTGCTTCATGTGCCTCCCGGTTTGCTGCCTACTGAATATGCGCCGCGGCGGTCACGCGTCGCGGCGAATTTGCGAGCCAAGGTCTGATTCGTGGCTTAATTGCCGTCGCTTCATCACGACATGAGTCAAATGAACAACAAGTTGAGCATCATCCGGGCGATCGCAGGATGCGTCGCTATGGCCGCAAGTGTTGCCCTGGCCGCGCCGGCGGCGGCGGATGAGTTGTGGCTCGCGCCCGGCAAAAGCGTGACGATCTTCGATGCTGCCGATCCAGCGGTGCGGCTGGTCATCACCGCGCCGCCGAACGCGCCGCTCGATCTAGCGCCGCTCCTGGAGCTGAAACCCAGCGAAAGCGTGCACTCCATTGCCACACGCGTGCAGGTGCGAAGCGCCGGCGCAATCAATATCGGTGCGGACGGCGCGCTAGCGTTAGGTCAAGCGAGCGCGCCGGCGCCCGCGGGTGGATCGATGCTGGAAGGCGGCGTGTTCGTGCGCGAGGCGGGCCGATGGCGCTTGCATGCCACTGACCCGTCGCCGGCCGCAGCGACGCCGGCCGCGCAGTTGAGCTCGCGAGAGCGCACGCTGATCTCCAAGCCCGGCGCAACGAGCGCGCAGGCGGAGCGTGATATCCACCAGTGCCGCACCTATGCGGAGCGCGCGGCGGCGCAGTTCCTCAACGCATCCGCAAGGGTCGCCGCCTACAACAACGCGATGCAATCGTGCCTGCGCAGCTTCGGCTACACGATTCATACGCCCGCCGCCTGACCTAGCGGCGTCGCGGCGCTCTCCTGGCGAGCGCTGGTGCGCGGCGATCACTGCTTGAGGAAGGCGGCGATTTCTGACAGCACTTCCTGATGGTGACCAACCCAGAGATGTCCGCCGGTCGCGTAACCGATGAAACGAGCGTGCGGGATGTGCCCAGCGCTGTAGCGTGCTGCTTCGAACGTGCCGAACCGGTCATCGGCAACGCTGAGGATAAGCGTGGGCACCGAAATGCGCTCGAGCTGATAGCGAGGGAGCGTCGAGATCACCGCAGCATCGTTGAGTAGACCGAGACGCCGGCGACTCACCGGCAAAATGATCTCCATCATCTCGGCCACGCGTGCCTGCTCGGCCGCGCTTGCCGCTCTTACGACCTCGGGCGGCGTGGCGAGGATCGCGCGCATCACCGTGGCAGGCGCGAGCCGGATCATCGCCCAGAAAAGAAAATCCGAGCGCAACGCGGTTTCGAACAGCAGGCGGGTACCTGGCGGTGTCTTGAACGGCGCCTCATTGCCCGCGCGCGGCACGTAGGCCGCGGGAACGAGCAGCACGAGCGCGCTGCAGCGTTCCGCGTGGCGCAGCGCGAACTGCATGGCCGATGGCGCGCCGGCCGAGCCTCCCGCGATCGCCGCCCGCTCGATTTTCAGCGCGTCGAGCAGGCACGCGTGCGCATCGGCCTGCGCAGCGGCGGAGGCATCTGCCGGGAGCGGCGTCCGCAGATAGCCGAAGCGCGACATGAGCACGACGCTAAAGCCGTTCTTTGCCAGCGAAGCGGCCATCTCGAGCGCTTGGTCGAAGCCGCCGCCTGCGCCGTGGACGAAAAGCACCGGCGGCCCGTCGCCGAGCACCGCATACTCGATCGGCCCGCAGCGCGTTTGCGCAATCTGGCTTCCGGCGGCGATGCGCTCACGGGCTGCGCGCATGTCCCGCTCGTAAGCGATGAGGACTACCGCGAGCGCTGCTCCGACGAAGAGCAGGACGATCACGGTCGTTTTCACCGATGCAGGGCGATAAGCACGATCGGCATCCAGGCAAGCATATAGCGGTCATGACCCAATGGCCTGCTTGATCTGCATCAAAGGCTCGTCGGCATGCGGGCCTTCATTGGACGCATGAAACTCATCGAATCACCCGCCGAGCTCTACGCGCACGCCATCGCCATCGAGCGCGAAGCGGCCGAGCGGAATGCGAGGACCGAGGCGCGCCGGGTCGCTGACGATTCGCGCGTCTACGATCACCGCCCGGCCTGCGGCGCTAGGAACCCGTCACTACCTCGAGCTTGTTGTCCACCGCCTTGACGCCTTGCACTTTCGCCGCGACCTGAGCGGCGCGCTCGCGTTGCTTGGCGGTCGGCGTGGCGCCCCAGAGCGTCACCACGCCGTCCGTGGCGACGACATCGATGCCGCGCAGCTTCGCGCCCTCGATGGCGCGGGTCACACGCTGTGCCAGCTCCTTGTCCGGATCCGGCTTCGCCGGCTCGGCGCTGATCGGCAGTGGCGCTGCAGCGACCATCTTCGGAGCGAAAGTGTCCGCGGCTAGCGCGAGCTTCGGTTTCTCGCCACCGCACGCCGCGAGGCCGAATGTCAGTGCAATTACGATCGATTTCTTCATGGCAACCTCCTTGGGTAAATGCCAAGCGCAACACTGCCAGCGCAGCGTGGCGCGCCGGAGGCGCAACGATGGCAAAGCGACGGCGAATCGTGATCAGCGCGGCGCAAGTCCGCGCTCAAGGTGGATGCGGTGTTTCAGCGCGTGCTGCAGCGGTTAGTGCGCCTTCTTTTTGCTCTTCCGTTTGCGCGAGCCCGCAGCCTTCAGCATCTCGCGCATGACGGCGGCATCCTGCCGGTCCTGTGGCCGGCCTGCGGCCTCCTTCGAGCGAGCGATGTCGGCGAGCGTGGCAGCGTGTAACGTGATGCCAAAGACCTCGAACCGGACCGCTTTTCGCGCGAGATCTTCGTAGCCCTTCGTCCCCGCCGGTTCGAATACGATGTCCAGCCGCCCAGCGGCGCATACGAGGTTCCAAAGCGCGGCGCGTTGCAATGTTGCAGGACTAATGTCGAACGGCAGGCCTTGCGGCGCGCTTTCGGTATAGACGCGGGCATCTAGCTCGCGCAGCGCCGCGGCCAGTCGCGCCAAGTTGTCCGCGTCGCGCGCCGGGGTGATGTCGGCATCAGCGGTGAGACGCGGAAAGCCTTGCAACCGCGCGGCAAGCGCTCCGATCAAGATGTACCGCACGCCATGGCGCGCAAGAACACCGATGATGCGCTCCGGGTCGAACGCCGCGCTTGCCGCAGCCTCCTCAGCCACGGCGCGCCGCAGCAATGAAGCGGCTCGCGTTGGCGACCTCCCGGATCCGCTCCTCCGGCGTCAGGCTGAGAATGCGCGCGATGTCCGCGAGCATGTGGTTCGCCTCGTCGCGTCGCGCCCCTTTGCGACGCATCGCCTGGGACATGCGGCGGCGACGCCGTGTCCGATTGCGCGTGGCTTTCACAACCTTATGCTAACGCCGCAGGAACCACAGCACGAGCGACAGCACCACCGAGATGATGAGGCAGGTGACGATCGGGAAATAGAAGCCGCCGCTTTCGGTCTCGATGCGGATGTCGCCGGGCAGGCGGCCGAGGCCCAGTCTTGCGATCCACGGCCATGCCACGCCGATGACGATGAGCGTCGCGCCGATGATGATGAGCGCGCGTTGCATCTCTAGTCTGCGACCAGCGCGAGCATGAGCGAGTTCGCGCGCTTGACGTACCCGGCCGGATCGTCGAGCTGCCCGCCCTCGGCGAGCAGCGCCTGGTCGTAGAGCAGCGCCGCCCAGTCGGCGAAGCGCGCGTCGTCGGGCTTGAGACGCGTGACGATGGCGTGCGTCGGATTGATCTCCAGGATCGGCGCCGCCGCCGGCACCTTCTGCCCCGCCGAACGCAGGATGCGCGCCAGGTTGCCGCCGATGTCGCGCTCATCGGCCACCAGGCACGACGGTGATTCGGTCAGGCGCCGCGACAGGCGCACGTCCTTTACCTTGTCACCGAGCGCGCTCTTCAGCGCCTTCAGCAGCTCCTTGTGCTCGCCGACCTGCCAGTCGGGCTCCTTTTCGGTGCCCTCGATGGCGGAGAGGTCGACATCGCCACGGGCTACCGACGCCAGGCGCTTGCCTTCGTACTCGGCGAGATTCGCGACCAGCCATTCGTCGACGCGGTCGAAAAGCAGCAGCACCTCCACGCCACGCTTGCGGAACATCTCGAGATGCGGGCTGTTGCGCGCCGCGAGATATGTCTCCGCCGTGACGTAGTAGATCTTGTCCTGGCGGGGCTTCATGCGCCCGACGTAATCGGCGAGCGAGACGGCCTGCTCTTCGCTGTCGGCGTGCGTGGATGAGAAGCGCAGCAGCCTCGCCAGGCGCTCGCGATTCGCCGCGTCCTCGCCGATACCCTCCTTGAGCACGCGCCCAAATTCCTGCCAGAAGGTTGCGTACTTCTCCTGCTGGTTGGTCGCCAGCTCGTCGAGCAGATCCAGCACGCGCTTGGTGCAGCCGGCGCGGATCGCGTCGACGTCGCGGCTCTGCTGCAGGAGCTCTCGCGAGATGTTGAGGGGCAGGTCGTTCGAGTCGACGACCCCGCGCACGAAGCGCAGGTACGGCGGCAGGAGCTGCTGCGCGTCGTCCATGATGAACACGCGCCGCACGTAGAGCTTGAGGCCATGTCGCTGCTGCCGGTCCCAGAGGTCGTACGGGGCCTGCGCCGGGATGTAGAGGAGCTGGATGTACTCCTGCCGACCCTCCACGCGGTTGTGGGTCCAGGCGAGCGGTGCCTCGAAGTCGTGTGCGATGTGCTTGTAGAACTCGATGTACTGCTCTTCATTGATCTCCTGCTTCGGCCGCGCCCAGAGCGCGCTCGCCTGGTTGATGGCCTCGTCGCCCATGACGATGGGGATAGCGATGTGGTCGGAATATTTGCGGATGATCGCTTTCAGGCGGTATTCATCCAAGAGCTCGTCCTCGCCCTCGCGCAAGTGCAGGATCACGTCGGTGCCGCGACCAGGCTTTTCCGTGGGCTCGATGCTGTACTGGCCAGCGGCCTTCTCCATATCGCATTCCCAGCGCACGGCCTCAATCGCCGGCAGGCCTGCGCGGCGCGTGACTAGCGTGACGCGATCGGCAACGATGAAGGCGGAGTAGAAGCCGACGCCGAACTGGCCGATGAGGCGGGCATCCTTCGCCTGGTCGCCGGTAAGCTGCTGGAAGAACTCGCGAGTGCCCGATTTGGCGATGATGCCGATGTTCTGGATCACCTCGGCGCGCGACATGCCGATGCCGTTGTCGGAGACGGTGATGGTGCGCGCCGCCTTGTCTACCGCAATGCGAACCTTCAGCTCGGGCTCGGATTCGTACAGCGCGTTGTTGGCGAGCGCCGCGAAGCGCAGCTTGTCGGCCGCGTCCGCGGCATTGGAGATGAGCTCGCGCAGGAAGATCTCCTTGTTGCTGTACAAGGAGTGGATCATCAGGTCGAGCAGCTGCTTGACCTCGGCCTGGAAGCCGAGCGTCTCGCGTGTGGTGGTCTCCGGCATGCCCATTGCCTCCGTGGATTGCATTTGAAATCTGGGCGCTCGCGCGGCGCTTTTCAAGCGCCCCGCAGCCCTAGAATTGCGGCCCCATGAGCTCAGTCCCCCTGCAAGTGCAGTTCGATCCGGCGGCGGCACGCTTCGGCGCCTCGCGCTCGCAAAAGCGGCTGGAGGATGAGCGCCTCCTGATTGGCAAGGGTCGCTACAGCGACGACCTGGAGCTGCCGAACCAGTGCTGGCTGGTGCTGGTGCGCTCGCCGCATGCGCATGCGCGCGTCGGCGCCATTGACCTTGCGGAAGTAAAGAAAGCACCGGGGATGATAGCCGCCTGGTCCATGGCAGAGCTGCGCGCCGACGGCGTGGGGCATATCCCGTTCCCGCCGCTTTTCAAGCGCGCCGACGGCTCGCCGATGGCGGCGCCGCCGCGTACGCCGCTTGCCGAGCGCGAGGTGTACTACGTCGGCCAGCCGGTCATCGCCATCGTCGCACAGACGCGCGCGCAGGCACAGGATGCCGCTGAACTTGTCACCGTGGAATACGACGATTTGCCGTGCGTGGTGGACGCGAAGAGCGCGATTGCGCCCGGTGCGCCGCTCGTCTGGCCGCAGGCGGCGGGCAACATCGCGGCCGAGGCCGAGTACGGCGATCGGACGGCCGTGCAGGCGGCGATGCGCAGCGCCGCGCACGTCACCGAGATCGAGCTCCACAACCAGCGGGTGATCGCGATGGCGCTCGAGCCGCGCGCGTGCATCGCCGTGATCGAGGACCGTCGCACCACGCTCTACACGCAGAACCAGACGCCGACCGGCGCGCGCGAATTGCTGGGTGCCGTGTTCCGCGCGAAGGCGGATGAGTTCCGGATCATCGTCGGCGACATCGGCGGCGGCTTCGGCATGAAGACCGGCCTTATGCCCGAGGATGCGCTCGTCTGCTACGCGGCGCGCAAGCTCGGCCGGCCGGTGAGATGGCGCGCCGAGCGGGCGGAGGATTTCCTGGCGGCGCATATGGGGCGCGATCAGTGGAACAGGGCGCGCCTGGCGCTCGATCGCGAGGGCCGCATCCTCGCCCTGGAGGTCGACACGCTCGGCAACATCGGCGCCGTGCCGGTAGGCTCCTCCGCGATCATTCCCCTGCAGCTCGGGCCCAAGGTGCAGACCACCGTGTATCACGTGCCGCAGGTGCATTACCGCGCGCGCGCGGTGCTCACCCACACGATGGCTACCGGTGCGTACCGCGGAGCGGGGCGGCCGGAGGCGAACTTCCTGATGGAGCGGCTGATCGAGAAGGCGGCGCGCGAGATGAAGCTCGACCCGGTAGAAGTGCGCCGGCGCAATTTCATTCGGCTGCAGCAGTTTCCGTATCGCACGCATGTGGGCGACACCTACGACGACGGCAATTTCGGCGCGGTGCTCGACAAGCTGCTCGCGTACGCCGACTGGGCGGGCTTTCCCGCCCGGCGCGAGGCCTCGGCGCGCGCCGGCAAGCTGCGCGGGCGCGGACTGTCGGCGTACCTGGAGTGGACCGGCGCGCTGCCCACCGAGACGGTCGACATCGAAGTCAACGCCAATGGGGAGATCACCGTTTTCTCGGGAACGCAGGCGATGGGGCAGGGACTCGAAACCTCGTACACGCAACTCATGACGGAGGTGCTCGGCGTATCGCCGGACAAGGTGCGGATCGTACAGGGAGACACCGACCGGGCGAACGGCGTCGGCAGCGTCGGCTCGCGCTCGGCCTTCGTCGGCGGCTCCGCGGTCGTCGCCGCCGGGAGGCGCGTGATCAGCGAAGGCAAAGCGCTCGCCGCGCAGGCGCTGGAAGCGGCGGCGACCGACATCGAGTACCGCGACGGGCGCTTTCGCATCGCGGGGACCGATCGCGCGCTCGCGCTCGGCGAGCTCGCGGCACGACAGGCGCGCAAGCTCTTCCGGGTGTCGGCGACCGAGACACCGTCGACGCCCTCGTGGCCGAATGGCGTGCAGGCGTGCGAAGTGGAGATCGACCGCGAGACGGGTGAGGTGCGCATCGCGAGCCTCGCGAGCTGCGACGACGTCGGCCGCATCATCAACCATATGATCGTCGAGGGGCAGGTACACGGCGGCGTGGCGCAGGGCGCCGGGCAGGCGCTGTACGAGCAGGCCGTGTACGACGCCGAGAGCGGCCAGCTCCTGACGGGGTCGCTGATGGACTATTGCGTGCCGCGTGCGAGCGACCTGCCGCCGATGCGCGCGAGCTTCGACGAGAGCGTGCCGTGCAAGACGAACCTGCTCGGCGTCAAAGGCTGCGGTGAGCTCGGCACGATCGGCGCGGTGCCGGCGGTCGTGCACGCCGTGCTCGACGCGCTCGGCGCGCTCGATATGGACATGCCGCTGACGCCCCGGAAGGTCTGGGCCGCGCTCAGTACGTCGGCGGATCGAGCCGGCGCGCGCCGCTGAAGCGGGCGCGCCAGTAAGGGTTGTCGACGCTCTCGACGCGCACGCGCTGGCCGCGCCGCGGCGCGTGCACGAAGTCGCCGTCGCCGAGATAGATGCCGACGTGCGAGAACGCTCGGTGGCGCGTGTTGTAGAACACCAGGTCGCCGGGTTGCAGCTCGGCCCGCTTTACCGGGCGGCCCAAATGGCGCTGCGTGGCTGTGCTGCGGGGCAGCTCGACGCCCCAGGCGCGCTGATAGACATGGGCCACGAGGCCGCTGCAATCGAAGCCGGTCTCGGGCGAGCTGCCGCCGTACTGATAGCGCGTCCCGACGGCGAAGAGCGCCTGCCGGGCTGCCGCGTACCGGTAGTCGCGTGATGTCTCCGTGCCCGCGGCCGCGATAGCGGGGCCGAGGAGGGCGAGCAGCGTGCAGGTAGCGAGCAGCCGGTGTCCCATAATGAACGGCGCGTAGACCGAGCGAAGACTCGCGCGTTGAGGAAGAAAGATGAATCGCAGCGCCTTGATCCGATTTGCTGTGCTGATGCTCGTCGCGAGCGCCGCGATGGCGCAGAACGCGTTGGAAATCATTACGCTACGTCATCGCACGGCCGAGCAGGTGCTGCCCAGCCTGCGGCCGATCCTCGAGCCCGGCGCGACGCTGACCGGGCAAGCGAACCAGCTCTTCGTACGCACGAGCCCGGCGAACCTCGACGACCTGCGGCTCGCGCTTGAGGCGCTCGACCGGCCGCAGCGGCGGCTGCTGATCGCGGTGCGCTTCGACGATGCCCGCGATATCGCGAGCCGAAGCCTCGGTGCGAGCGGGCGCATCGGCGCAGGCGATTCGCAGGTGGAGATCCGGGCACAGGATTCCCGCTCCCAGGCCGCGGAGCGCGTCGATCAGCGCGTCCAGGCACTCGATGGCGCGCGGGCGATGATCTATACCGGCGCCTCGCGGCCGCTGCGGCAGCGGCAGTACATCCAGACGCCGGCGGGCGTGGTGTCGCAGGAAGTGACCGTGGTCCAGGAGCTCGCGAGCGGCTTCGAAGTGATTCCCCGCGTGATGGGCGACCAGGTGCAGGTCGAGGTCGCGCAGCAGCGCAGTAGCGCGGCGTCTTACCAGCGCGCCGGCACGACGGCGAGCGGACGCCTCGGCGAATGGTTCGAGCTCGGTTCGGTTGCCATGAGCGCCGGTGGCGAGACCCGACGGGTGTGGATACGGGTCGATGAGCTCCCTTGAGGAGGTGTTCGCGCCCGGCGGGCTGCTCGCAGCCGCGATCGCCGGCTACCGACGCCGGGCCGACCAGGTCGAGATGGCGCAGGCGATCGGCGAGGCGATCGAATCGACCGGAGTGCTCGTCGCCGAGGCCGGGACCGGCACCGGCAAGACCTTCGCTTATTTAGTCCCGGCGTTGCTTGCCGGCGGCAAGGTCATCGTCTCCACCGGTACCAAGACGCTGCAGGACCAGCTTTATGACCGCGACTTGCCGGCGGTGCGCGCCGCGCTTGCCTCGGGCGCGAGCGCGGCGCTGCTCAAGGGCCGTGCGAACTACGTCTGCCTCTACCGCTTGCGCCGCGCGGTAGCCGAGGGGCGCGCCACCAGCAGCGAGGAGGCGGTCGAGCTGCGGCGTATCGAGCGCTTCGCGGCAACCTCCGTGACTGGCGATCGCGCCGACCTCGGCGATGTGCCGGAAGATGCGCCGATCTGGGCGCAGGCCACCTCCACGCGCGACAACTGCCTCGGCCAGGGTTGCCCGGACTACGCCGATTGCTTCGTGATGCGCGCGCGGCGCAATGCGCTTGCCGCGGACGTCGTGGTGATCAACCACCATCTATTCTTTGCCGACGTCGTGCTGCGGGACGAAGGTGTGGCCGAGCTCCTGCCCGCGTGCAATACGCTCGTCTTCGACGAGGCGCACCAGCTGCCCGAAACGGCGCGTCTTTTCTTCGGCGACAGCCTCTCCACCTCGCAACTGTTGGAGCTCTCGCGCGACGCGCGCGGCGAGCTGCGCGTGGCCGGTGGCGGCTCGCCCGAGCTGGAGGCACTGTGCAATCGGCTGGAACGCGCGGCGCGCGACCTGCGCCTTGCGCTCGGCGAAGCGCCGCTGCGTCTCGCCTGGCCCCAGGCGTTGCGCGTCGCCGGCTTTCCGGAGGCACTCATCAAGATCCGCGCAGCGCTGAAGATGCTCGACGCCGCGCTCGCCGCGCAGGCCGAGCGCTCCGAGGGTCTCGGCGCATGCAGCCGGCGCGCGGGCAACGCCCATGCGGTGCTCTGCCGGCTGTTGGAGAGCGATGGGAGCGAAGAGGTGCGCTGGGCAGAAGCGCTCGGCCAGTCGGTGCAACTCCACGTGACGCCGCTCCATTCGGGAGAGCTTTTTCGCCGCCAGATGGACGACCATCCGCGCGCGTGGATCTTCACCTCGGCGACGCTCGCCGTGGGCGCGGACTTCGGGCACTTCACGCGCGAGCTCGGCGTGCCGGAGGCGACGACGCGGCGCTGGGAGAGCCCCTTCCGCTTCGCCGAGCAAGCGCTCGTTTACCTGCCGAGCGGCTTGCCGCCCGATCCGAACGATCCGGCGTTCACCGATGCGGTGATCGAGGCGGCGTTTCCGGTGCTGCAGGCAAGCGGCGGGCGGGCTTTCCTGCTCTTCACCACGCTGCGCGCGTTGCGCCGCGCGCACGAGCTGCTTCGTCGCGGCACCCTCGAATATCCGCTGCTCGTGCAAGGCACCGGGTCGCGCAGCGAGCTGCTGGCGCGCTTTCGCAAGCTGGGCAACGCCGTGCTGCTTGGCAGCGCGTCTTTCTGGGAAGGGGTGGACGTGCGCGGCGATGCGCTCTCGCTCGTGGTGATCGACAAGCTGCCCTTCGCGCCGCCCGACGATCCAGTGCTCGCGGCGCGCATCGATGCGCTGAAGAGCGCCGGCCGCAATCCCTTCAACGAGCTGCAGCTGCCGCAGGCGGTGCTGCAGCTAAAGCAAGGAGCGGGGCGGTTGATTCGGGACGAAGGCGATCGCGGCGTGCTCATGCTTTGCGATCCGCGCTTGCTGTCGCGGCCCTACGGCAAACGGATCCTCGAGAGCCTGCCGCCGATGAAGCGTACGCGCAGCCTCGAGGAGGTGCGCGAGTTCTTCGCTAGCTCGGGCGCGGACGCAGCTCGTCTTCGATGTGCGCCCGGATGATGTCGTCGAAGCTCGCGTCGGCGCGGAAGCCAAGCTGAGTGGCGCGCCGCGCGTCGAAGTTGCGCGGCCAGCCCTCGACGATGCGCTGAATGACGGGATCGGGCTCCTCGCGGATGCGCTTCACCGCGGCATCGCCCGCGACGCGCGCGAGCGCCTCGATCTGCTCGCCGACCGTGGCCGAGATGCCGGGCATCGTGAGATTGCGGCGCGCGCCGAGCTGCGCGGTATCGAGGCGCGCCGCGAGCAACAGGAAGCCGACCCCTGCGCGCGGCGAAGCGAACCAGTGGCGCACGGTTTTCGTTACTGGCAGCACGGCCTCCTGCCCAGCCAGCGGCTCGCGGATGATGCCCGAGAAGAAGCCCGACGCCGCGCGGTTCGGTTTTCCCGGCCGCACGCAGATCGTCGGCAGCCGGATGCCGATGCCGTCGAAGAAGCCGCGGCGGCTGTAGTCGGCGAGGAGGAGCTCGTCGATTGCCTTCTGCGTGCCGTAGCTCGTGAGCGGCGCGCAGAGGAATTCGTCCCCGATCGCTTCGGGAAACGGCGCGCCGAAGACCGCGATCGAGGAGGCGAACACCACGCGCGGCTTATAGCCGCCGCCGATGGCGCGTATCGCCTCGAAGAGCCGCCGCGTGCCGTCGAGGTTGACGCGGTAGCCCTTGTCGAAATCCGCCTCTGCCTCGCCGGAGACGATGGCGGCGAGGTGAAAGACGAGCTGCGGCCGGGCGGCGAGCAGCTTTTCCGCCTCGCCGAGTGCCGAAAGATCTGACGCCAAGCCGCGCCACTTGTACGCGGCCCGCGCCGGCGCCGACGGCTCAACAATGTCGTGCAGCAGCACTTCATCGACATCCGCGAGCCGCGCGGCGAGCTTGCGCCCGAGCATGCCGGCCGCGCCGGTGATGAGGACGCGCCCTACCAATCCGGATCCCAGAGACGCCACCACGGCACGCGCTTCTTCTTGCCGCCGGACTTGAGGTAATCGCTCTGCGGGAAGTTCTTCATCAGCACGCGTCCCGCGGCATCGCGCAGATCGGTCATGCCGAGGGAGTCATAGGCGCGCACCAGGATAGCCATCGCTTCCTCTACCGCGGGCGCTTGCGGGTAATGCTCGACCGCGTACTGCGCCCGATTGGCGGCGGCGAGGAACGCGCCGCGCTTCATGTAGTAGTTGGCGACGTGCACCTCGTTCGAGGCGAGCGAGTTCACGAGAAAGCGCATGCGCGCGCGCGAATCCTCCGCGTAGCGCGACTCGGGGAAGCGCGTCAGGACTTCCTTGAAGGCAAAGTACGCGTCGCGCGCCGCCTTGGGATCGCGGTCGCTCATGTCCGGCGTCGTCAGCCAGGACAGCACGCCCTGCAGCTCGTAGAAGTTGATGAGCCCCTTCAGGTACCACGCGTAGTCGACGTTGGGGTGGTTGGGGTAGAGCTTGATGAAGCGATCGGCCGCGGCGATGGCCGAAGCGCGCTCGTTGTCCTTCCAGTTGGCGTAGGCGATCTCGAGCTGGGCCTGCTGGGCATAGCGGCCGTACGGATAGCGCGCCTCGAGCTTCTCGAGCAGCTTGATCGACTTCTGCCAGTCGCGCGTCGCCATCGCGTCCTTCGCCTCGCCGTAGAGGCGCTGCGCCGACCAGCCCAGCGTCTCGTCCTCGCCCTTGAGCGAGCTGCAGCCGGCAGCGACGAGCGCAGCCGCGGCAAAGAGCGCAGCAAGTAAACTTCTCATCATGGGTGGCGACGATTATAGCGAGTGGGATGCGACGTTCGTCGCGCCGCTCTCGGCCACCGTGCCTGCCGAAATGGGCGGGCTGCGCCTCGACCAGGCGCTGGCGCGCCTCTTCCACCAGTACTCGCGCAACCGGCTCCAGGAATGGCTGAGAGCCGGCCACATCACCGTCGATGGGCGCTCCGCGCGTCCTCGAATGCCGGTCACCGGCGGTGAAAAAATTTCCGTGGCGCCGCCGCGGCCGCCCGACGAGGCGCCGCGCGCGCAGCGCATGCCGCTCAAGATCGTGCACGAGGACGCCGCGCTCATCGTGATCGACAAGCCGGCGGGCCTCGTGGTGCATCCCGGCGCGGGTCAGCCCGATCGCACGCTGATGAACGCGCTCCTCGCGCACGCAGCCGCGCTCGCCGGCGTGCCGCGCGCGGGCATCGTGCATCGGCTCGACAAGGACACGAGCGGCCTGCTGGTCGTCGCCAAGACCGTCGAGGCGCAAGCGTCGCTCGTAAAGCAGCTCGCCGATCGCACCATGCGCCGCGTGTATCTCGCCCTCGTGCAAGGCGATCCGCCGGCGAGCGGCACGATCGATGCGCCAGTCGGACGCGATGCGCGCGCGCGCACGCGCATGGCGGTCACGCATCGCGGCAAGCCCGCGCGCACGACCTACCGCGTGCTCGAGCGCTTCGGCCGCGCGGCGCTCGTCGAGTGCCGGCTCGAGACCGGTCGCACGCACCAGATTCGGGTGCACTTCCAGCACATCCGCCATCCGCTCGTCGGCGACACGGTGTACCGCCGCGGCACGCGCCACGGCATCCCGTTCCCCCGGCAGGCGTTGCACGCGGCAGAGCTGAGCCTGATCCATCCGTCGAGCGGCGAGCCGATGAACTGGCGCGCCCCGCTGCCGCGCGACTTCAAGCGCCTCGTCGACGGGCTGCGCTCGTGCTCGGTCTGATCCGCCCCGAGTGGCCTGCCCGCGTCGGCGCGCTCGTCACGACTGCCGCGATGGGCGACATGGCGACCGAGGAGGCGCGCGCGCGGCTGCGCTCGCTCCTGCCGGGCGAGCCGCGCTGGCTGCATCAAGTGCACGGCGCGCGCGTGGTGGATGCGGATCGCCTGGCAAGCGTCGAAAAGGCCGATGCCGCCGTCGCGCGGACACCCGGCACGGTTTGCGTAGTGAAGATTGCCGACTGCATGCCGGTCTTGCTGGCAGATGAAGCCGCGAGCGTCGTCGGGGCCGCGCACGCCGGCTGGCGTGGCTTGGCGGGCGGCGTGCTGGAAGCGACCGTCGATGCGATGGGTGCGCCGCCCAGCGAGCTCTATGCATGGCTCGGGCCGGCGATCGGGCCGCAAGTTTACGAAGTGGGCGAGGACGTGCGTGCGGCGATCGGCGAGCCGGCGAGCGCCTTTCGCGCGACGCGGCCCGGGCACTGGTTGCTCGATCTCTACGCGGTGGCGCGCGCGAGGCTCGAGGCGAAGGGCGTGCGGCGTATCTACGGCGGTGGCTATTGCACGTGCACGGAGCGCGAGCGGTTTTTCTCATACCGCCGCGACCGCGGCCAAAGCCGCATGGCCGCGGCAATCTGGCTAACGTAGAATCCCGCGCCCCATGACGCTTGGCTGGATCCTCGCGGCGAGCTTCGCCGGCGGCACGCTTTCGGCCGCGCTTGCCGCCTTCGCGCTCTTTCTACGTGCGAGTTGGCTACCGATGCTGTTCGAGAGCGGCCCGCCGCACCTGGCGGCGGACGCGATCCTGGCCGGAATCTTCGGCTTCTTCGTGCTCGAGAAGCTGCTCCTGTGGCGGCATTGCCACACCGAGAACTGCGAAGTGCACGACCGCCGCGCGGTCGCGCGCTGATCGGGGCGACTTCCTGATCCTGCTCCATTCGGGCTACAGCCGCCGCCAGGCGCTCGCGGTGAATCTGCTTTCCTTCGTCGCCACGCTGGTAGGCGGCGTGCTCGGCTATTACGGCCTGCGGCGTGTATGTCGCGGTGGCCGATTTGATTCCGGGCTTGCACCGGCGCCCGGAACTGCGCGATACCGCGTTCCAGGCGCTCCTCATCGCCCTCGGCATCGGCATATTGCCGCAGTGCGCTTGCTGCTCGCGCACTAAGTGAAAGAGACTACCGTTCAGTAGGTTATTTGGTATTTGACGCCGCGGGTTGTGCGTCGCAAAATCGGCCGAGGATGCAACCCGGCTCCCCAGAAGGCGTGCTCGCCGCGATCGCGCAGTCGGGCAATGCGATGACCCAAGGCTGGATGCGGCTGCTTTCCTCGCCGCCACAACTCGAGCGCAACAGCGCCCTGCAAACCGAATATCTCGAGCAGCAAGCGAAGCTCTGGAGCGCGCTACTCGCCGGCGGCAAGGAATCGCTGGTCGATGACGAGGACCGGCGCTTCGCCGCGCGCGAGTGGCGCGAGAACCCGTACTTCAACTACCTGCGCCAGTCGTATCTCCTGGCTGCGCGCTACATCGAGCAGATGATCGACGCCGCGCCGCTCGAGCCCTCCGCAAAGGAGCGCGCGCGCTTTGCCGCGCGGCAGTGGATCGACGCCATGTGCCCGGCGAATTTCGCCGCCACCAATCCGGTCGCGCTGCGCGAGGCGCTTGACTCCAATGGCGAGAGCCTCGCTCGCGGGCTCGCCAACCTGGTCGCCGACGCGCATCGCGGGCGCATCAGCCAGACCGACGAGAACGCCTTTGCGCTCGGCCGCAACGTCGCCACGACGCCCGGCGAGGTGATCTTCGAGAACGAGCTCATCCAGCTCATCCAGTACCACGCGCGCACCGCGGAAGTGGCAAAACGGCCGCTGGTGATGATCCCGCCCTGCATCAACAAGTACTACATTCTCGACCTGCAGCCGGAGAACTCCTTCGTCGGCTATGCGGTCGATCGCGGGCACACGGTGTTCATGGTCTCGTGGCGCAACGTGGGCGCCGAGCAGAGCCACTACGGCTGGGACGATTACCTCGAGCTCGGCGTCTTCACCGCGCTGCGCGTGGCGCAGGAAATCGCGAAGAGCGACAAAGTAAACAGCCTCGGCTTCTGCGTCGGCGGCACGCTGCTCGGCGCGGCGCTCGCCGTGATGGCGGCGAAGGGCGACGCCAAGGTGGCAAGCATCACGTTCCTCGCCGCGATGCTCGACTTTTCGGAGACCGGGCAGATCGGCCTCTTCGTCGACGAAGCGTCGGTCGCCGCACGCGAGGCGACCATCGGCAAGGGCGGCATCCTGCCGGGCACGGATCTCTCGTTCGTCTTTTCCAGCTTGCGCGCGAACGATCTCATCTGGCCGTACGTGGTGAACAACTATTTGCTCGGCGAGCGGCCGGCCGCGTTCGATCTCTTGTACTGGAACGCGGACAGCACGAACCTGCCGGGGCCGATGTACTGCTACTACCTGCGCAACACCTACCTGGAGAACAAACTCCGGGTGCCCAATGCGCTCGCCAACTGCGGCGTGCCGGTCGACCTGGGCAAGGTGAAGCTGCCGATGTTCGGTCTCGCGACGCGCGAGGACCACATCGTTCCCTGGCGCTCGGCGTATCGCACGGTGCATCTCGTCGGCGGTGAGGACAAGACCTTCGTGCTCGGCGCAAGCGGGCACATCGCGGGCGTGGTGAATCCGGCGTCGAAGAACCGGCGCAGCCACTGGATCGGCGCCGCGTACCCGCAAGAGCCGGAAGCGTGGCTCGCGCAGGCCACCGAGCACAAGGGCAGCTGGTGGCCGCGCTGGGCGAAATGGCTCGACGGCCACGGCGGCGGCAAGCGCAAAGCGCCCGCGCGCACCGGCAACGCGAAGTACAAGCCGATCGAGGCTGCGCCCGGCCGCTATGTGCGGCATCGGATCGTTCATTAAGGAGCGAGCATGGAAGAGATCTATATCGTCGGCGCAGCGCGCACTCCCGTCGGCAAGTTCGGCGGTGCGCTCGCCAGGATGCCGGCGTCGGAGCTCGGCGCGCTGGTGATTCGCGATGTGCTGAGGCGCGCGGGCGTCGCGCCCGAGCAGGTTTCGGAGGTCATCCTCGGCCAGGTGCTGACCGCCGGCGTCGGACAGAACCCCGCGCGCCAGGCGGCGATGAAGGCCGGCGTGCCCTACATGGTCCCCGCCATGACCATCAACAAGGTGTGCGGCTCGGGCCTGCAGGCGGCGATGCTCGGCGCGCAGGCGATCGCGCACGGCGATGCCGACGTGGTGGTCGCGGGCGGCCAGGAGTCGATGAGCATGGCGCCGCACGCGCTGAACGGCTCGCGCGACGGCTTTCGCATGGGCGATGCCAAGCTCGTCGATACGATGATCGTCGACGGCCTGTGGGACGTGTACAACCAGTACCACATGGGCGTCACCGCGGAGAACGTGGCGAAGGAATACGCCGTCACGCGTGAAGACCAGGACAAGTTCGCGGCCGCGAGCCAGAACAAGGCCGAGGCGGCGCAGAAGGCGGGCCGGTTCAACGATGAAATCGTCACGGTGGAAGTGCCCTCGCGCAAGGGCCCAATCATGTTCAAGGACGATGAATACGTACGCCACGGCACGACGGTCGATGCGCTCGCGGCGCTCAAGCCCGCGTTCGACAAGAACGGCACGGTGACCGCGGGCAACGCTTCGGGCATCAACGATGGCGCCGCGGCGGTGGTTCTGGTATCGGCGAAAAAGGCGCGCGAGCTCGGCTTGAGGCCCCTCGCACGCATCAAGGCGTTCGCTTCGGCGGGCGTCGATCCGAAATACATGGGCATGGGTCCGGTGCCGGCGTCCAAGCGCTGCCTCGCGCGCGCCGGCTGGGAGCCGAAGGATCTCGAGCTCATGGAGATCAACGAAGCATTCGCGGCCCAGGCGATCGCGGTGAATCGCCAGATGGGCTGGGACACAGCCAAGGTCAACGTGAACGGCGGCGCGATAGCGCTCGGCCATCCGATCGGCGCCTCGGGGTGCCGCGTCCTGGTCACGCTGCTTCACGAGATGGCCAAGCGCGACGCGAAGCGGGGGCTTGCGTCGCTTTGTATCGGGGGCGGCATGGGGGTCGCCCTGGCAGTGGAGCGCTAGCTTCTTACAAAAAGGAATGGCCATGGGCAAAGAAGGCGAAGTCATCGATCAGCCGCTGGTAGACCAGGAGCTCTGGCGCGACCGCACGCGGCCGGTCATCAAGCGCATCGCATTCGTCTCCGGGGGAATGGGGGGCATCGGCACGGCGATCTGCCGGCGGCTGGGACAGACCGGCCACACGGTGGTCGCGGGCTGCCTGCCTGCATACGACAAGAAGGAAGAGTGGCTCGCCCGCATGCGCGCCGAGGGCTTGCGCGTGCACGCGGCGGAAGGCGACGTCGCCGACTTCGACTCCTGCGCCGAGATGTTCTACAACGTGCGCGCGATCGTCGGGCCGATCGACCTCCTGGTGAACAACGCCGGCATCACGCGCGACTCGGTCTTCAAGCGCATGACCGAGAAGGACTGGATGGAGGTCATCAACACCAATCTGAACAGCGTGTTCAACGTGACGCGCCAGGTGATCGACGGCATGGTCGAGCGCGGCTGGGGCCGCGTCATCAACATCTCGTCGGTCAACGCCATCAAGGGCCAGTTCGGCCAGACCAACTACTCCGCCGCGAAGGCCGGCATGGCCGGCTTCTCCAAGGCGCTCGCCCAGGAGGTCGTGACGAAGGGCGTGACGGTGAACACCGTGTCGCCGGGCTACGTCGAGACCGACATGGTGATGGCGATCCGCGCCGAGATCCGCGAGCAGATCGTCGCCTCGATCCCCATGGGGCGGCTCGCGCGTCCCGCGGAGATCGCCGCGGTGGTGGCGTTCCTCGCCTCCGACGAGGCCGGCTACATCACCGGCGCCAACATCTCGGTGAATGGCGGAATGCACATGATGTAGACTTTTCGCCCCGCTCGGAAACCGCGAAGGAGGAGCCATGGCAAAGCAGCGCGTCGCCGTCGTCACCGGCGGCATGGGAGGTCTGGGCGAGACGATCAGCACCAAGATGGCGGACGCGGGCTACCGCGTAGTGGTCACCTACTCGCCGTCGAACACCAAGTACAGGTCGTGGCTTGAGGAGATGAAGAGCCGCGACTATTCGTTCGCCGCTTTCCCGGTCGACGTGGTGAGCTACGACGATTGCGCGCGCGCCTGCTCACGTATCCAGGGCGAGATCGGGCCGATCGACATCCTGGTCAACAACGCCGGCATCACGCGCGACATGACCTTCAAGAAGATGACCAAGGCCGACTGGGACGCGGTGATGCGCACCAACCTCGACTCCTGCTTCAACATGACGAAGCAGGTGATGGACGGCATGGTGGACCGCGCCTGGGGCCGCGTCATCAACGTCTCCTCGGTGAACGGTCAGAAGGGCGCCTTCGGCCAGACCAATTACTCGGCGGCGAAGGCCGGCATCCACGGCTTCACCAAGGCGCTCGCGCTGGAAATTGCGCGCAAGGGCGTGACCGTGAACACCATCTCGCCAGGCTACATCGGCACGAAGATGGTCACGGCGATACCGAAGGAAATTCTCGACTCGAAGATCCTGCCGCAGATTCCGATCGGCCGGCTCGGCAAGCCCGACGAGGTCGCCGGGCTGATCATCTATCTCTGCTCCGAGGAAGCGGCGTTCGTCACTGGGGCGAACATCTCGATCAACGGCGGCCAGCACATGTATTAAGGAGTAAACTCGGACCGTGGCGCTCCCCGAACCAAAGACCGACAGGACCGACAGTCAGCTGCGGCTGATCAAGAAATACCCCAACCGGCGCCTCTACGATACCAAGACGTCGAGCTACATCACGCTCGCCGACGTCAAGCAGATGGTGCTCAAGCAGGAGGAGTTCCAGGTGGTCGACGCGAAGAGCGGCGACGACCTGACGCGGCAGATCCTGCTGCAAATTATTTTGGAGGAAGAGTCTGCCGGCATGCCGCTCTTCTCCTCTGATCTCCTCTCGCAGCTCATCCGCTCCTACGGCAACGCCATGCAGGGCATGATGGGCTCGTACCTCGAGCGCAACATCAGGGCGTTCCAGGACATCCAGAAGGCGCTGCACGAACAGTCGCAGAAGATTTACGGCGACCATCCGCGCGCCTCGCAGGAGCTCTGGTCGCAGTTCATGAACCTGCAGGGGCCGGCGATGCAGAGCCTGATGCAGGCCTACATCGAGCAGAGCCAGAAGGTGTTCTCGCAGTTCCAGGAGCAGATGCAGAGCCAGGCCCGCAACATGTTCTCGGGCCTTTCCTTCCCCGGTTTCCCGTCTGGCAGCAAAGACAAAGACAAGAGCGAGCCCGACAAGTCCTGAAGTTGCGGCGCGTAGCGCCGTCCCCAAGGTCGGGTTTGTTTCCCTGGGCTGTCCGAAAGCGCTGGTCGATTCCGAGCGCATCCTCACGCAGCTGCGCGCCGAGGGCTACGTCACCTCGCCCTCTTACGACGACGCCGACCTCGTGATCGTCAACACCTGCGGCTTCATCGACGCCGCGGTGGAGGAATCGCTGGAGGCCATCGGCGAAGCGCTCGCCGAGAACGGCAAAGTGGTCGTCACCGGCTGCCTGGGCGCGAAGGAGGGCCTCGTCGCCAAGGTGCATCCTTCGGTGCTCGCGATCACGGGACCGCAGGACACCGACGGCGTAATGGCCGCGGTTCACGAGCATCTGCCCAAGCCGCACGACCCGTACGTCGATCTCGTGCCGCCGCAGGGCGTGAAACTCACGCCGCGGCATTATGCGTATTTGAAGATCTCCGAGGGCTGCAACCATGGCTGCACCTTCTGCATCATCCCGTCGATGCGCGGCGAGCTCGTCTCGCGGCCGCTCGCCCAGGTGATGCAGGAAGCCGAGAACCTCGTCAAGGCGGGCGTCAAAGAAATACTGGTGATCTCGCAGGACACGAGCGCCTACGGCGTCGACGTCAAGTACCGCACCGGCTTCTGGCGCGGGCGGCCGCTGAAGACGCGCATGACCGATCTCTGCCAGGCGCTCGGCGAGCTCGGCGTGTGGGTGCGGCTGCACTACGTGTATCCCTATCCGCATGTCGATGAAGTGATTGCACTCATGGCCGAGGGCAAGATCCTTCCGTACCTGGATATTCCGTTCCAGCACGCAGCCGCGCGCGTCCTGCGCCTGATGAAGCGCCCGGCATCGGCCGAGCGCGTGCTCGAGCGCATCCGGCGCTGGCGCGAGATCTGTCCCAGCCTCACGATTCGCTCGACCTTCATCGCCGGCTTTCCCGGCGAAACGGACGCGGAGTTCCAGGAGCTCCTCGACTTCCTGCAGGAGGCCGAGCTTGATCGCGTCGGCTGCTTCGCCTATTCGCCGGTCGAAGGCGCGGCGGCCAATGCGCTGCCCGATCCGGTTCCCGAGCCGGTGAAGGAGGAGCGGCGCAAGCGCTTCATGCAGGCGCAGGCGCGCATCAGCGAGGCGAAGCTGCGGGCGAAGATCGGCAAGACGGCGCGTGTGCTGATCGATGAACCGGGCGTCGGCCGCACGCAAGGCGACGCGCCGGAGATCGATGGCCTGGTGCATTTCAAGGGCGGTAAAGCGGGCGAATTCGCCGATGTTCTTATCGAGCGTGCCGATGAGCACGATCTCTACGGGAGAATGCGATGACGGACGTGATGGTGGTGGCAGGTGCGCGCACGGCGATCGGCGACTATGGCGGCGCGTTCAAGGACGTGCCGCCGACCAAGCTCGGCGCGATCGCCATCCGCGAAGCGCTGGCGAGAGCAAAAGCGGAGCCGGCGAGCGTGGGGCACGTAGTGATGGGCAGCGTGATCCACGGCGAGGCGCGCGACATGTATCTCTCGCGCGTCGCCGCGGTCGACGCCGGCATCCCGGTGAGCACGCCGGCGCTGACGGTGAATCGGCTCTGCGGCTCGGGCCTGCAGGCGATCGTCTCGGCCGCGCAGCACATCATGCTCGGCGACTGCCACATCGCGGTCGCGGGCGGCGCGGAGAGCATGAGCCGCGCGGCGTACATGCTGCCCTCGGGCCGCTGGGGCCAGCGCATGGGCGACGCGCCGGTGATCGACGCGATGACCGCGGCGCTGCACGACCCGTTCGGGCACGGCCACATGGGCGTCACCGCCGAGAACATCGCCGCGAAATACGGCTTCACGCGCGAGCAGCAGGACCAGTTCGCCGTCGAATCGCACCGCCGCGCAACGCGCGCACTTGAGCAGGGTTATTTCCGCGAGCAGATCGTGCCGGTCGAGCTGAAAACCAAGAAAGGGGTGGAGCAGTTCACCACCGACGAGCACGTGCGCAGGGACGCCAAGATGGAAGACCTGGCGAAGTTGAAGGCCGTGTTCAAGAAGGACGGCACCGTCACCGCGGCGAACGCCTCCGGCATCAACGACGCGGCCGCGGCGGTCGTGCTGATGCACGCGAAGGCGGCGAAGAACCAAAAGCCGATAGCGCGGCTCGTGGCCTACGCGCATGCCGGCGTCGACCCGCAGCTCATGGGTCTCGGGCCGATTCCGGCGGTGAAGCGCGTATTCGAAAAGGCGGGGCTCAAGCCCGCGGACATGGATGTGATCGAATCGAACGAGGCATTCGCCGTACAGGCGATGGCGGTGACCCAGGACCTCGGGCTCGACCCGGCGAAGGTCAACCCGAACGGCGGTGCGGTAGCGCTCGGCCATCCGATCGGCGCCACCGGCTGCATCCTCACCGTCAAGGCGCTCTACGAGCTGCAGCGCACGCAGAAGCGCTACGCGCTCGTCACCATGTGCATCGGCGGTGGGCAGGGCATCGCGGCGATTTACGAAAGGGTGTAAACCGCCTAATCAGTTCCTGCAGCTGACGGCGTAACAAAGCCGATCGGCCGGCGTTTGCCTTCTGCGGGCGCTGCCATGTGGCGTCGCACCGCATCCATGAGCTCAATGATCGCGGCGTCGTGGCCGGCCAGCTTCTTGCCGTGTTCGACCAGAGTACGGGCGATATCGGCATGACTTGCTAGGAAGTCCCGCAGTCGGATGAATGCGCGCACAACATACAGACTCGCCTGTATAGCGCGAGGCGAATTGAGGACTGTGGCGGCCATAAGTGCCCCATGCTCTGTAAAGGCGAACGGTGGGCGTCGTAAAGCCATCTTCGCCGCTGAATTGGATATCACAGATTGTGATCTCCAAATTGAGAACTCCTTGGCCGACAAGCGGAACATAAAGTCCGCCGGGAAGCGCTCGCGATTGCGTTTGACCGCTTGGTTAAGTACGCGGGTTTGTACGCCGTACAGGGCTGCCAAATCCGCATCGAGCAATACCTTGCGGTCGCGTATGAGAAGAATGCGATTGTCGATGTGTGCGAGCGCGACCGAGCGTTCATCAGCGTTATCTCTCCCCATTGGCCAAACTAACGTTGTCCATTAGAACCGGTTGACTCCCGGTAAACTCGCGGCACCTTGACACGCAAACCCCGTATCGGACTCGCGCTCGGCGCGGGCAGCGCGCGCGGCTGGGCGCACATCGGCGCGATTCGCGCGCTGGAAGAGCGCGGCGTCAAGCCGGATCTCATTTGTGGCACCTCGATCGGCGCGCTGGTTGGCGCGGTATACGCGTCCGGCCAGCTCGATCAACTCGAAGCCTGGGTGACCGGGCTCGCGTGGAGCAAAGTCTGGCGCCTCATGGACATCACCTTGAAGGGCGGGCTGATCCGCGGCCAGC
>Ga0209577_10001157_pt1 | contig 26279 bp, 22 predicted proteins | sample GraSoiAngelo_109_FD_185874 | JGI IMG/M metagenome (GOLD analysis project Ga0209577, IMG submission 185874) | Grasslands soil microbial communities from the Angelo Coastal Reserve, California, USA - 14_0903_12_20cm (SPAdes) (version 2) | ecosystem: Environmental > Terrestrial > Soil > Grasslands...
AATCAGTGTGGACTCGCCGGGTGGGCTCGCACTGCCTCGGAGCGCGCGTCCGTGGTCCCGAGGTCGACGGCGACCCACAGCCCTGATGCGGCGGTGAGTCCCGCGACGACCGCGATCGCTCCGCCGAAGCCGAGGCTGTCGGCGAGGACCCCGGCGATCAACCCGCCGGCCACGTATCCCATGTCGCGCCAGAAGCGGTACACGCCAACCATCGGTGCGCGGGAGACCGGGGAGACGGCGTCGGAGATCGCGGCGATCAGAGTCGGGTAGACGAGCGCGGTCCCAATCCCCAACAGGACGGCGGCGATCGCGGCCGGAGCCAGACGGCCACCCGAGAGCGCCAGCACCACGAGCGCTGCGGCTTGGAGCAGCATCCCGCCAACGACCAGTGGCTTTCGCCCGACGCGGTCAGACCAGTGGCCGGTGAGGATCTGCCCTGCGCCCCAGACCGCCGGATAGAGCCCGGCGATCGCGCCAACCTCGCCGACACTTGCGCCGTGCGCGGCGAGGAACAGCGGCACGAGTCCCCAGGCGAGCGCGTCATTGAGGTTGTTGACCAAGCCCGCCTGCGAGCACGAGCGGAGCGCCGGCCGCCGCCAGGTCGCGTCGCCGAACGCCTCGCGCAACCCGGGTGCCGATCTGTCGTCGCGCTGGCCGGCCTGCTCGAGCGCGACGTGCGCCGCGGTGTCGCGCACGAACAGCACCGAGAGCAGCAGGGCCACGAGCGCTATGGCCGCGCCCGCGACCACCAGCACGTCGCGAGCCGCAAACGACGCGGCGAGCCAGCCGCTGAGCCCGGCGGCGAGCGCGACGCCGCCGTAGCCGGCGGCCTCGTTGAGCCCCAGCGCCAACCCGCGCCGGCGCGGGCCGACGAGGTCGATCTTCATCACGACGGTCATCGACCAGGCGAGTCCCTGGTTGATCCCGAGCAGCACATTGGCGGCGACGATCCACCCCCAGCTCGGCGCCACCGCGATCAGGACCGGCACGGGCAGCGCGATCACCCACCCCGCGATCAGCAACCGTCGGCGCCCGCCGCGCTGAGCGAGCGCCCCCGCGCCCAGGTTGGTGAATGACTTGGCGAGGCCGAAGGCGACGATGAACGACAGCACCGCGGCCTTGGAACCAAGCCCGAAGTCCTGGCGGCCGATCAGCGGCAGCGTCGAGCGCTCCAGGCCGACCATCGCTCCCACGAACGCGTTGATCGCGACCAGTAGCGAGAACTGCGCTGCGTTCTCACGTAGCCCCAGGCGAACCGGGGCCGTGCTCACGTGATCTCGGCGAGCGGCCGCCCTGAGCGGTTGGCGGCGACGATCGCGGCCTGCTGCTCGGGCACCGGCGGGATGTCCCGTACCAGCGCTTGCACGAACGCGTCCTCGGAGCCGAGTTGGAGGGCGGGGTTGTGCCGGCGTTCGAACCCGATCGTGGAGATCGGGTTGGCCGACAACCCGCGTCCGCAGACCGACCCGGAATAGTGCGCCGGGTACAGCAGGAGGTGGTCGGGAAGGCTCAACAACCGCTCGGTCAGCGACCGGTACAGGCTGCAGGCCATCTCCTGAACGGAGTGCTCGCCGTGCGCGTGGAGGTCGGGGCGGCCGGCGTCGCCGACCAGCAGCGCGTCGCCGGTGAGCACCAGCCACGGTTCCTCGCCGCGGGTGTGATCGGTCACCAGGTAGGCGTGGTGCGCGAGCGCGTGCCCGGGGGTCGCGATCGCCGCGATCTCGGTGTTGCCGAGCTTTACTACCTCACCGTCGCTCAGCGCTTGGTGAGCGAACTCGACGTCCGCACCCTCGGGCAGGTACGCGGTCGCGCCGGTGCGGGCGGCGAGTTCTGGCAGCCCCGAGACGTGGTCGGCCTGCAGGTGCGTGTCGAGCACCGCGACGATTGGCGCGCCCTGACTCTCGGCGAGCGCGATGTACTGGTCGACGAGGTCGATGTGGGGGTCGACGACCGCGAACCGGCTGTGGGTCTTGCATCCCAGCAGGTAGGAGGCGCAGGCAGTCTCGTCGTTGAGCAGCTGTCGGAAGTACACGCGCAACCTCCAAGTGGGGTGGATCAGCACTTGACAAGCTATCAAGTGAACGATTGAATATCAAAGGATGGAAGGTGTCGACCGAAAGAGCGCGTTGTTCGAGGCGATTGCGGTGATGGGCAAGGCGTTCGCGAGCGCGACGCGCCTGGAGCTGCTCGATCTTCTTGCTCAGGGTCCGCGGACGGTCGAGGAGCTCGCGCGCGCGAGCGGGCAATCGACGGCCAACACGTCCCAGCACTTGCAGGCGCTGCACGCCGCGGGGATGGTCACCCGCGCGCGCGAGGGCACGCGTGTGCGCTACGCGATCGCCGGCGACCGGGCCCTGCGCCTGTGGCTGGCGCTACGCGACTCCTCGGTGGCGCAGCTGGCGGAGGTCGAGCGCGCCGCGCGTGACTACCTCGGCGACGAGGTTGAGGCGATCGGCCGCGAGGAGCTCGTCGCCCGGCTCGACCGCGGCGATGTGGTCTTGGTCGACGTGCGTCCGGAGGAGGAGTTCGCCGCCGGGCACATCGACGGCGCGCGCTCGATCCCGCTCGATGAGCTTGAGGAGCGGCTGGCTGAGCTTCCGGCCAGCCGTGAGGTCGTGGCGTATTGCCGCGGCCCGTTCTGCGCCTACGCGCACGAGGCTGTTCGCCGCCTGCAAGCGGCCGGGCACTCGGCGCGGCGCCTCGAGGAGGGCTGGCCCGAATGGCGGCTCGCGGCACAGTCCTCGAAACCCATCAGAGCCGCGTAACACAAACCAGGAGGACGAGATGCGAGCCATCGACTGTCCGTGCGGGCACCGCCTCGAAGGTGCCGACGACGACGAGCTGTTCCGCCTCGCGCGCGAGCACATCGACACAGACCACCCCGAGATGGAGCGCACCGACGACCAGGTCCGCGAGCGCGTCGCCGCCGACGCCTACGACGTACAGCAGGTCACGTGAGCACCACTGACATCCCGGTGGACGTCGATGTCCTGCGCGAGGAGATCCGCAAGACATACACCGATGTCTCCGCCGAGCAGGAGCGGGAATTCATCTTCCCGACCGGGCGAGCATGGGCCGTGGAGCTCGGCTATCCCGGGCCCGAGCTCTCGCGCGTGCCGGACGCGAGTGTCGAGAGCTTCGCTGGGGTCGCGAACCACTGGTTGCTCGGGCGCGTCGAGCCGGGGTCGGTGGTGCTCGACCTCGGCTGCGGCGCCGGCACCGATCTCCTGATCGCGGCACAGATGACCGGGCCGACAGGGAGAGTGATTGGTGTCGACATGACGCCCGCGATGCTCGACCGCGCCGGGGAAAGCGCGCGGGAGCTGGGGCTCGAGAACGTCGAGCTGAACGAGTCGCTGATCGAGTCACTCCCGCTTGAGGACGCGTCCGTTGACGTCGCGATCTCCAACGGCGTGATCGACCTCGTGCCCGACAAGGACGCCGTGTTTGACGAGCTCGACCGCGTCCTGCGCCCTGGCGGCCACCTGCAAATGGCCGATGTCGTGGTCCACACGGAGGTCTCCGAGGACGCGCGCAAGCGGATCGACCTGTGGACCGGCTGAATCGCCGGGGCGCTGCTCCAGGGAGAGCACGCGCGCCTGCTGGTCCAGCGGGCATACACCAACATCATCCAAGGCGAGCTCGTCGACACCTACGAGCAATCCGCGTTCGAGGACACGCGCCGCAAGGCAAAGAGGTTCGGCGCGATGGGCTCGACGATCAAGGCCTACAAACCCAAGAGGAGAACTGATGGCTGAGAACCACAAGGTCGTAGTCAACCTCGCCACCGGGCTCGAGGACGCCGAGCGGGTGACCTGCGCCTTCCTCGTCGCCGTCGCGGCGCTCGAGCAGGGCAAGCAGGTGGCGATGTTCGTGACCAAGGAGGCCGTACGGCTGGCGCTGCCGGGGTATGCCGACGCTGTCGCGTGCGAGGGCTGCCCGCCGCTCGCAAGGCTGTTCGAGCAGTACGCCGACGGCGGCGAGCTGCTCGTCTGCCCGATCTGCTTCAAGGCGCGCAAGCTCGACGAGGGCACGCTCGTCGCTAACGCCCGGCTCGCCGGCGCGACGCCGCTGTGGGAGTGGATCGGCGAGGGCGCCACCGTCTTCAGCTACTAGGCAAGGAGACTGCGTCGCGCTGTCGCGCCAACCCGAGAGCGACGGGCGATCGTGCCGGGCTTGCGCGGCGGCTCTCGCCACACAGACCGAACGGGTGCGGGCATCATTAAGCGATGCCCGAGCTGACCGCTGCCGAGTTCCAGGCGCTCGGGGTCTATGACCCTGGCGCGCCGAACGCGGCGCTGCGAATCGAGCTGCTCGAGTACCTCGTGGGCCTTGGTGCCACGGCCGATGACCTGGTCGCATATCGGGACGAGTTGCCAGGTCTGGCGTCCGTCGTGGCGATCCGCGGCGGCCAGGCATTGACCATGTCCGAGGCGGTGAAGCGGTCGGGTGTCTCCGAGGAGAAGCTTCTGCAGATCATGCGGGCTGCGGGGTTCCCGGAGCCCGGGCCCGGCGACCGGGTCCTCGGCGAGCAGCTCGCGGGTCTCGTTGCCGGGATGGCGGCGGCCGAGGAGGTCTTCGGCGAGGAAGCCGTGCTCCAGCTCCTGCGGGTAATGGGCTCGGCGATGGCCCGCCTCGCCGACGCGATCGTCTCGGCGTTTCTGGTCAACGTCGAGTCTGCCGTACGAGACCAGGATCCCGTCGGACTCGGGGTCGCTCGTGCCAACGCCGAGGCGATTGCGCTGATGCCTGTCGTGAATGGCGGACTGGACATCCTGCTGCGTCAGCACATCCTCGCCGCGCGGCGCACGATTCTCGGCGACGCGGCCGACGCCGGGTACGAGACCCAGTCGATGTGCGTGGGCTTTGTTGACCTCGTCGGGTCTACCGCGCTGGCGCAGCGCCTTTCCACGCGCGAGCTGGGGTCGGTTCTGACCGAGTTCGAGCACGTCGCGGCCGATACCGTGACCGCTGCCGGAGGACGCGTGGTAAAGCTGATCGGCGACGAGGTGCTCTATACCGCGAGCGACGAGGTCGCCGCGTGCGCGATCGCCTTCAACCTCGCCGCGACGTTTACCGACCACGCGATCGTCCCGCCGGTGCGGACCGGCGTCGCGGGCGGCGCCGTGCTCCTGCGTGACGGCGACGTCTTCGGCCCCGTCGTCAACCTCGCGGCGCGCGCTGTGAAAATCGCCGCGGCCGGCGAGGTGGTGGCGCCCAGCGCTGTCGCTGCGGCCGCCGGGATCCAGGCCGAGCCGATGCCCCAGCACCAGCTCAAAGGCTTCGACGACGACGTCGAGCTCTGCCGGCTGCTCGCGCCACAACCCCAGCCGTTTCCGGCTAGCAGAATCCGCCACCGCGCGGCGCGTCCACTACCGGAATAACGACGACACACAGGCGCCTCGACGCAGGGCCAGCGCGCTGCTGCTCGTGCCGCGATGCACTCGCCCGCTTGCGGCCGGAAGTATCCGCTTCCGACCACCGGGGTACTTGGCGGTCGCTGCCCACGCACGCCCCTCATCGAGGGGTTTCGAGCCGTCGCTTGAGGTTGTCGAGGTTCGCCGGCATCTCCGTGTGCGTGCTTCGGCGCACCACGAGTGGCACGAGCAGCTTGCCGATCCCGTGACCGGTGAAGTCGAGCTCGATCGTGACTCGCGACCCCCGACCATCGTTCAGAGGCGTGACGGCAACATCGACAGTCGCGCGGACGGGGCCGTCAATCCCGCGAACTCCCCACGTTTTGGGAGGATCGATGTGCGTGATCTCGGAGGTGACCGAGCGCTCGGTGCCTCCGATCTGGCGAGTCGTCCGGCAGATGTCGCCGACGCGGTGCGGCCCATCGCCGTCCATCTGGCCGCTGAGGACACCCTGCTGCCATTCGACAAAGCGGCTTGGATCGGTGACGTAGGCGAATACCTCCGCTGGCGGTCGGGCCACTTCCGTGGTTGTGCTGATCGGTGCCATCAGCCCTCCTGTTCAAACAGCGCGGCGAACCGCTGCAGGTACAAAGGCCACCCCTGGTTGCCGTGAACACCCTCGCGCAGGCCTTCCCAGCCGTCCCCGTGACGATCCAGGTTGCGGTGCTCGAGCACCACCCGGGTGCGATCCCCGGACTCGGCGATGAAGCGCACCTCGACCTCGCTCGTTCTCTCGCGGTCAGTCTCGATCTGCCAGTGCGGGCTGATGTCCCAGCTGAAGACGACCCGGTTTGGAGGCTCGAACGCCAGCACTCGCGCCCATTGGCACTCGCTGCCGTCGACGCCGCGGTCATACACCCGCCCGCCGACGCGCGGCTCGAACACCGTCTCGGCGATCTCGACCGCGAGCATGTTGTGCTCGCGCGGCTTGACCCGATCGAAGTCCTCGGTGAACACGCGAAACGCTCGCTCGATCGGGGCCTCGACCACGATCGCGCTGCGGGCGGTCGTAGCCGTGGCCTGGCTGTGGCTGCTCATTCGTCCTCCTTAGCCGGTTGCTCGACGACCGCCTTGTAGGCGATCAACGCCTTTCCCCAAAAACGCTCCAGATCCGCGCGAAGCGCCGCCAGCCCGTCCGGCTCAACCTGATAGATGCGTCTCGTACCAACGGGCCGGTCGATCACCAACCCGGCGTCCTTGAGCACCCGCAAGTGCTGCGACACGGCCGGACGGCTGACCGGCAGCTCGCGCGCAAGCTCGACGACTGCATGCGGGCGATCAACCAGCCGCTCGAAAATCGCCTTACGCGTAGGGTCGCCAAGCGCCGTCCACGGATCGACTTGGTAAGTCGGCACGAACGGTAAGCCTAACCTTACGCTTCGTCGCTTGTCAAACGCTAGGCGCTCGCGTTGCCTCCGCGACGGCCGCTGCCGAGCCGATGCAACTCGTGGCGTGACATGCCTGTGAATCTTGGATCCGCTGTGCCCATACCTCGAGCATGCGGAGCGCCCCAGGGTGAGCCCGCAGGCGCGCGGAGTGAGCGATAGCTGGGGTAGCGTTTATGGCGTGACCTCGCAGGCTCCTGTACTGCCGATCATCCGCCCGGACCGCAGGCCTCGCTCGAGGCTGATGCGTCACGCCCGGATGCTTTCTTTGCTGAGTATCGGTTGGATAACCGTGGAAGCTGTGGTGGCGATTGTCGCTTCGGTGCTTGCCGGGTCGGTCGCGCTGCTGGGGTTTGGGCTCGACTCGCTGATCGAGCTGGCCTCGGCGAGCACGATCCTGTGGCTCTACACGGGCAGCCGCGGCGGGTCTGGGGCAGCGGAGCGCCGCGCGCAGCAGCTGATTGCGGTGTGTTTCGCGGCGCTCGCGCTGTACCTGGCCTTCGACGCGATCAACACGCTCGCGGGCGGGACGCGCCCCGAGGTGAGCTGGCTCGGCGTCGCCGTGACGGCCGGAGCGATCGTGTTCATGCCGCTGCTCGCGAGGGCCAAGGGCCGCGTCGCTCGAGAGCTCGGCTCAGCGGCGACTGCCGGTGACGCGGCGCAGTCGTGGTTGTGCGCGATCACCGCCGCGGCGGCGCTGGTGAGCATCCTCGCCAACGCAGCTCTCGGCTGGTGGTGGCTTGACCCGATCGCCGGCCTCGGGATCGCCGGCCTCGCCGTGCGCGAGGGCCAACAAGCATGGGCTGGTGAGGTCTGCGGCGACTGCGCACCGATCGGCCTCGAGTCATCCGAACGCTGCAGCACGAACGGGTGCTGCTAGACCTCGCGAGGGCGGACGAGTAATCGTCGTTCCGCCGGCGGCAGAGGAGAAGCCTTCGCCACAGACCCGCATCGTTGCCAAGAACACGCCTCTTGATGCCGCCAGCAACTTACCTCCTCCGTGCGGGGGTCCGGGTCTGATCCCCCGACGATGCAGGCCGGATAGCCTGCCGGGCTAGCTCGGCAGGCTGGTCCTGGTAGAAGGTCCACCGGCCATGCGGGTCGCGATGCCAGACCGATCGGTACCCGGGCCCGATCGACGATGCGGGGAACGTCGCAGGCCGAGTACGTGGCCCGACCGGAACGGAAGCCCCATGACCCCGTAGCCGAAGACGCGCTCCTCCGAGCCCGTCGGCAGCTCCGGGTGGCGCTCGAGGTCCTCGACGATTTCGGCGGGCTCGCTCACGCGCGGAGTTTCTCAGGCTACCGGTGACCCCGCGAAGCTCGACACCCCCGGCGGGTGAACCCAGGCGGCGTGGGTCGCCACCCGATCTTCACCGTCGCCCTCCTGACGCAAAGCTCGCGGGTGCAACGAGCGATTCGGGCGGGCCTAGCCGTGTGGCCTCGGCTTGTCCTTGGCGGGGGAACCCCGGAGTCTCCGGTGAGGGGCCGCCGAGCCCTCGCGGACTCCTCCTTGCACATCGTGTCGGGCCGGGTGCGCTCGCGCTGGGCGAGTGGTGGACTTATGCTCGCCGGTGTGAGGGAGCTTCGGGTTCGTTGGACCGCGCATCGGCTTCCCGGCTGGCTGCGGCGGCTGGCGGAGGCCGGCGTCTTGCCGTCGGACTCGGAGGAGCTACGGGTTCGCAAGGCGGTCCTGGTCCTGTCCTCCACACTGATGACGAGTCTTGCAATCGTGTGGGTTGCGACGTACGCCGCGCTCGGTCTGTGGGTGTCGGCCGCGATTCCGCTGGGCTATCAGATCGCCTCGGCGGCCAGCATCTACACGTTCGCGCGGACGCGGCGCTACCTGCTGTTCCGAAGGAGCCAGTTGTGGTTGAGCCTGCTGCTGCCCTTCGCTCTGCAGTGGAGCCTGGGCGGCTTTGCGAACTCGTCGGCGGTGTGTCTGTGGGCGGTCACGTCGCCCTTAGGCGCGCTGCTGTTCGTGGGCGCGCGTCATGCGGCCCCGTGGTTTCTCGCCTTCGTCGGCTTGGTCGTCGTGTCCGCCGGGATCGATCCCGTCTTGGCCGCGGGCGCGCCCAACATTCCCGACGGTGTCGTGGTCGTGTTCTTTGCGCTCACCATCCTCGGTGTCGCGACGACCGTATACGCGCTGCTTCAGTACTTCGTTCGGGCGCGCGAACGCGCGCTTGCAGAGCTCGCGCGCGAGCACCGCGCACTCGAGCGCGAACAGGCCAAGTCCGAGCGCCTGCTCCTGAACGTTCTACCCGAGCCGGTGGCGGCGCGTCTGAAGAAGCAGGACGGAGTGATCGCGGACGCGTTTGCGGGCGTCACCGTCCTATTCGCGGACATCGTCGGCTTCACGCCGCTTTCTGAGCGGCTGTCTGCCGCGGATGTGGTCGCGCTGCTGGACCGCGTGTTCGCAGGCTGGGATGCGCTCGCCGCCCACCACGGGGTCGAGAAGATCAAGACGATCGGAGACGCCTACATGGCCGCTGGCGGTATTCCCCTGCCACGGGATGATCACGCACAGGCGATCGCGGAGCTGGCGCTCGCCATGGGTCCCGAGGTCGCGCGGTCCGCGGCGGATACGGGATTGGCGCTCGAGGTGCGGATCGGCATCGACACCGGCCCGGTCGTCGCCGGCGTCATCGGCCGGGCGAAGTTCATCTACGACCTTTGGGGCGACACCGTCAATACCGCCAGCCGCATGGAATCCCACGCCGTCCCCGGCACCATCCAAGTCACGCAGCGGGCCTACGAACAACTGCGAGAGCAATACGAGCTCCGACCGCGCGGCACGATCGAGGTCAAGGGCAAAGGACCGACGACCACCTACTTGCTCCTCGGACGACGCGATCAGCACGCGCGCTCGGCGAGTCGCGACCGTCACGACCAGGGCAGGCCGGATAGCCTGCCGGGCGCTGCGCCGTCGCCTACCGTGCAAGGCCACGGACCGACCAAGCGCGAGCGGTCAGGGTGAACGGTCCCGTCGGAGCCCCGAGCCGGCGGCGGAACTCCTCGCGCAGCGCGGCTCGGCGCTGCTCGTCGAGCGAGCGGCAGTAGGCGCCGCTGGGGCTAACGCCGGCGGCAAACGACCACCAGGCATCGTCGAACCCTGCATATTCCGCGCTCGCCCAGAGCTCCCCGGTCTCGACCGATTCGAGGCCGGCGTCACCCCAGAGCCGGCTGAGCCCCGCGGGCGTGCACCAGGGGTTGGCGTCATCGCCGCTCGCCAGCCGAGCCCCCTCCGGGTCGACGTTCTCCGCCGCCGCCCAGTAAGCGGAAAGCAACGGCATCCGGTCCTCGAAGTCCCACACGCAGGCCGCCACCACGCCCCCCGGGGCCGCGACCCGGCGCATCTCTCGCGCCGCGCGCGGCGCGTCCTCAAGGACCTGCACGACGAGCTGGGCCAGCACGGCCTCGAAGGCGACGTCCTCGAAGGGAAGAGCCTCGGCAGTGCCCAACCGGACGTCGGCGTCGAGGACGCGCTTGCGGCACGCCTCCACGTAATTCTCGAAAGGATCGACCGCGCCGACTTGTGTCGATCCGAGGCGCTGCGCCAGCTCCGCCGCCAGCGCACCCGGACCGCAGCCCACGTCAAGCGCGCGCATCCCCGGGCGCACCCCGGCGAAGCTGACGAACGCGGCCGCAAGCTCAGCCCCATAGCGGCCGGTGTGGCGATCGTAGGCCTGCGCCGGCTGAAGCGCGCTCACGCCCAGACCCTAGCCGTCTTCGAGCCCGGCCACGCGGCGCCGATGATCGCACCTCCAGCACTACTCCATCGCCGGCGTCGCCACGAGCGCGCGAGTTACGCCCGCTTGGACGAACTCCGAGCTCACGTGAAGCAGCCGTTGGCTGGCGTGCCACGACCCGCCGTCCGGCCCACCGGAGAGAGACATGCTTTTGCAAAACTGCAGGCATCCGAACCTCTCCGACGATCGACCTGTTCAGCGCGGCGAGCGGGACGTTCCCGACGACTGCTGAATCGCCAGGCGGATCCAGCGGTGTCAGCCTTGCGGTGAGAGCGTCGCTGGTAGCCCAATCCGGCGGCCACCGAGCGCAGCGAGGACTGTTCCTGTTCCCGCAAGGCCGCAGCCAATGGTCTTGATCGGGGGTGATGCGAATGTGTAGCGTGGATGGCGACCGTCACATCGCTTCACGAACCAAAGCAGTTTCCGCCGCGGTCTGCGATTCGCGTCGGGCACCGGATCGCAGGCGGGACATAGGAGGTTGGATATGACGCACCGCAAACTGGTCGCTGAAGCTCTCGGGACGGCTCTGCTGGTGTTCGTTGGCGTGGGCGTCGCCACGCTCAGCTTCGGGTTCAAGCTCGCCGGATCGTCTGTCTCGGCAGGAGTGGTCGCGACCGCGCTCGCCTTCGGCTTTGTGCTGCTCGCTCTTGCCTACACGCTCGGCCCAATTTCCGGCGCCAATGTCAACCCGGCGGTGACCCTCGGCTTTGTGGCCTCGGGTCGCATGTCGCTCAGGGAGGGGGCTCAATACTGGGTGGCGCAGTTCATCGGCGCGATGCTCGGTGCGGTCGTGCTGTGGGCGATCTTCTCTGGGGCGCCGGGGTACTCTCGGTCCGCTGTCGGCCTTGGCACGAACGGCTGGGGGCCCAAAGTGTCGATGATCGGAATCGGGGTTGGCGGAGCGTTCGCGACTGAGGTCGTGCTGACTTTCATCTTTGTGACGGTGGTCCTGGTGGCGACGAGTCGAGTTGGTTCACCCGGACCCGCGGGCCTTGCGATCGGCGTCGCTCTGACGATCGTGCATTTGATCGGCATTCCACTCACCGGGACATCGGTCAATCCCGCCCGAAGCCTGGCGCCGGCAGTCATCGTCGGACACAAGGCGCTGTCGCAGGTGTGGCTGTTCATTGTGGCCCCACTCGTGGGCGGCGCGCTGGCAGCGTTGGTGTACCGATACTTCGTCCCCTCGGAACCGGTAGCCGTTCCCTCCGCCATCGCCGAAGGCGACGTGGAGCGCACTACAGGGACCCCGTAGGGTCAACGGGACAACGCCGCTCCCGACACGCTCCGGGATGCGGCGCACCGGTAGGCAAGTCAGAGGGCGTAGACGCTGAGAACCATCAAGCCTTCGCCCACACCCGGTGCATTGATCGAGCAGGAGCGCTGACGCATGGCCGCTGCTTGCCTTGAGCAGCGGCGCTCTCGCGCGCGGATCGCTCGACACCCGATGGCCGACCACCCCGGCTGTCGAGGGTCGAGACCAGGCTTCCGGGGAGTGTTCGCGCGTGAATCGACCGGCCGCCGCCGATGTCCGAAAGGAGCGGTGTCGGACAGCGGCTATTGCTGGGGTCGCCCTGCCTGTTATCGCCGGGGCGGGAGTCTCCGCGGCAGGGTTGGCTCGCTCCTACGCGACTGTGCTTGTCCGCTGATGGGCTTGACGCTCGACCGCGTAGAGATGCCAGTGGCCCGGGATGCCCTTGAGTTCGTGCTTGCCGCGATCCTCGAAGGTGAGGTCAGAACCAGCAACGAGATCCCGTACCGTGCTGGAGACGAGGGCCTCGCCCGGCCCGGCGCGAGACGCGATCCGTGCTCCGATGTTGACGGCTATGCCCCCGAGCTTGTCGCCGAGAATTTGGCACTCGCCGGTGTGTAGGCCGGCTCGAATCTCGAGCCCAAGGTCACGCAGGTTGACATCGATTGAGTTCGCGCAACGGATGGCTCGGATCGGGCCGTCGAAGGCAGCGAAGAAGCCATCCCCGGCGGTATCCAGCTCACGTCCTCGGAACCGATCCAGCTGTCCGCGAACAGTGGTGTGATGGCGCTCGACGAGATCTGCCCAGGCCCGATCACCCAGCTCGGCAGCCCGCGCTGTCGACCCGACGATATCCGTGAACAGGACTGTCGCTAGGACCGTTTCTGGTTCGGCCTCGGCCCAGACGCGCCGGGCAAAAGCCGCAATCTCGTCCCCCAGCCCCTCCGCCAACCAGAACAGCGTGTCAGGGCCCCGTAGCTCGACGAGTCGGGCGTTCGGGATCCGATCTGCGATGTACCCAGCCTCTCCGCGAGCGGCCGGGCGATGGAGAATCATGGTCGGTACGCGAATCGAGGTCAGCACGTCGCGGATGTCGATGGTCATCGCCATGCGATGAATCACGACTGCCGCACCCGGGCTGGCTCCGAAGCGCATCACTCGTGCCCACCATTCCTGCGTTTCGGGGTCGCCTGCCGCCGTCGGCGCATATTCGCGAAGGTCCTCAGTGGCGAAATCCCGCTCACCCCAGCGTCTCCGGATCTGGCTGATCCATCGTCCGTGCTCCTCTTCGGACCACGCCCACGGATACTCAGGCGAGCGAGTCCCCTTTGCTACAGGGTTATAAACGGCGAGACCGGCAACGCGCTCCGGATAAGTCGCCGCGTACATCATCGCGATCGACGCGGCCTCAAAGGTCGCCACTACCACTGCGCGTGGGGATTGGGCCGCGTCCATCACCGCGCGGACGTCATCCATACGCGTCTCCAGCGTTGGCACCTCTCGCACCCGATCGGATAACCCGGTTCCGCGTCGGTCGAACCTGATCACACGGCCAAGCGACGCCAGCTCTTGAAAAAACGCGAGATCGGACGGATTCTCTTCCTGCACCTCGAGGTTGCCGATGAAACCGTTGGCGAAGACGACATCGATGGAGCCGTTTCCGTCGAGGATCTGATACGCGATCGAGACATCGCCACTCTGTGCGTAACGGGTCCTAGGTTTCACACAGCTAGTCTCGCGCACCTTCCACGGATCCGCCCAACGCCGCTCACGTTTTGATCGACAACCAGCGGTATCGCCTGACCGCCCGTTTCTCTGGTAGCAGCCGAGCTCGGCCAGGCGGGATTTAGGGAAGCCGCTTCCTCGCGCCGCGATGTTTCAGGCTGCTCGCGCGCGGAGACCTCGTGGGCGCGGATGGCGCGAACTCGTGCGCCGATGAGAATCGGCCGGCTGGTAGGTCTGAGCGGGTATGAGCCTCTCCATCGATGGTGATCGCACTACGTTCGTCCTCATCCCCGGCGCTGGCATCGACCCGGGCGTTTGGCGCTGGACGATCACCGAGCTTCAGGCACGTGGCCATCGGGGGCTCGCACCGCGGCTTCCTCTTAACAATCCAGACGCGGGACCGAGCGCCCACGCCGACGCCGTCGTTGACGCCGTGAGTCAGGTGCGCGACCCCCTGGTGGTTGTCGGACAGTCGCTTGGGGCGTTCGCGGCTTCGCTCGTGGCAGCCCGCGTCGAGGTGGCCGAGCTCGTCCTGGTCGCGCCGATGATCCCTGCCCCGGGCGAGACCGCGGGTGACTGGTGGGCGGCGGTCAAACACGAGGAAGCGATCGCTCCCCTGATTCGGCGCTTCGGGCCCATGAGCACCTGGGGACCCACGGAGTTGACCGAGGTGTTCCTCCATGACGTGCGTGCTGAGATCGCGGTGGCGGCAAAACAGTTCAACGGAATCCCGGGCCCCGGCATGTTTCGGGAGCCGTGGCCGCTGAGCGCCTGGCCAGGTGTCCCAACGCGCGTGCTCGCGCCGCGCAAGGACCGCCTGTTTCCGCTTGCGCTCCAGCGGCGCGTCGCCCACGAGCGCCTCGGACTGCCAGTCGAAGAAATGCCAGGCGGCCACGTCCCGATGCTCGCCCGGCCCGCCGAGCTGGCGGCGCGGCTCGTGGCCACGACGGCGGCAGCGTGAGATGTTCCTGACCCGGTCAGACTGAGGATCGCGTAACGGACACGTTCGAGCGGACGCTTCCTGCGACACGCAATCGAGGGCTCCGTTGGACCTGCTTCGCTCGCGCGGCATGCATCTCGCCCACGCTGGTCAACGACCCGCTCCGCGCGGACTGCAGACGAGCTGGGCCTTCGAATCTGACCGGGTCGAGCCTTGCCGGGGAAGCGTTGTGCTCCTGGCGAGGACCAGGGAACTTAAGATTTCGGCCGACACACCTCTCGGAGAATCGAAGCGGGGCTACGAGTCGGCGTCAGCGCGAGTCGTCGCGCGTACCCGCCGCGGAGCGAAAGCAGGTGGTTCCGCGCGACGGTCGTGACGGTCGGCGTGCCGACGGTCCCGAGAACCTCGCCGATGGCGAGGAGCAGGGCGCGGAGTCGTAGACGGGGTCGCGACCTGCATCCGTGTTGGCGCGGGTACGCGGAGCCGGCGCGGTCGTCGTGACTCCGTCTGTCCGAGAGGAGTCTCTCGGCCGTGGGCTATTAGCTCCGCCCGGATGGTCCCTTTGGCTGGGGAGCAGCGGCGCGGCCGGCGCGCCGGCCCGCGTGGCTCTCGATGATTGCGCGCGGTCGTTGCCGGCTCTAAGATCACGGGTGGGGTTGCTTTACGGCGAAGGGAGCTGAGGTGAGCTGGGTTGAGTTGGGACGTCGCGTTGGCGCGATGGTGGTCGCGGCTGTGGTCGCTGCGCTCGCGTTGGCACCACAGGCATGGGCGGGCGCGCCCCCGAAGCGTCTGGACAAGAACTTTGGGTTCGTCGTTGCCTCGCCGCATATCCACAACATCTTTTGGGACTCCGGCTGGAATGCGCACAACACGTTCAAGGCCGGCTCGATCGACTCGTTCACGACCGCTCTGGTCAGCAACGGGTACATGAACGGCCTGGGTCAGTACGGGGTTGGGGCGGCCAACTTCGCGAGCGTCACGTTTGCGAGCACGGCCTGTGGTGCCAGCCGCGCGCCCAACAGCCTGAGCACGGCGACGGTGATGGCCTGGGCGGCGTGTGAGATCTCGAACCCGTTCTCTGGAGCGCCGCTCCCTGGTCCGCGACTGCCGGTGAGCAACGACTTCTACGTCCTGTATCTGCCGCAGAACACGACGATCACCGATAGCTACAAGATCCCGCAGTTCAGTGTGCTCGGCCACACTTTCGGCCCGTTCACGCTCGCGGAGCTCGGCACTTCCTGTCTCAACTTCGGCGCCGAGCACGTGATCCTGCCGACGATTCTGGGCTTCGTGCAGCTCGCGATCATCCCGACCCGCTGCGCCGCGCAGAGCGGGTCGTTTGCCGACATCACCACCGGCGCCTCCCACGAGATCGCTGAGGGGGCGGCGGACGCCGTTCCACAGGGCGGCTGGCTCGACAACTCGGTTTCTGCCTCCCAGCGGTTCTCGCTCGGCGAAGCGGGCGATATCTGCGCCAATGTTTCGAGCGCTCTGGTGCCGACGCCGCCGGTGTCGGTGAATGGCGTCATGTTCGCGCCCTATTGGGAGAACTCCCCTGGCAAGTGTGGTGTCGGAGCGGCCGTCGGCAAGTTCCGTTTGGACGCGCCGGTCACCACCACGCACCCGGGCTCGACGACCTCGCTGCGGGTCACGTGGATCGCGCCGGGCCGTTGGCGTGACCTGCGCACGGTCGAGCTCGAGGTCTCGGACGGCAAGCGTCCGCTGACGCTCGTCAGGTTCATCAACGACGGGTCGAAGACGGGCTTGCTCGGGCTCGGCCGGGAGAGTGGCAAGCCGGGTGCCGCTCGAGTCCTTCAGGCGGGCCGGCTGAGCCTCGTGCTGTCTCGGAGCACGGTGACGACATCCGGCTCGACCGGGAAGACCGTCACGATCGATTTCGCGGTGCGGTTCGCACGCAGGCTTGCGAACCATCAGCTCAGCCTCGAGCTCGGTGCGACCGACCAGCGGGGCAACCGGGAGCCGTTCCGCGCGGGGGGCGCTGTCGCGATCCGGTAGCCGTGACGGATCCGGTAGCCCGCCCGGGGGCACCCCCGCTTTCGCGCGGGCTCATCGGCCGAGGGGTTGTATGTTCGACGCGTGGCGTGGGGTGACCGCTTCTATCGCAAGGCCCGCGAGAAGATCGAGGCGCGAACCGGCGAACGGGTCGAGCTGATCAGCATGGCGAGCCGGACGGGCGCGATGGACGCCTTCGTTACGGGGAAGATCGGCTCAGCCGCTCTCGGTACGCCGGAAGGCCTTGCACCACGCTTACGGATACAGACCGACCGCGGTGGCAAGGGCGCCAGCCTGCCCACGACCTTCATCGTCGCCCTCACCCCTACCGCGTTCCGGGTGTTCAAGTTCCGCCGCACCTGGCTCGGCCTCAAGATCACGAAGGAGCTCGGCGCGCTCCCGCGCGAGGGCCTGCGTCTTGAGACAAACGACAAGGGTATGGTCAAGCGCTTCCACCTCGCCGGCGCCGACGGATCGGCGATCGGCTTCGAGATGAACCGCGTCGGCTTCACAACCAAATTCGCGGACGATCTCACCACCGCGCTTTCCCGATCATCCTGATCGGCTGTCGTCGAGGTCGCCTCGCGTGGCCGCTGCTGTGGACCGGCCGCACAAGCTCCACGGTCATGAGCGCCGACCGCCGGTACGCAGTGGCCATGCAGAAGCCCTCTCGTTCTCCGACCACCACAGCCTCGGTCAGCCCATCGATCCCGCTCCAACCCTGGCCGCGCCCAATCGCAGGGTGGCTCGGCCGCCCATCCACCCGTCGGCATAGCTCCCCCACGCAGCCATCTCGCACCCCGCAAGCCCTCGCAGACCGGACCAAGCGACCACCACGCGACGGAACGATCGGCCCAGGATGGGTACCGCCTCGCCCGAGTGAGCACCCGCCGAACGCTCGCCGGCGGCCCATCCGCTGAGGCCAGCAAGCGAACCAGCGCCATCGCTCCGGCCGCCGAGCACCCGCCTGGCCTCGGCATCTCCTAGGAGGTTGGACGAGGAAAGGAGCACGAGCAACCACGACAAGTCTGCGGCCCTCGGGGATGCCGGCAACGCAGTGTGCCCGTGACGAGGTGAGAGCAGGTTCCGGTCTCGATCGCCGCCGGCCGATGCTCGTCGCGCGCCACAAGCGCGCATCCCGGCGCTTGGCCCAGGGTCAGGGTCAGGCGCCGGATCGAGCCAGCCCGAGGCGCCCGTCGCTTACCGCCCTCGCGCGGGCGGTAAGCGACTCGGCCCCGTCGTGGGCGCTACCCGAACTTTCAGCGAAGCGGCCATGGGACCGCGTGACCCCTGCAGGCGTGAACGGGCAGTCTTTCGACCGCGGTCGCGGACGTGCCCCAACGGATCGGAGGAGTCGATGCAGTCCCGCCTTCTGGTGGCGACGAGCACGTCGCCCGCGCGGAGGTCAGCCCTGCTCAGCGCGGGATCCGCGACTGCGAGGCCGGTCCTGTCGTTGACCGGCGCCGTGTCAGGCGCCTGACTCGATGGCGAGCACGTCCCACTCCTCTGGCACTCCCTTGAGTACGTGCCGACCGTGTTCACGGAACCGGATTCCAGACCCCGCGACTAGCGGCGGGACGGATCCTGAGACGAGGATCTCGTCCGCGTCGGCGAGGCTGGCGATCCGCGCTCCGATGTGGACCGCCAAGCCGGCGACATCGCCGCCCCGCAGCTCGACCTCGCCGGTGTGTAGCCCTGCTCGAACAGAGAGGTCGATCGTCTTGACGGCGTCGCGGATCCCAGCTGCGCAGTGAATCGCACGCGCCGGTCCGTCGAACATCGCGAGGGTGCCGTCGCCGGTTGTCTTGATCAGCTTCCCGCCGAACCCCTCGACCTGCCCACCGACCAGCTCGTCGTGCGTCTGCAGCAGCGCGGTCCAGGCACGGTCGCCGAGCTGCGCTGCCCGCTCGGTCGATCCAATCAGATCCGTGAACAGTACCGTGGTCAGCACACGTGCGCCGCTCGCCTGGGCACGCACGCCGGTGAGGAACGCCTCGATCTGGTCAAAAAGCACCTCCACATCGCCGGCGTACCAAACATGATCGGCGCCAGGCAGCTCCACCAGCTTCGCATGTGGGATTCGCTCGGCCAACATCTCGCCGTGACCGCTGCGTACGTGCGGGTTCCCGGTCGTGTGCAGGACGAGCGTTGGAGCGCGGATGCTCGGTAACGCAACCGTGACGTCGCTGGCTTGAAAGAGGCTGTAGATCCTGAAGTGGGAGCGCGGGCCACCGCTGAGCCGCTCGCACTTGGCGAACCATCGGCGGAATCCAGCCTCACCCGCCCGGCTCGGCGCCAGGAGATCGGCGATGGGGCCGCGACCGGTCGTCTCAAGATACAGGCGCAAGTAGCGCTCGGCGGCATCGGTCGGCATGCCCCACGGCTGTCCGGGTGCGCGGCGAAACCGCGCGAAAGCGTTGATCAGCACCAACGCCGATACCCGATCGGGATAGGTAGCGGCGAACAAGATCGCCACCAATCCGACCTCGCCGGCTCCTATCAGCGCCACCTGCTCGCTCCCGGCCTCGTCCATCACGACATGGAGATCGTCCATCCATGCCTGCAGGGCGGGCAGAGCCTCGAGGTCGACGGTGTCGGAGCTCCCCCACCCGCGCAGATCGCAGCCCACCAGGCGACCCATCGATGCGAGACGCCTCAACCCGCGAGCCGCGAGCGGGTCCTCCCACAGCAGATCGAGCGGCGACCACAGCGTCGTCGGGAACAGGATGTCCCGCCGCCCACTGCCAGCCACCTGATACGCGATGTGCAGATCGCCGCTCTTCGCATACCGAGTCTCGGGAACCTCCACGCACCGCAGCATCCCACGCACCGGGACCCTCGCGCGCAGTCGCGTCGTCCCGTCGCGACACCACGGGCGAACACCTGCCGCACGCACGCCCAACAAGCCCCCGCTTTCACTCAGCCACGCGCACCTCGTCGGTGAGCGCCGGTTCCCCGCATCGCGCGGTCTGCGGGGACCCCGGCGCCGGCCAGGGCGAGGATCGACTCGTCGGTGGCGTTCCTGGCGGGGAGCGCGTCTTTTCGCGGTGGCGGGGTCTCAGACCTGCTTCATTGTGTTGGCGGTGCGCCGGTGTGACCGCGACGAGGGGTGGTGCTCGCGCGGACTGGAGTCGGGGTCGGTGCGTTGGCTCGTCCCGGCTCCTAGCCGACGGCCGGTAGCAGGGGCGCAGCAGCGGCGCGAGCTGCGACGCGGTCAGCGGCCGGCCGTGAGCGGCGTGCTGGGGGTGCAGCCGGCGCGGTTGCAGGCCTCGACGCGGTAGCGGTGGTGGTTCCCGCCGGCCCCGACGGTGAATGACCGCGCGCGCCGTCCGAGCATCGCGATCGTGACGAACCGCGGCACCCCGTGGAGGCTCGCGCTCTGCACGACGTAGGTCCGCGCTCCGTGGGCGCGGTGCCAGCGTAGGTGCACTCGGCCTCGGCGCACGCGGGAGCGGAGCCTCCGCGGGGCGCTCGGAACTGGGTTGCGGCGGAGGCGCACGACCAGCGTCGCTGAGGCCCGGTTGCCGTCGCGGTCGACGACGGTCAGCGTGATCACGTGCCGTCCGCTCGACAGTGGCCTGGTGACGAGCGTCGGGCCCGTTCCGAGCTGGCCGTCGCGGCTCGCGCGCCAGCTCAGGCGGGCGTCGGGCAGCGGTCCGTCGTCCGCGTCATACCCGGACCCGACGAGCGTCACGGCGCCGGTGTGGCCGTCGACGTGCGCGCTAATGATCCGGGCGCTCGGCGCGTGCGGGTTGACGCCGAACTGGCCTGACTCTGCGGTCGTGCTGTTGAGCCCGTCGGACGCGATCACGCGGATCCGGCAGTCGCGCGAGCCCTGGAGCGTCGCGGCGTCGACGTCGAAGCTCGGCTGCTCGAGCCCGGTGGAGAGCGTTAGCCAGGTGTTGCCGCCGTCGCTCGAATACTGGACCGCGTAGTGCAGCGGGTCGCCGTCTGCGTCGCTCGCCTGCCAGGTCACGTGGCGGGCCCCGTCCCAGTGGACGCCGGCCTGCGGGGTCAGGATCTGGATCGCCGGCGCGTTGGGGCTGCGCGTGCGGGTCGCGAGCGGCACCGTGTTCGAGCTCAGCACGATGCTGGCGATTCGTGGATCGTACGGGACCATCTGCGAGAACGACAGCGGCTGATCGGTGTCGGGCGAATAGGAATCGAAGTGCCGCGTGAACAGCACGTTGCCGCCCATGTCCTTGAATGTCAGCGAGTAGCGTCCGGTGCCGGAGCCATCGTCGCTGCCGGCCGGCTTGTCGATCACGTACGCCTCGTCGAGCGTTCCCCGCAGCTGGGACATGGTCCCGGTCAGCAGCAGGTAGGGCCGGTTTGCGACGGCGGCCGGTCGCGCCGGCTTGCGTGCGGTGTCGGCGCTCGCCTTGAGCTGCAGCCCGTGCAGGAGGTTCAGGTAGGTGTAGTCAGACACCCAGATCGGCGGTCCGCCGTACGACTGGAAATCGTGCACGTGCGGCGCCGAACCCGGCAGCACCGGGGCCATCGTGTCGACGTCCCAACCGAGCGAGGTCGAGTCGAGCGCGTTCACCTCGCCGCCGGGGCAGCAGTTCGGGTCGGCGTTGGCGGTTGTGTGGCCCGTGTGTTTCAGCGCGAAGTAGGCGTGCGCGAGCTCCTGCGCCATCACGGTGCCGAGCAGCGGGCCGGTGTTGTCCTGGCCGGTGGCCGCGGTCGGGGTCGTCGACAGATAGGCGTATCCGCACGCGCAGGTGTTCCACTGCTGCAGCACGTACCAGACCATGTTGCTGTAGGTGCTGCTCAGCTGGCGGGTGCCATTGGCGCGCGCGATCACCTTGTCCGCGCCCGGGAAGTACGCGTCGGTCGGGTCGCCCGTCGGGTCGGTCCAGATCTGGTAGCCGCCGTAGCCGTAGATCCGCGCGTGCGCGACCGGCCACACCTTTCCCACCCACCCGATCTGGGTGTAGAAGTCGTTGTATGCGGAGTTCGAGTAGGGGTGCGCCGGCGAGATGTACAGGTCCCCCTTGACGTTCAGGTCGCGCGTGCGCACGAACGGGATGAACATCGCGTGCGAGCTGTTGCCGTAGTTGGTCTCCGGAACGCCGCGATCGACGTTGACGAACACGTACGCATAGATCCCGTCGGTCCGCTCCATGCTCGCGGGGATCAGGAAGTTAAACGTGCGGCTGGGATCGTTGCGGTAGCTCGTGACACCGGTCGGGGTCGGCGCGACCTGGATCGTCGAGCTGGTCGGGAACACCGTCCCGAGGTAGTTGAACGAACGGTCGTAGATGTCCGCCTGGGCGGCGCCGACCGTCCAGAAGCCGTTCGGCCCCGGGCCGTTGCTGCCCCCGGCCGTAGCGTCGACATACGCCCGCAGCACAAGCGGCTTGCCGTACACCATCGGGATCGTGTTGTGCAGGTTCTGGATCACCTGCGTCTTCTCGACCAGCGGGATCACCAGGTCCGTCGCGGCGAGCGCGCCCGCCGCCTGGACGGCCGAGCCGACCACCGCGACGGCGAACACGACCGCGAGCGTGCCGGTCCGAGCGATGGCCCTCCGCGTGCGTCCTGGGCGGAGCCTGCTTGGCACGTGCTCAACCTATCCCGCGGACTCGCGCGGGTCAACGCAAGCCCCCTAGGCGGCCGGAGGCCGGCGCCGGCGGTGCCCGAGCGCCACGACCGCGAAGAACGCCGCCGGCGAGATTCCGAGCCGCACCTCGGCCATCCCACCCTGCGCCAGGCGGCTCCTGCCGGGAGGCCAGCCACGCTAGGGGCCGGAAGCAGAAAGGATCTAGCCGCGAGCGCGCCATACAGACGCGCGTAACGTCGACGTGCTCGTCGAGGCGCGCCCTGCGCACGGGGACCGCCGGCCGAGGTCGCCGACGCAGCTCGAGGGCGGCGAATTACCGTGGCGACGATGCATAGCGGCCGGGCGCGATCGGCAGCGGGCGCTTGGAGCCGGGCGCGATCCGCAGGGGCGTGCGCGGCGGTTTAGCGCGCAGCCGCTCTGCTCACCAAGCGACCACGTCCCACTGCCCGCGGTGCTCGGCGCTTAGTGTTTCGCGCGTGGCGGTCGCGGCGCGGGTACGACGAGCACCCGCGGCGTGGCGAGCCCGCCCACCAGGCGGTGGGAACCGAAGGTGCGGCCGGTGACCAGGTAGCGGCCCGGCGGGAGGCCGTTGCGTCCGAACTGGAACGCGCGCCTGACCTTGAATCGCCCGCGGTGGGGGCCGAGCGGCAGACGCCCGACGGGTCGCAGCACATACCGGAGCCGCCCGAGCACGCGGCGCCGGCCCACGATGCGCTGCACCAAGAAGCCGACCTTGACCGTTGTGCCGGCCACCCGGATGCCGGACCGGAGCGTGCACTTCTGCACGTAGGAGACGCGGTCGATGGTGATGGGGGCGCCGCCCTTCGGCGGGGGGGTGGTCGCGCCGACCGGCACGTAGGTGCAGACGACCGTCACGAAGCCAACAATGATGACCTGCCGCGTGAGCGTGGGATCATCGGCGATCGACAGGTTGCCTTCCAAGCGGCGAAAGACCCCGGCGGCGCTGTCGGCGGGATTGCGGCCCAGATTGGTCGGTATCGCATTTACGAACTGGCCGGTCGCGAAGTCGTAGACCAATAGGTCGTCGCCCTGATCGGCGGGACGGTGGTGGATAAAGGCGAGATAGCGGCCGTCGGCGCTCCATGCCGGCATCCGCTCGTCGCCCCCCGTATTCAGCCCGGGAGCGAGCGTGACCGGCTGGCCGGTGGCGATGTCGTAACCGTGGATGTCCGCGTCACCGTTCCAGCCAGTAGCGTTGGAGAAAGGCACCTGGTCGTAGGCAACGAAGCGGTTGCTCAGGATCGCGGCGTGATTGTCGCCGCGATCGGTTCCGCGGTCCAGCTCGACCACCCCTTGGGCCGGGCCAAGCTGCTGGACACCGCCCCCGCTCGGGTCAATCGCGGGCACGATCCCGAGCGGCAGCTCCGCACCCCCGCTCTCGTTCAAGGTGCTGAAGACGAGCGCGGGACGGTCGCCGGTCCCGAGCGTCGGGTTCAGCAGGATGTTGTGGATGTCGGTGCGGTCGAACTGCTTCTCCGGCGGTACCGCGGGGGCGGCGCTGACATCGAACACCGACATTCGCGCCGTCGGTGGCCCCCCGCCGGTCGTCGAGCCATGGATCACCCAATGCGCGTCGGTACTGATCGACGGAGTCACCTTTTTGCGATCAGCGATCAACAGCGGGGTCGGCTGCACCGGCGCGCCCGTGTGCAGGTCGACCATGATCACCTGCTTGTCCGGCTGGCTCGCCGGCTCGTTGGACGGCAGCGGGTCGGACCGCGCGACGTTCGCATCCGCGTTCGCGTAGGCCACGCCGGCCGGTGTCGCGCGCTCGAACACGAGATAGCGGCCGTCCCCCGACAGGCTCGGATGAAACTCGTCCGCCGCGGTGTTAACCCCCGCGGGTAGCGTGATCGGCTCGCCCGTGAGCGCCACCACCACCGCGATATCGAGGTCACCCCCCGCACCCGCGTGCTCATACGCCGCCACCAGCTCCCCGCGCGCGGCCGGCGCTGCCAGCGCCACCACCAGCAGCGCGCAACCGAGGACTGTGCACAATCGCCGCATCCCGTTCCTCTCCTCCCGATCCAGACGTCGCGCTCACGGCCCGAGGACATGCCCCAGCGCCGCTCTCGCACTCCACAGCTTACGCGCAGACAGCGGCTTGAGTCACCCGTTCGACGACACTCGAACGCTTCCGGTCGCAAGCCGGGAACCGTGAGGTTCTGCTGCCGAGACGGGGCACCGCCAAACTCGCGCCAGCGCCGAAGCAGGACCATCCAGCCCAGTACCAGCGGGGATGCCGCCGGATCAGGGGTTTCCCGGAAGCAGCAGATCGGAGCACGACACGCGAAATGGCGTCCGCGCGGTGATCGCCGGCGCTCTGCTTCAGGTGGTCCTTCGACGTCTCGCGACTTGCCTGGTGCGCGGGTAGGCTGGCTGACATGCGGATCAGCTTCCAGATGCTTCCCGAGCAGCCCGCGCCGGAGCTCCTGGATGCAATTGTGGCGGCCGACGAGCTCGGCTACTACGCCTGTTACAGCGCCGATGAGATCTACCACAAGGACGCCTGGCTGCTGTTCGCCGCTGCCGCTCCGCGCACGGAGCGGATCCGGCTCGGACCGTGCGTGGCACCGATCTACATACGCGAGCCGACCTATGTGGCTCAGCTGGCCGCCACGCTAGACGAGCTCAGTGACGGCCGCGCCGAGGTCGTGTTCGGGATCGGCAACATCGCGATGCTCGAGCAGTACGGCGTCGAGTGGCGTGGAACGCGCCCGATCGCTCGCCTGCGGGAGGCGCACCAGGTGATGCGAACGGTCCTCGACGAGGGTGCGATCGCCTTCGAGGGGGATTTCTACCGGTACACCGGTGTCACGACAGCAGCTCGTCCGGTTCAGGAGCATCTGCCCCTCAAGATCGGCGCGATGGGGGGTCCCAAGTCGATGGAGCTCGCCGGGGAGATCGCCGATGGCCTACATACGGCGTGCGCGTACTCCCCGGAGGCGCTGAGCTACGCGGTGGAGCACTTTCTGGCGGGGGTCGAGCGCGCTGGTCGAAACCCGGATGGCCTCGATATCGGTGACTCCCTGCTCGGCGCGATCGCACCTGACGGCGACGTCGCACGCCGCGCCGGGCGAATCCTTGCCGCGTTCTACATCCCGTCAATGCCCCCGGCGCTCCTCGAGCGGCATGGGATCGAGCCGGAAAGCGTGGCGGCGGTCACCGAAGCATTTGCTGCCGGCGACGTTCGGCGCGCACTCGAAGCCACTGCGGAGGAAGTCGCCGAGCAGATCATGGTCGCCGGAACGCCTGAGGACTGGGTGCGGTGGCTAACGGACATCTACGCTCCGGCGGGCCTCAGTCACGCGCTCGTCTCGTTCACCGATCCTTTCACGCTGAGAGCCTGGGCCGGGATCGACGTCGAGGGCCTGCCCGATCTGGGAGAGCAGGTCCGGATCGCCGGCGACCAAGTCCTGCCCGAGATCAGCTCGCTCTGAACACAGTCTCGTGCCCGCCTGCCAAGGGGCCCGGCGGCTTCGAGAGCTTCGGCCATCGTGTTGCTCGATGCGCGTGATCCGGCCGGCACGAACTCAGGTTGCCGAGCCCTCCTTTTCTCGCGCGACGTGCATCTCGCCAGCGCCGATCGCCGCACCTCCCTTGCGCGGTCTGCAGGGGCCAGGACCGCGGAGGTCCGAGCCGCGCCGTCAACTACAGCCCCAGCGCCCTGTATACCGCGCAAGGGAAGGAAGTGGGAGTCACGCCGGAGAGGCTTGTGACGCTCGCAGAGCAGGTCTCGTGGCGCCCAATCGCTCGCTAGGTCGCCGTCGACAGAGGCGTGCTACGCCGCTGTTAGCTCGCGCGCGAAGAACTCTGCCTGCGCCGCGGTGGTTGTCTCGAAGCCGTCGCCGTAGAAAGGGGCGAAGTGTCCGCCGCGCAGCGTCCTGATGTCGGCGGCGGCGATCCGCCCGAGCGCTTTGCGTGTCGGGCCGAAGGGCACGACGCGATCGTCCTCGGAGAGGTGCGCAAGTACCGGACATCGAACGGCGGCAGCCCGACGCGCCGGACGCAAGCGAACACTGCTCATGAGCTCGAGAGCCGTCGCCTCGTTGCGCCACTCGCCCGTCTCGGCGTGCCGGGCCACGCGGCGCGGCTCGATCCACTCGATGCCGTCGATCTCGTCCATGCCGCGCCAGAAACCATCGACGTCGTTCTGGACGACCGCGCCCGAACCGACTTCGCCGAAGACCGGCAACAGAACCGGCGGG
>Ga0209577_10001158_pt1 | contig 26262 bp, 30 predicted proteins | sample GraSoiAngelo_109_FD_185874 | JGI IMG/M metagenome (GOLD analysis project Ga0209577, IMG submission 185874) | Grasslands soil microbial communities from the Angelo Coastal Reserve, California, USA - 14_0903_12_20cm (SPAdes) (version 2) | ecosystem: Environmental > Terrestrial > Soil > Grasslands...
GTTGTTGCTCGCTGCCGCGGCGCCGTTCCTGCTCGCCGGCTGCGGCAAGGGCAAGTACTAGGGCCGTTTCCGTCGGTTGCAGTCCGCCGCCGGATCGAGACGCGGCAAAGTGCAGCGAACCCGGCGGGAGCCGACGACGAGGCGTCGTCCGTTCCAGCGTTCGACGATGTGCGCCTCACCGCCGAAGCAATGCGCGGATCCTTCCGTGAAGGGACGCCTGCCGACGGGCTCGTCGAGCTGAACGGCGCCGCCCTTCAGCCGGACGAAGCTCTCGCACTCATTGCGGTCGAAGATGCGGCGGATCCGCGCGTGCACCGTCGCGAAGATCTCGCGCGGCCCGCATGCGCCTGAGCCCTGCTCGAGCGTCACCAGGAGATCCGGGTGGTGATCTCCGGTCACGTCGCCGGTCGTGAGGGACGGCGGTGAATCGGCAACCGGGTACGGCCGCGACAGGACGCGCCTCCAGACGCGTGTCGCGGTTCGCTGCCACACGACCAGGCCCTGCTCGGTTTGCAAGTTCCCGGCGTACCTTCCCGGCTCGGTTCGCACCTCTCGTTCCCAGATGACCGCGAGCTGCTCCGGCGCTCCACCACCTGCGGCCGGCATTTCGCGCACAAGGATGTGCGCGCGTGGCGGCGCGAGCGCTTCAGCGGAGGGCCGCGCGCTACGAATGACGTGTGGGAACGCCTGCGCGAGACCTTGGGGAGGGGTCGTCCACGGCTCGTTCGGCTGCCAAAGTCGCGGGTGCGTCAGCGTGCATTCGCGGTGACAGAGAACGTCGATCTGCTGGCCGGCAAGCGCGCGCTCGGCGCGCGCGAGACGTTCGCCGGTGACGACGCGGACCCCGCCGCGGAAGACACGGATCGTCGCACGCCGCGGGGATTGCGTCCGCCCCTCGAACGAGACCGGGGGCGGTGCGCACCGCGCGCATGCGCGACCAATCGGTTCGACGACTGCCTTGTGAGCGATTGCGAAGCCGCCGCTGTGTTCGTCTCCGACGACCAGTGCATTCCTTCCGTAGAAACCGTCGCCCTTCCCGCCGGCGTCGTAGCTCCCGGCGAGATAGCGGCCAGGGCCGAGCGCGACGCGGAAGTTGTTGCACTCCGTCGCGCCGAGCAGCGCGTGGCCGCCGCGATCGATGCGGATGGGCGTCTCCGCCCGAAGGAGATCGCCGGCGAGCAATGCATGCGTGCGCGAGCTGTCGTCGACACCGCTCGTTCCTTGCGCTGCGTAGACGTGGATCGGACCGCCGAAGCAACTCTCCGTGGCTAGCGACAGACGCCGCTCTGCGCTCACGGTGCTTCGATCGCAGGTTGCTACCACGTGGAGCAGCACATCGTCGCCGGCGTCCCCGGACGCCTCAGCGGTAACCGTGCGCGTTGCGTGGACGCGCATCGCGCCGAGGTCGCGGCTGGTGCTTGCGGGATTCGCTGCCGGCACGCGGTCGTACAACGTCCGTGACCTGGTCGTGAGGCGTACGTCATTGCAATTCGTCCGCGCGTGTATCTGCACGCGCGAGGCAATGCTCCACAGCCGCAAGCCGAGGACGTTCGTGTCTCCGGGATCGGGCGACGCGAGCCCCGGCGAGATCGCGAGACGTACTGATGGTCGTGCGCCATGCGAACCCGTCGTTGCCCAAACGATCGCCGCGATCCCGCCGAGCAGGGCGACCAATGCAAGCCAACGCACCGAGACAGCGTACGATCTCGGCATGGCTGTCGCCGACTCGCTGCTGTCGCTCGACGACGTCCAACGGGCGCGCGAGCGGATCGGCGATCGCTTGCACCGCACGCCGCTTTTGCCCTCCGCAACGATGTCGACGCGGATCGGCGCCGACGTTTGCTTCAAGGCCGAGCTCTTCCAGCGTACGGGTTCGTTCAAGCCGCGCGGCGTGCTGAACAAGCTTGCGACGCTGAGCGACGAAGAGAAACGCCGCGGCGTGATCTCGATTTCGGCGGGAAACCACGCGCAGGCACTCGCGTACGCTTCCGCCCTCGAAGGGATCGACGCGCTGATCGTGATGTGGCAAACCGCGAGTCAGCTCAAGATCCGCGCGGCGCGCGGCTACGGCGCGACCGTCGACGATTCCGCTCCCGACATTCCGTCGGCGTTCGAACGACTGGACGAGCTGGTCGAGTCGACGGGACGTCAGTTGATTCATCCCTATGACGACCCGCTGGTGATGGCGGGCCAGGGAACGGTCGGGCTCGAGATCGTCGAAGACGCGCCGGCCCCGCCCGACGTCGTTCTCGTTCAGGTCGGCGGGGGAGGACTGGTCTCGGGGATCGCCACCGCGGTCAGGTCACTGCTCCCGCAGGCGCGCGTCGTCGCGGTCGAGCCGCAACTTTCGCGCGCGTTGCACGAGAGTCTCAAGGCGTGCGAGCCGGTGACTGTCGAGGCGAAATCGGCGGCCGACGGGCTCAACGGCCCCTACGCGGGCGCGAATTGCGTGCGCGTCTGCCTGGACGTCGGGGTCGAATCGGTGCTCGTCACCGAGGAGGCGCTCTTCGAGGCTTTCAGGTTCATGTATACGCGGACGAAGCTCGCGTGTGAGCTGGCCGGGGCCGCCACGGCGGCGGCGCTGCTCTCCGGGGCCGTCGATCTCGACGGTGCGGAAAACATCGTCGCGGTCGTCTCCGGGGGCAACGTGGATCCGAAAACGGCCGCTGCTATCCTGGGTTCAGACCAATGAAAGCCGATATCCATCCCGAGTACGTGATCGCGACCGTGACGTGTTCCTGCGGGAATACGTTCAAGACGCGTTCCACCAAGCCCGAGCTTCACGTCGAGATCTGCTCGAACTGCCACCCCTTCTACACCGGGAAGCAGAAGCTCGTCGACACCGGCGGCCGGGTCGAGCGCTTCCAGCGCCGGCTCGAGAAGGCCGGCGGCGCCCGCCGCGGGTAAGCACCTCTGACATGACAACCGTTGGGGGACAGGCCGCGGAGGCACCGCTCGCGGTGCCGGCTCCAGGACGCGCGGAACGCATGCAGAGATGACAACGGTCGGCGGACAGGCAGTACTCGAGGGCGTGATGATGCGCGGCCCCGCGCACTGGGCCGTGGCCGTCCGCAAGCCGGACGGCGACATCGCGCACGTCCACAAGCCGATTCGTTCGCCGATGTCCCGGCACCTCGTGTTCCGGCTTCCGGTCGTTCGCGGAGTCATCGCGCTCGGCGAATCCCTCGCGATCGGCTTCCGGGCGCTGGCGATCTCGGCCAACTATGCGGCGCAGGGAGAAACGGAAGACGGAGTCGATCCCAAGGAGGTCTCGACCGAGCTCACGCGCGGACAGCTCATCTTCGCGTTCGCGATCGCGATCGGCTTCGCCGTGTTGCTCTTCAAGGTGACTCCCGCGCTGCTGACCGATTGGATCGGGATCAAGCGCACCGGCTGGTTCGTGCTGGTCGAGGGCCTGATCCGCGTAACGATCTTCGTGATCTACCTGACCGTTATCTCGCTGCTCCCGGATTTGCGCCGCGTGTTCCAGTACCACGCCGCGGAACACAAGGCGATCAACGCCTACGAAGCGGGAGAGACGCTCGAGCCCGAGACCGTCCAGCGCCATTCCCTCATCCATCCGCGTTGCGGGACGGCCTTTCTGCTCTGGGTCATGGTGATCGCGATTTTCGTCTTCGCATTCTTCGGCAGACCTGCGTGGTACTGGCTAATCGCGACGCGCATCCTGCTCCTGCCGGTGATCGCGGGACTCGCGTACGAGCTGATCCGTTTCGCCGGCAAGCACACGGGCAACCGCGTCCTGATGACGCTGCTCGCTCCCGGTCTTTGGTTGCAGCGACTGACGACACGCGAGCCGACGCTCGAACAGCTCGAAGTATCGATCCGCGCGCTGAAGGAAGTCCTGCACCTGGAGCTACGCGATCCGGCCGAGGGCAAGGTGGAGGTGATGGCCTAATCACCCGCGTCGAGCGAAGCGCAGACGCCGCTTGGGACGGGAGCGTCGCGCGCGGCGAGGGCACGATCACGGCGGGGGCATTCAGCTCATTGCCGTTTTCACTGACCTCCCGCATCGGCGACCCGGGAGGCAAGACGAATCCGGAGGAGCTGCTCGCCGCGGCGCACGCCGGCTGCTACGCGATGTCGCTCGCGGGGGAACTGACGCGGGCGGGCCAGGAGACGGCGCGCGTCATCGTGACGGCGACCGTCACGCTGGACGAGGTCGAAGGCGGCTCACATCGGATCGTCGCCTCGAACCTTTACGCGCGCGCGCGTGTACAAGATATGGAAACGGCCGAGCTCGAACGGATCGCTCGCGTCGCCGACCAAGGGTGTCCGTTCTCGGCATTGATCAAGGCAAGCGGGACCGTCACGGTCACTGCGGAACTCGAAGGAGGAGCGAATGGCGACTGAACGGCGTGCGCAGGTGATCTGGCGCGGAGACTTGATGAGCGGGAGCGGCCGCATCGAGAACGTGACGAGCGGCGCGATCGGCGGACTCGACGTCAGCTGGCCCGCACGCTCGGAAGACCCCGGGGGCAAGACGAGCCCGGAGGAGCTGATCGCCGCCGCGCATGCGACGTGCTTCGCGATGGCTCTCTCGCATGGCCTCGCGCAGGGCGGTCATGTGCCCGAGCGGCTCGACACGTCCGCGACCGTGTCGTTCCAGCCCGGCGAGGGGATCGCGAAGATCGCGCTCACGGTCGAGGGGCGCATTCCCGGGCTGGATGTCGGTGCGTTTGAAGAGGCGGCGAAACAGGCGAAGGAGAACTGTCCCGTCTCGAAGGCACTTGCGAGCGTTCCCGAGATCACGCTCGACGCGAAGCTCGCGTAGCCGCGGCGAAAGCTGCGCTTTCGCCGCGGGGTTGTGTACGCCGCGGACGCACGCGAGCGTGGTCGCGCGCGTCCACGGAAACGTTTGGTCGGTTGGCGCGCGCCGTGGTCCTCGCGCCGCGGGGCCTTGACGGCCCTCGCGGCACTCGTGAGTCCGGCCGGAGGCTAAGCCGGCTTCGCCTGTCTTAGCCTCCGGCCTTTTTGTGTTGCTGGGCCGCAGGCGCGTCCGCGCGGAAGTGGACCTTCGGCGCTGAAGCAGACCCAATTGGTGGGCGCGCGCTTCGCCCGCGCCCGTTCCCCGCGAAGCGGCGATCCTAAGGACATCGTGCCAGGCCCGAAGGGTCTGCCACCATGTGGTCATGGCTGGGATGGAAGAACTGGTCGACGAGCTCGAGCGCTCGTACACGCAGGCGCAGGAGCGCATGTCGGACCCTGCCGTCTACAACGATCACCGCGAGGCAGCGGAGGCTGGCCGAAAGCTGAAGGAGCTCGAGGCGCCGCACCGGCTCGCTCGCGAGTGGCTCCAGCTTCGCACCGACCTCGAAGAGGCGCGGGAGGACGGCGATCTCAAAGAGATGATCCCGGAGCTCGAGGCTCGGCTCCACGAGCTCGAAGCGCCGCTTCGCGATGCACTCGCACCGTCGGATCCCGATGACAGCAAGGACGCGATCGTCGAGATCCGCCAGGGCGTCGGGGGAGACGAGGCCGCGTTGTGGGCGGGCGACATCTACCGCATGCTCGCCCGCTACGCCGAGCGGCGCGGCCTGAAGGTCGAGCAGCTCGGCGCGAGCCCGAGCGACGGCGGCGGCTACAAGGAAGTGACGTTCGCGGTGAAGGGCGACAAGGCCTACGGCACGTTCAAGTGGGAGGCGGGTACGCACCGTGTGCAGCGCGTTCCCGAGACGGAGTCGCAGGGACGGATCCACACCTCGACTGCGACCGTCGCGGTCATGCCGGAGGCGGAAGAGGTCGAAGTCGAGATCGATCCAAACGATCTGAAGATCGACGTCTACCGCTCGACCGGGCCGGGCGGACAGAGCGTGAACACGACGGACTCCGCCGTCCGCGTCACCCACGTTCCAACCGGTCTCGTCGTTTCGATGCAGGACGAAAAGAGCCAACTGCAGAATCGGCAGAAAGCGCTGCGCGTTCTTCGCGCGCGCCTCTACGAGCTCGAGCGGGAGAAGCAGCGTGCGGAGGTCGACGCCGCACGGCGCTCTCAGATCGGCTCCGGCGAGCGAGCAGAGAAGATCCGGACGTACAACTTCCCCGAGAACCGGCTCACGGACCACCGCATCAAGCTCACGGTGCACCAGCTCGACCGCATCCTCCAGGGCGGCCTGGACGAGTTCACCGACGCGCTCGCCTCGGAAGAGCGCCGCCGCGCGCTGGGGGAGTGACGATTCGCGACGCGCTCGCGCAGGTCGAGCGCCGGCTCGGAGCAGCGGGAGTCGACACGCCGCGTGTCGATGCCGAATGGCTCGTCGCGCACGTCCTCGGCGTTCCCCGGACGCGCATCCACGAGCACGGCGACGTCGACGAGCACGAGCTCGAACGCCTGACCCGGAGGCGGGAACAGCGTGAACCGCTGGCCTACGTGCTGGGCGAGTGGGGATTCCGGCGGTTGACGCTGAACACGGACAGGCGCGCCCTCGTGCCTCGTCCCGAGACCGAGGTCGTGGTCGAGCGCGCGCGCGCGCTGATCGCGAACGAGGCGGGGCCGCGCGTCCTCGACGTCGGAGTCGGCAGCGGCGCAATTGCGCTTGCGATCGCCGACGAGGTTCCGGCCGCCCGAGTCACCGGCATCGACACGTCGCCGCAGGCGCTCGAGCTCGCCCGCGAGAACGCCGAGCGGCTCAGTCTTCGCATCGAGCTTCGACGCGCAGGCGCGGAGGCGGCCGGGGAGGGCTGGGACCTGGTCGTCGCAAACCCGCCCTACGTCGCACAGGCCGCACTCGCCGAAGCCCAGCCGGAGCTGCAGTGGGAGCCATACGACGCCCTCGCCGACACCGGCCTGCACGACGAGATCATTCGCGCGGCGCGGACGACCTGGCTCGTGCTCGAGGTCGGCTACGGCCAAGCGCGAGAGATCGAACAGGCACTGCGCGAAAACGGTTACACCGAGACGAAGATCACGCGCGACCTCGCCGGCGTCGAGCGGGTGGTCGAAGGGAGGCGAGCTGAGCACAGTCGCTGAAGCGGTCGCCGCCGTCCACGCCGGCCTGCCGGTCGTCCTTCCGTTCGACACGGTGTACGGGTTGGTAGCCGACGCTCGAAGCGAGGAGGCAGCCGAGCGGCTATACGCGCTGAAGGGCCGTGCGCTCGAGCAACCAACCGCACTGGTCGCAAACGACGTCGAGAGCCTCGTCGCCTGCATCCCCGAGGTGTCCAGCGAGCTCCTCATTCGCGGGCCCTACACGCTGATCGTTCCGAATCCGGCTCGGCGTTTTGCCTGGCTCACGGGCGCGAACCCGGCCGCAATCGGCGTCCGCATACCCGAACTGACCGGACCGGGCGCAGACGTTCTCGCGCGTGTCGGCGTGGTCGTCGCAACGAGCGCGAATCACCCGGGCGAACGGGATCCCGCGACGCTCGACGATGTGCCCGAGGCGCTTCGTCGAGGCGCGGGAGCGGTCGTCGACGGTGGTGCGCTCCCGGGGACGCCCTCGACCGTCATTGATCTCACCGGCGTGGAGCCACGCGTCCTCAGGGAGGGAGCCGTGTCGGGAGCCGAGGCTCTGCATCGACTGGAGGCGGCAGTACGATCCAGGCGAACCCCTGGAGAGGAGAGCCGATGGCCGTCGCCGAGCAGTCGTTCCAGCAGCTGACCACAGCCGGGCTCGAACAGATCGATCCAGAGATCGCGGAGCTGCTCCATCGTGAGACCGAGCGTCAGCGCGGACAGATCGAGCTGATCGCGTCGGAGAACTTCACCTGGCCGGCGATCCTCGAGGCGATCGGCTCGACGCCGACGAACAAGTACGCGGAGGGATATCCCGGGAAGCGCTACTACGGCGGCTGCGAGGTGGTCGACGAGATCGAGCAGCTCGCGATCGACCGTGCGAAAGAGCTGTTCGGCGCGGAGCACGCGAACGTGCAGCCGCACGCCGGTGCGCAGACGAACATGGCTGTCTACATGGCGGCGTGCCAGCCCGGCGACACGATTCTCTCGCTCGAGCTTGCGCACGGCGGCCATCTGACGCACGGGCTCAAGGTGAACTTCTCCGGAAAGCTCTACACGATCGTGCACTACGGCGTCTCGCGGCAGACGAACGTCGTCGACTACGACGATGTGCTCCGAATCGCGCGCGAATGCAAGCCACGGCTGATCGTCTGCGGCGGCTCTGCGTATCCGCGCACGGTCGACACGGCGAGGTTCCGGGAGATCGCGCAAGACGTGGGCGCGCTTCTGCTCTGTGACATGGCGCACTTCGCCGGCCTCGTTGCTGCGGGACTCCACCCGAATCCCGTCGAGCACTGCGACTTCGTGTCGTCGACGACGCACAAGACGCTGGCCGGCCCGCGCTCCGGCTTCATCCTCTGCACGGAGGAGCACAGGCAGGCGGTCGACCGAGCGGTCTTTCCGGGCATGCAGGGCGGTCCGCTCGAGCACACGATCGCCGCCAAGGCCGCGTGCTTCAAGATCGCCGCAACCGAAGCGTTCCGCGACTACCAGCAGCAAATCCGCACGAACGCCGATTCGCTCGCCGACACGCTGATGGACGAAGGGCTCGACGTCTTGACCGGCGGAACCGACACGCACCTGCTCCAGCTCGACCTCCGCAAGACCGAGTGGACTGGAAAGGCCGCCGAGGAACGGCTGCACGAGGTCAAGCTGACGGTGAACCGAAACACCGTTCCGTTCGACGAGCGCCCGCCCACGGTGGCATCGGGCGTTCGAATCGGGACACCCGCGGCCACGATGCGCGGCTTCGACGAGGAGGACTTCCGCGAGGTAGGCAGGATCATGGCGGGCGCGCTCGTGGAGAGCCCCGATGTGGATGCGCTCCGCTCGCGCACCGAGGCGTTGTGCGCGAAGCGGCCGCTGTATCCGGGGTTCCGCGGCTACACGACATACGTGGCGTAGTGCCCGTCACGGAGGTCCGGCACCCGCTCGTCCTGCACAAGTTGTCGTACCTGCGGGACAAAAAAACGCCGACCGTCCACTTCCGGAAACTCGTCAACGAGGTGACGGTGCTGCTCACCTACGAGGCGACCAAGGATCTGCCGACCGAGGAGGTCGAGGTCGAGACGCCGCTCGAGCAGGCGCGCTTCCCGCGGATTAGCGGCAAGAAGGTGGCGGTTTGTCCGATTCTCCGCGCCGGCATCGGGATGCTCGACGGCGTGCTCTCACTGATCTCGTCGGCGCGTGTCGGCTTTATCGGCATGTATCGCGACGAAGCGACGCTGCAACCAGTCGAGTACTACTCCAAGCTCCCGGCGGATGTCGCCGACCGAGACGTGATCCTGCTCGATCCGATGCTCGCGACCGGAAACTCGACCGCCGCCGCGATTCGCACCGTCAAGGAGGCCGGCGCGACGTCGGTGCGATTGATCGCGATCATCGCGGCGCCCGAAGGCGTCGAGCACATCGAACGTGATCACCCCGACGTGCAGATCGTCGTCGCAGCGATCGACCGCGGCCTGGACGAGCACGGCTTCATCGTTCCGGGGCTCGGTGACGCGGGCGACCGTCTGTACGGAACGAAGTGATGCTGAACACGCTCGCCGACCACCTCCAGGTGATCTACGGCGCGGTCGTCGCGCTCGTGATCGTCGTACTCCTCACACCCGCGGTCGGAGGTATGGCGCGTTTGATCGGTGCGGTCGACCGTCCCGAGGCGCGCCGCCTCAACCGGCGGCCGATTCCGCGGCTCGGCGGGCTCGCCCTCTTCTTCGGGATCTTCGTTCCCGCGCTCGCGTTCCTCGACTTGTCGCACGAGGCGCACGGCTTGCTGCTCGGTGCGGCAGTCGCGACGCTCGTCGGCGCGATCGACGACTTCCGCGGACTCGCGTGGTGGCAGAAGCTCGTCGGTCAGATCGCGGCCGCCTCCATCCCGGTCGGATTCGGGATCTGGGTGCACCGCTTCACGTTTCCCGTGATCGGGATTCACGTCTTGCCGAAGTGGGTCGGCATGCCGCTGAGCGTCGTGTGGATCGTCGCGATCATGAACATGCTGAACTTCCTCGACGGGCTCGACGGGCTCGCGGCGGGCGTCTCCGCGATCTCGGCGTTCACGTTCACGCTGATCGCGCTGTCGCTGCCGCGGCCCGAGATTCAAGCCTCCTTGCTGTCCGCGATCGTGCTCGGCGCGGCGCTCGGCTTCCTACGCCACAACTTCTATCCCGCTCGGATCTTCATGGGCGACTCGGGCGCGCTGTTACTTGGCTTCGTCCTCGCGGTCATTCCGCTCGAGGGCCTGCTCAAGACCGCGTCGATCGTGACGCTCTTCTTCCCGCTGCTCGTCCTTGCTGTTCCGATCGCCGACACGACGTTCGTCGTCGCGCGTCGCTTGAAACACGGCGAGAAGGTGTTCCAGGCCGACCAGACGCACCTGCACTTCCGCTTTCTGCGGCGCGGCTACTCACAGCCGCGGACGGTGGCCTACATCTGGGCCTGGTGCGGAACGCTCGCCGTGGCGGCCCTCGGAACACGCTTCATCCGTCCGCATGCGCACGGCCACTGGCACCTCGGCCGGACGATCGCGGCTGGAACGCTCGGTCTGCTGGCGCTCGCCGCCTCGGTCTACATGGTCTATCTGCTCGAGATCGTGAAGCTCGCCGGCCCGCGCACGCGCCGCCGCGAGGAGGACGTGCGCGAGGCCGAGCGCCGCAGCGCCTAGTAACAAAGTCCCGCACTTTCCGCTTCTAGCGGGGCTTTGCGCTGTTACAAGGTATGCTCCGGTGGAGATGGAGCCGGCCGCCCGCCCGTCGTTTCAGCCCGCCGCTGCGGGCGGCGTGCTGCTCGGCGTCCTGCTCGCTGCGATCGCGCTCGGCTTCCTGATCGGCTGGGCCGCCGGCTCGGCCGGGATCGGCGCACTCGTCGGCGCGGTTGCGGGCATCCCGCTCGCCGTGTACTCGGTGTACCGGCGCTACCGGGGGAGCTTCTGATGGGCGCCGGAATCTTTACGACGCCGCGTCCGGTTCCCGGCCGCTTCCTACCGACTCTCGGCGGCGGTCTCGTGCTGCTCGTCGCACTGCCCGTGTTCCTTCTCGCTGACTGGCGGCTCGCGGGTTGGGCGCTCGGTGCGGTCCTGTGGGCGGGGATGCAGGGTGTCAACTTCCTGCTGGCGCGCCTGAAGGAACGCACCGGTAATCTCGCCGCCGCAGGCGTGCAGGGTTTCGGTCTCTTCTTCAAAACGCTCGGTCTTCTCGTCGTGTTGATCGCCGTCGCAGTCTCGGACGCGCGGCTCGCGGTCGCGGCCGCGCTCGTCTATGCCGTCGCGTACACATTCGAGCTCGGCCTGTCCCTGGTCGTGTATTTCGGAGGCGCGACGTGATCCGGCGCGTGCCGCTCGTCGCCCTCTTTGCGCTCGCGTTTCCCGCGAGCGCATTCGCACGGGGGACGTTCGATCCGTCAAAGGAGTTCGAGCTGAAGCCCTGGCTGTCGATCCACCTCGGGCCGCTCGATCTCTCGATCACGAAGGCCGTCGTCTACCTGCTGCTCGGCGCGGCCGGCACGATTCTCTTCGGGCTGTTCTTCATGCGCGGTCGAACGCTCAACCGCCGCAACACGGTCGGCGAGCAGATCTACGAGATCGCGCAGACGCAGGTGGCCGAGCAGGGGTTGCCCACGAAGGCGATCGCTCGCTGGTTCCCGTACGTCGCCACTTTGATGCTGTTCATCTGGATGGTGAACATGCTCGGGTTCATTCCGCTTCCGATCACCGGCGAGACGTGGCATCACATTCCGGTGTGGGGGATCTACGCAGCGACCTCGTCGCTGTCGGTGACGCTTGCGCTCGCGATCCTGACCTTCGTGTTCACGCACGTCGAGGGCATCCGCTGGAACGGGCCGGTTCGCTACTTCAAGAGCTGGATTCCGGAGGTTCCGAAGGCGCTTCTGCCGCTGATCGTTCCGCTCGAGATCCTCGGTCAGTTCATGCGGCTCATCTCGCTCAGCGTCCGGCTCTTCGCCAACATGCTCGCCGGCCACATGCTGATCCTGACCTTCATCGGCTTGATGTTCGTGCTGCAGTCGGTGGTCCTCGCGGTGATCACCGTTCCCGCGGCGACGGCGTTCTACATCTTCGAGGTCGTGATCGTCGTTTCGATTCAGGCGTTCATCTTTGCCGCCCTGTCAGCCATCTACATCGGCTCGGCGATCGAGCCAGAACACTAGGAGGGACTCATGGTTCATCTGCTCGTCTTCGCCGCAGCCAACGGGACGACCAAAGCCGGAAAGGCGATCGCGCTCGCGCTCGGCATCGGTCTCGGCTCGCTCGGCGCGGGCGTCGGGATCGGGAACATCTTCGGCTCGATGATCCAGGCGGTTGCGCGGCAGCCCGAGCTTCGAGGCGAGCTTCAGGGCATTCAGTGGCTTGGTTTCGCACTCACGGAAGCCGTCGTCTTCTACGGCCTGATCGGCGGATTGCTCGCGTATGTTCTTGTCTGAGCTCGTCGTCGCGTCGAACGCGCTGATCAAGGTCACGCCCGGGTTGATGATCTGGACGATCGTCGCGTTCCTGATCACGCTCTTCGTGCTCAAGCGCTACGCGTTCGGGCCGATCCAGAAAACGATCGACGAACGACGCGAACGAATCGAGCGGTCGATCGCCGAGGCCGATCAGGCGAGGTCGGAGGCGAGACGCCTGCTCGAGGAACACCGCTCGCTGATCGGTCAGGCGCGAAGCCAGGCGGAGGACATCCTCGGCGAGGCGCGCAAGGTCGCGGACGCTCAGCGCCAGCGCGTCAAGGAAGAGACGGAAGCAGATCGGCGGCGCCGACTCGAGGAGACGCGGCGCCAGATCGAGGCAGAGACGCACCGCGCGCTCGAACAGATTCGCACCGAGGTCGCCGAGCTCACGTTGATCGCCGCGACGAAGGTGACCCGTAAGGCGCTCGACGACGAGGATCACCGGCGCCTCATCGACGACGCCATCCGCGAGCTCGATTTCTCCGCGCTCGAACAGGAGGAAGCCGCGCGGTGAGTGCAGTCCACCGTACGTACGCGCAGGCGCTCTTCGAGGCCGCGAAGGAACAGGGCCGCCTCCAGCAGGTGCATTCGGACCTCGCGGACTTCGCACAGGCCGTCGCCGATGTGCCCGAGCTGCGGGCCGTCTTGCGCAATCCGCAGATCGAGCCGCGCGCGAAGGCGCGCGTCCTGCAGGAGCTCCTCGGCGGTGCGGAGGAGCTCGTCCGGAACTTCCTCATGCTCACCGCCGAGAAGGGGCGAATCGCCGACGTCGACGAGATCGCGCGGGAGTTCGAGCGCCTCGTGGCGCGTGACGAGCGACGCCTCGATGTCGAGCTGACGACGGCATACGAGCTGTCCGACGACGACGCGAGGCAGATCCTGAGCCAGATCGAGGAAGCCTCCGGACGCAAGGTCGAGGCGACACGCGCCGTCGATCCCGAACTGATTGGCGGCCTCGTCCTGCAAGTCGGCTCGCTGCGCGTCGATGCAAGCGTGCGCGGCCGCTTGGAACGGCTTCGCCGCGAGCTGGTGGCCCGATGATCGGGGACTGTCCCTCAGCGTCACGACTTCGTGTCTTTCGTTCCCCAAGGCGAAACGTGGGCCGCCGGCAGGGACTGTCCCTCGCTGTAACGACTCTGTGACTTTTTCTCCACAAGCTGAAAGGAAGCTCCGTTGAAGCTACGTCCCGAAGAGATCACGTCGATCCTCAAGGAACGGATCGAGCACTACGACGTCGAGACCGACCTCGCCGAGGTCGGCACGGTCCTATCGGTCGGTGACGGGATTGCCCGCATCTACGGGCTCGAGAACTGCGTCGCGATGGAGATGCTCGAGCTCGAGCACGGTGTCGTAGGGCTCGCGTTCAACCTCGAGGAGGACGACGTCGGGTCGGCGCTCTTCGGCGAGTGGCAGCACGTGAAGGAGGGCGAGCCGGTGCGTCGCACGGGCAAGGTCGCGAGCGTTCCGGTCGGCGAGGCGCTGCTCGGCCGCGTTGTCGACCCGCTCGGCAACCCGCTCGACGGCCAGGGCCCGATCGAGACCGACGAGAACCGGTCGCTCGAGTTCAAAGCGCCGGGCGTCGTCGCGCGCCAGCCCGTGAAGGAGCCGCTGCAAACCGGCATCAAGGCGATCGATTCGATGATTCCGATCGGCCGAGGCCAGCGCGAGCTGATCATCGGCGATCGCCAGACGGGGAAGACGGCAATCGTCGTCGACGCGATCCTGAACCAGCGCGACACCGACATGATCTGCATCTACGTCGCGATCGGGCAGAAGGCTTCGACGGTTGCGCAGGTCTACGAGCGGCTGCGCGATGAAGGCGCGATGGAGTACACGATCATCGTCTCCGCCGCCGCGCAGGAAGCCGCGCCGATCAAATGGATGGCGCCGTTCGCGGGCTGTGCGATGGGCGAGCACTTCCTCTACGAGGGAAAGCACGCCGTCTGCTTCTACGACGACCTGTCCAAACACGCGGACGCGTATCGGCAGCTGTCGTTGCTCCTGCGCCGCCCGCCGGGACGCGAGGCCTTCCCCGGCGACGTCTTCTACCTCCACTCACGCCTGCTCGAACGCGCGTGCAAGCTGTCGGATGAAAACGGCGGCGGATCCCTGACCGCGCTGCCGCTGATCGAGACGCAGGCCGGCGACGTCGCTGCATACATCCCGACGAACGTGATCTCGATCACCGACGGACAGATCTATCTGGAGTCCGATCTCTTCTTCTCCGGTGTGCGGCCGGCGGTCAACGTCGGCATCTCCGTCTCACGCGTCGGCGGCAACGCGCAGGTCAAGGCGATGAGGAAGGTCGCCGGTCGGCTGCGGCTCGACCTGTCTCAGTACCGCGAGCTCGAGGCGTTCGCGCAGTTCGGCTCTGAGCTCGACCAGGCAACGCAGCAAGCGCTCGCCCGCGGGGAGCGCATGGTCGCGACGCTCAACCAGCCCCAGTACCAGCCCTGGCGGATGGAGGAGCAGGTCATCGCGCTGTACGCGGGTGTGAACGGTTACCTCGACGACATTCCGGTGGCACAGGTGCCGCGCTTCCAGGACGAGCTGCGCGAGCATCTGCGTGCGGAGAAGTCCGTCCTGACGGAGATCAGCGAAACCGGCGACCTGAGCGACGAGACCGCGCAGAAGCTCGAAGCGGAGCTGGAGAAGTTCAAGCAGGGCTTCAACGTCGAACGCGAAGAGGCGCTGGTCAGATAGCCACCGTTCAGGACATCCGCCGGCGGATTCGCTCCGTCACCAACACGCGCAAGATTACGCGGGCGCTCGAGCTCGTCGCGGCTGCGAAGCTTCGCAAGGCGCAGGCGCGGATCGAGGCGATGCGACCGTACGCCGACCGGATGCTCGAGCTGATGGCAGGTACGGCGCGCGCGAGCTCGTCGGTGCGCGGGTTGCCCCTGCTGCAACAGCGCGAGGACGTCCGTGCGGTCGCGATTGCGCCGCTCGTCGGCGACCGCGGCCTCGCCGGCGCGTTCAACTCCCAGGTCCTGCGCCGCGCGCTCGCGCTCGAAAGGCAGCTGCGTGCGGAGGGCAAGCAAGTGCAGTGGGTCGCGGTCGGCCGCAAAGGAGCGAGCAGCCTGCGCTTCCGCCGCTTCAGTCTCGAGGGAGAGTTCACCGGCTTCGCGGATCAGCCGTCCTACGCGGACGCGCAGGCTGTCGCCCATCGGCTCGCCGAGCTGTACACCAACGAGGACGCCGACCGCGTCGTCATCGTCTACAACGCGTTCGAGTCGGCGCTCGTCCAGCGCGTGACCGTGCGCGAGTTGTTGCCGCTTTCCGAAGACGTCCTCGAGACGAGCGCGGAGGAGCGGGAGGACGACGCGCGCCACGGCGATTTCATCTTCGAGCCCGAGCCGGAGCAGATCCTCGAGCGGCTACTTCCCGTGTACCTGGAGACGGAGATCTATCGCGCGCTGCTCGAGTCGGCGGCCTCCTTCCAGGGGGCGCAAATGACCGCAATGCGGAACGCGTCGAAGAATGCGGGCGAGCTGATCGACTCGCTCACGTTGGCAATGAACCGCGCCCGCCAGGCCGAGATCACGCAGGAGATCCTGGAGGTCGTGGCCGGGGCGGACGCGCTGACGACCTAAGGCTTCGCTAACTTCAGACCGATAAGCCCGTCTGAATCGGCATGAGCCCGCCGTCTTCACGTAAGGACGCTTGTCTCCGCGCCCGTGAGCGTGCCTCGTTGTGCGCCGACGGGGAGCTCTCGGTCTTCGAGACCGCAGCCTTGCGTACGCATCTAGCGGGGTGCGCCGAGTGCCGCACCTACGCGGCCAGCGTGGACGAGGTGACCCGCCGCCTCCGCTCGACCCCGCTCGTGGAGCCCAATCTCTCGATTCGTGTCCCACGCCGGAGCTACCGGTCGCTCGTCGCGGTCGGCCCTGCCGTCGCCGCGGCTGCGGTCGCGGCCGTCGCGATCATGCAGGTGACCTCTTTCGGAACGGTCTCCGTCGCTCCGCCCACCTTGCACTCTGACGCGACCGCCCTCCGCGCGGACTACGCCGATCGTCGCCTGTCCAGGCTCTTCCTCCAGGGACATTCGGCCTTCTTGAGGCGAGACGTCAAGCGTCCTACGGCAGGCAGCCCGGCGACCAACTAACTTAACCTCCTGTTCCTCGTCTGTCACGAAAGACGGAACGCCCGTCCTCTGGGCGTGGGAGCCAGACCAGCGCTGCCGTCGGGGCTCCCGGCGCAACCTGAACGGAGGGAAGATGCACAAGAGATTCTGGCTGTTCGCGGGCGCCGTGCTCGCCGGCCTGTTGCTCGTTGCGGGCGCGTCGGCGATGAGCATGTCGCCCTCGGTCGCAAAGGAGAGCGTGGCACAGGTGAAGGCGTCGCATGTACTGCCCGCGATCGCAGGGGTGCCGGACAGTCCGGCAGCGCGCAAGGCCAAGAAGATCCTGGTCTTCGGCGCCGAGCAGGACGTGGACGGTTTCAACACCGACCTCAACTGCTGCTCCGAGTACTGGGCTGGAGTGATCGGGAACACGACCGAGATTCGCGGCGCGTTCATCATCACCAACCACATTAAGTACAAGCCCGATCTGGTCACGACGGCCAAGGTCGGCAGCAATCCGTTCCGCATTACGTACTTCATCCGCAAGAACGCGAAGTGGAACGACGGCGTGCCCGTTAACGCCGCGGACTTCTTGTACACGTGGCACCAGATCATGAACCCGAACAACGACGTCACTGGCCGCAGCGGTTACGACCAGATCACGCGGGCCAAGGTGGCGAACCACGGCAAGACGGTGACCTTCTACTTCAAGGCGCCGTACGCCGACTGGCAGGACCTGTTCTTGGGCGTTTTTCCGGCCCATGCGCTGAAGGGCCAGGACTTCAACAAGATCTGGACCAGCTGCGTGTGTGGCGCGAACGGCAAGCCGATCTCGGACGGCCCGTTCCTGCTCACCTCGTATCGCAAGGGCACCGACGCGACGCTGGTCGCGAACCCGAAGTGGTACGGCGCGAAGCCGAAGCTGCATGAGATCGTGTTCCGTTTCATCCAGGACACGAACTCTGAGATCCAGGCAATGCGTGGCGGCGAGGTCGACGCGATCGCTCCGTCGCCGCAGACGGCTCTGTCGGCTCTGCAGCATCAGAGCGGCATCGCCTACAGCGCCGTTCCGGCCCTGTACTTCGAGCACATCGACCTGTCTGGTCACGGCGATCACAACCCGCTGACCGACCAGGCGTGGTTCCGTCAGGCGTTGATCTACTCGATCGATCGCCAGGCGCTCGTGCGGACGTTCTATAGCGCGATCTTTCCGTCGGAGAAGCCGATGAACAGCTTGCTGTTCTATCCGGCGGATAGCCGCTACAAGGCGCATTTTGCGAAGTACAGCTACAACCCGAAGAAGGCAATCGCCCTGTTCAAGGCGCACGGCTGCTCGGGTGGTCCGAGTACGCCGGGTGGCAGCGGTATCTGGACGTGCGGTGGCAACAAGGCGTCGATTCTGGAGCGCACGATCTCCAGCAACAAGCGGCGTCTTGCTTCGTTCGCGATCTACCAACAGGAGCTGAAGCAGGTCGGGATCGACCTTCGCGACGGCCTCGTTCCGGACGCGAACACGCTCTTCGGCACCGGCCCGAACAGCGTCAATGCAGGGAACTGGGATATGGCCGAGTACGCATGGGTTACGACGCCTGACCCGAGCGGGTTCACGACGTGGCTCGAGTGCCCCAACCAAGGTGGCGACTCCAACCACATGACGTGGTGCAACCAGACGGTTACGAGGAACCTCAAGAAGGGCGACCGGACAGTGGTGCCGAGAACGCGGACGGCGCTCCTGAACAAGACGGACGCTCTCATGTCCAACCTCGTTCCGGTAATCCCGCTGTACGCACAGCCGGCGATCCTCGTCCACAAGTCGGCCGTCAAGGGCATGGCGAACTCGAACAACCCAGCCCTCATCGGTCCGACCTGGAACGCGGAGCAGTGGCACTTCTAGGTCATCGCTTGAAACTCGGCTAATCTCCAGCCGACTCGAAGAGCAACCGAGCCCGTCCCGCCTCTGAGCGAGACGGGCTCGGCTTCTCAGCGGAGGCGCGAAAGGTGATCACCTACATCATTCGGCGAATCCTCTACAGCATCCCGGTGCTGCTGGCCGCGAGCTTTCTGATCTTCTCGCTGATCTCGCTCTCGTCTGACCCGCTCGCGCAGCTTCGTGCCAATCCAAAGTTCTCGCCGGACACGCTTGCGCATCTGCGGGTCCACTTCCAGCTGAACCGTCCGATTCCGGTCAGGTACGTCTACTGGCTGAAGAACTTCGTGCTGCACAAGGGCGGCGACTCGCTCCTGACGAACCACGCGATCTGGCCGGACATCCAGCGCGTCATGGGTCACACGGCGCAGCTCGTGCTGATCTCGGAGCTGCTCGCGATCTTATTGGGGGTGGCGATCGGGGTTTACTCGGCCGTTCGGCAGTACTCGTTCTTCGACTACACGTTCACGACGCTGAGCTTTCTCGGCTTCGCGATGCCCGTGTTCCTGTTGGCGCTGCTCCTGCAGATCGCCTTCACGGACGTCTACCTGCACTGGCACGTGCGGATCTTCTACACGTCGGGACTGAACAATCCCGGCCAGGGAACGTGGTCGCTCGACCGCCTGCAGCATCTCGCTTTACCGATCGTGACGCTCTGCGTCATCTCGTTCGCGCTCTACAGCCGGTTCATGCGCGCCTCGATGCTCGACGTGATCAACTCGGATTACGCGCGAACCGCCCGGGCCAAAGGGGTGCCGGAATGGAAGGTGATCATGCGTCACGTCTTCCGCAACGCCTTGATTCCGCTCGTCACGGTGATCGCGCTCAACGTCGGCGCGGTGCTCGGCGGGGCGATCATCACGGAGACCGTCTTCAGCCTCGACGGGATGGGGTTCTACTTCGTCGACCGGTTGAGCCACGACGATCTGTATGCCGTCATGGGCTGGCTGATGATCACGTCGGTGTTCGTGATCGCGTTCAACCTGATCGCCGACGTCCTGTACGGCTTCCTGGATCCGAGGATCCGCTATGCCTGAGACGCAGCCCAGCTCAACCCCGGTCGCCGCGGCAGCCGCCGGAGGTGGGCTGCTCGGTTCGACGGACGGCGCAGCCGCCGCGGAAGGGCTGTACGAGCACGGGCTCGAGGTCAAGGCGCGCAGCCAGTGGGCGTATGCGCGGAAGCGCTTCCTCCGCCACCGCCTTGCAGTCGCAAGCCTGATCGTCGTGACGGCGATCTTCCTCACCGGCGCCCTCGCAGGCGTCATCGCTCCGCACAGCTACTCGCAGATCGACCTGAACTACTTCTTCCATGCGCCGACCGTTAAGAACGCGCACTACTTCGGTACCGATCAGCTCGGCCGTGACTACTTCAGCCGCGTGATCTACGGCATCCGAACGTCGGAGAAGGTCGGCCTCGTCGTCGCGCTCCTCTCGTCCGTGATCGGGTTGCTCGTCGGCGGGATCGCCGGCTACTTCGGCGGGTGGATCGACAACATCCTCATGCGCATCACCGATCTGGTGCTGACCCTGCCCGCGTTACCGGTGCTTCTGACTGCCGCCGCGTTGCTCGGGCAGGGCAACGAGTGGCGCGTCACGCTCATCCTCGCGTTCTTCTTCTGGACTCCGCTCGCACGCATCATCCGCGGAAGCTTCCTCTCGTTACGCGAGAAGGAGTACGTGGAGGCTGCCAAGGCGGTAGGAGCGGGCGATTTCCGCATCATGTTCCGCCACATGCTCCCGAACTCGCTCGGCCCGATCGTCGTCAACGGCACACTGACCGTCGGCACGGCGATCCTCGTCGAGGCGGCGCTGTCGTTCCTCGGCTTCGGGATCCAGCCGCCGACGCCCGCGCTCGGTGCGCTCGTCAACGAGGGGCAGGACAACCCGCAGGCCTGGTGGTTGACGGTCTTTCCGGGCTTGACCGTCGTGCTGATCGTCCTCTGCGTGAACTTCGTCGGCGACGGACTGCGGGACGCCCTCGATCCGACGCAGAGGCGCGTTCGTGCGTAAAACGGCCCCCTCACCCGCCGCGCGCACGATCGTCGGCCGAGGTGACCGTGCCTGACCCCGTCCTCTCGATCCGCGACCTCGTCGTCGAGTTCGCAACCGACGACGGAGTCGTGCAGGCCGTCGACGGAGTGACCTACGACGTGTTTCCCGGCGAGGTGCTCGGGATCGTCGGCGAGTCGGGCTCCGGGAAGAGCGTCAGCACGATGACCCTGCTGGGCCTGATCCCGGTGCCGCCCGGGAGGATTCCGCGCGGTGAGGCGATCTTCAACGGTCGCGACCTCATCAAGATGAAGAAGAAGGACCTGCGCGACGTTCGCGGCAAGGACATGGCGATGGTCTTCCAGGATCCGATGACGTCGCTCAATCCGGTCCTGAAGATCGGGTACCAGCTCGGCGAGGCCGTCAAGACGCACTTCCCGAAGAAGAGCAACGACGAGGTCAAGCAACACGTCATCCGACTGATGCGGGCGGTCGGCATCCCGAACGTCGAGCGGCGCTACGAGCAATACCCGCACGAGTTCTCGGGTGGGATGCGCCAGCGCGCGATGATTGCGATGGCGATCGCTAACGACCCGTCGCTCCTGATCGCGGACGAGCCCACCACCGCGCTCGACGTGACGATCCAGGCGCAGATCCTCGAAGTTCTGAAGGCAGCGCAAAAGGAAACCCACGCGGCGATCATCCTGATCACGCACGACCTCGGCCTCATCGCCGAGCTCGCGGACCGTGTCATCGTCATGTATGCCGGCAAGATCGTCGAGCAGGGCGACGTGTTCACGATCTTCTCGAGCCCGCGCCATCCGTACACGATCGGACTCATGGATAGCCTTCCGCGGCTGACGGCGGAGGACAAGTGGCTGCAGCCGATTCCCGGTCAGCCGCCGAGCCTGATCAACCGGCCACCCGGCTGCCCGTTCCATCCGCGCTGCTTCCTCTCGCAGGGTCGCGCACGCTGTCGCGAGGAGGAGCCGCCGCTGCGACCGATCGCGGAACTGCACCTGACGGCGTGCCATTTCGGCGAAGAGCTCGAAGGACGCACGTCGAAGCAGATGGAAGGTGCGCTTGTCGAAGGGCTGCCGACGTGATCGCCGGCGAGCAGGAACAAGCGCAGCAATCGTCAGCCGCGATGAACGGCGACGAGATCCTACGCGTCGAGAACCTCGTGACGTACTTCCCGATCCGTGCGGGTCTGCTCAAGCGGACGGTGGGTCACGTGCACGCCGTCGACGGCGTGGATCTCTCGCTGACCGAGGGTGAGACGCTCGGCCTCGTCGGCGAATCGGGCTGCGGCAAGACGACGCTCGGCCGCACGGTGATGAAGCTGATCGAGCCGACGTCCGGGACGATCATGTTCGGCGGGCGCGACATCACGCGGCTGCGCAGGCGACAGATGCGAGACATCCGCCGCGAGTTGCAGATCGTGTTCCAGGATCCGTATGCGTCGCTCAACCCACGGATGACGGTTCGCGAGATCGTGGCCGAGCCCCTACGTGTGCACGGTCTGTACAAAGGCCGCGAGAGCCGCGCGCGCGTGGACGAGCTGCTGCGGACGGTCGGCCTGAGCCCCGAGCACGGTAACCGCTTCCCGCACGAGTTCTCCGGCGGCCAGCGGCAGCGCATCGGCTTCGCGCGCGCGCTCGCGCTGAACCCGAAGATGGTCGTCCTCGACGAGCCCGTCTCGGCGCTCGACGTGTCGATCCGCGCACAGGTCGTCAACCTGCTCGAGTCGTTGCAGCGCGACTTCGCGTTGACGTACCTCTTCATCGCGCACGACCTCTCGCTCGTTCGCCACATCGCCGATCGCGTAGCCGTGATGTACCTCGGCAAGATCGTCGAGATCGGGAGCAAGACCGACATCTACGAGCGTCCGACCCATCCGTACACGCAGGCGCTGCTGTCGGCGGTCCCGATCGAGGAGCCGACCCAGCGCGGCGTGCGCAAGCGGATCGTGCTCGAGGGCGACGTGCCGAGCCCTGCCGATCCGCCGTCGGGCTGCCGTTTCCGCACCCGTTGCTGGAAGGCGCAACCGATCTGCGCGGAGGAGGAGCCGGCCCTGATCGACCGTGGCCACGGCCATCCCAGCGCGTGCCACTTCGCGGAGATCGTCAAGCCGCTGGCCATTACCGGCGCAGCGCCGGCGGGCGCTCACACCACCACAGCGGGAACGAGCTAGCTCGATAGACTGGCTCCTGCCGGGCGCTGTTTCGCCGCGCCGGGCGTCTCTTTCAAGGTTCCATGTCCAGGAGAATCGATGGCTGACCAGACCGAGCAGCAAACCGGCCGGATCGTCGAGATCAAGGGCGTCGTCATCGACGCGGTCTTCCCGGGGAACCTCCCGGAGATCTACACGGCGCTGCGGATCGACGTACCCGAGCGCGACGGCGACGCGCCGCGAACGCTGATCGCGGAGGTCCAGCAGCACCTTGGGGACGATCGCGTGCGCGCGGTCGCGATGGACTCGACCGACGGCCTTGCCCGTGGGCTGGAGGTGTTCGACACGGGGCAGCCGATCACCGTCCCGGTCGGCGAGCCGACGCTGGGCCGGATCTGGAACGTGATCGGAGAGCCGGTCGACGAGAAGCCGGCGCCGTCCGGCGACGTCGAGCGCCGCTCGATCCATGCCGACCCGCCGAAGTTCACCGAGCTCTCGGCCAAGATCGAGGTCTTCGAGACGGGCCTGAAGGTGATCGACCTGCTGGCGCCGTTCATCCGCGGCGGCAAGGTCGGGCTCTTCGGCGGCGCGGGTCTCGGCAAGACCATCCTCATTCAGGAATTGATCCACAACGTCGCGATGGAGCACGAAGGTGTCTCCGTCTTCGCCGGCGTCGGAGAGCGCACGCGCGAGGGCAACGACCTGCTGCGCGAGATGGAGGAGTCGAACGTTCTCGACAAGGTCGCGCTCGTCTACGGCCAGATGAACGAGCCGCCGGGTGCGCGCCTGCGCGTTGGCCTGTCAGCTCTGACGATGGCGGAGTACTTCCGCGACGAGGGCCAAAACGTTCTGCTCTTCATCGACAACATCTTCCGCTTCACGCAAGCGGGCTCGGAAGTCTCCGCGCTGCTCGGCCGCATGCCGAGTGCAGTCGGGTATCAGCCGACGCTTGCAACGGAGATGGGGCAGCTGCAGGAGCGCATCACTTCGACCTCGAAGGGGTCGATCACCTCGGTGCAGGCGATCTACGTTCCCGCCGACGATCTCACCGACCCCGCGCCTGCGAACACGTTCGCGCATCTCGACTCCTCGGTCGTCTTGACGCGGACGCTCGTCGAGCAGGGGATCTACCCGGCGGTCGATCCGCTGGACTCGTTCTCGCGCGCGCTGCAGCCCGGCATCATCTCCGACGAGCACTACGAAACGGCGACTCGCGTGCAGGAGATCCTGCAGCGCTACAAGGACCTGCAAGACATCATCGCCATCCTCGGGATCGACGAGCTCTCGGACGAGGACAAGCTCGTCGTCGCACGCGCGCGCAAGGTGCAGCGATTCCTGTCGCAGCCGAACTTCGTCGCCGAGCAGTTCACGGGCACCCCGGGTGAGTACGTGAAGCTCGAGGACACGATCCGCGGCTTCCAGGAGATCCTCGAAGGCAAGCACGACGAGCTGCCCGAGCAGGCCTTCTACATGGTCGGCCCGATCGAAGGGGCGGTCGAAAAGGGGAAGCGCCTCGCCGGCGACTCCGGGGAGACGAAGGAAGAGCCGGAGGAGCAGTCCGAGCTCCCCGAGGACGCGCGCGAGCCCGAGCCCGCGGCCGTCTAGATGGCAGACCGCCACCGGTTCGACGTGTCGCTCGTCACGCCGGACGGGCCGGCGTACGAGGGCGAGGCGGAGCTCATCGTCGTGCCGGGACAGGCGGGCGACATCGGCGTCCTCGCGCGGCACGCGCCGCTGATCGCGACGCTGAAGGCCGGCTCCACGCGGATCTATCTCGACTGGGACGCCGACGACGTTCGCGAGTACGCGACCGGGCCGGGCTTCTTCCAGGTGCTCGAGGACCGCGCGATCGCGCTCGTCGACGACGCGGTCGCCGCGAACGAGATCGACGACGAGCGTGCGCAGAAGCAGCTCGACGACGCGCAGGCCGAGCTCGAACGCGTCGAGCGCGGCGAGTCATCGGCGGACCGGTGGCAGCTCGAGCAGCGGATCCGTCACGCCGAGAATCAACTGACCGTGGCGGGGCGCTCTTAACCGACGGGCGCACGCGCGGCGTGAATCGCCGCGACGACGTGCTCGTGGGCTTTGCCCTTCTGGAGATACGCGTGGGCGCCCGCTTCACGGGCCTGCTGCGCGACGTCGTCTTCGTCGAGGCCGCTCAACACGATCACGTGCGTTTCCGGGCAGATCGTTCGTAGCCGCTTCGTCGCTTCGAGGCCGTCCATCCGCGGCATGAACAGGTCCATCAGCACGACGTCGGCGACCCGCGCAAGGGCGAGATCGATTGCTTCCTGTCCGCTTGCCGCAATGCCGACGACCTCGATCGAGTCCTCGTGGGAAAGGAACATCGCGAGCGCGTCGGCGAAGAGCTTCTGGTCGTCGACGACGAGAACGCGGACACGCGGATTGGAGTGTTCTGAGGTCGGCACAGCCTTAACGGATCCCGCACGAAGTTCTTACCCGCACCTTAGGGCAGTCTTAAACCCACCTGGAACCGTCCGTGCGAACGACGCCGGGGGAGCAGATGCCGCTCGAACGCATGACGAGGCGTGGCGTGCTCGCAGGATTGGCCACATTCGTCGGTTCAGGTGCCGTGGCCCGATTGCGGCCGGCGATGGCCGCGGCCGCCGACGGCTCCGGGTCGATGCCCGGCATGGCGATGCCGACGCCCGGCATGAAGATGCGATCCGGTCTCGGCGCAAGCGTCGACCCGCGGGTCAACGGCTTTGATCCGACGCACATCCTTCGCGACTTCGATTGGGGGAAGACGCGCAGACTCGCGAGCGGCCGCGTTCTGCGGGAGTGGGAGATCGTCGCCTACGACAAGGAGATCGAGGTCCTTCCGGGGGTTCGAATCGCCGCCTGGACGTACAACGGGCGCGTGCCGGGACCGACGCTTCGCTGCCGCGAGGGAGAAGCGCTCCGCATCCACTTCGTCAACGCGGGTTCGCATGCGCACACGCTCCACTTTCACGGCATCCACCGAGACGTCATGGACGGCGTCGCTGGAATCGGGCGGGGCTTGATCGACGTCGGAGACGACTTCGTTTACGAGTTCGACGCGCGGCCGTTCGGGCTTCACCTGTATCACTGCCATGCAGAGCCCCTCGCCGAGCACATCCAGAAAGGCCTGTACGGCGCCTTCATCATCGATCCGAAGCATGGCCGTGCCGAAGCGGACGAGCTCGTCATGGTGCAAAACGCCTACGACTCGAATTTCGACGGAGACAACAACATCTACGCCGTCAATACGATCGCGTTCCACTTCCTCAACCGGCCGATCCGCGTACAGGCGAGCTCGCTCGTTCGCATCTACCTCGTCAACATCGTCGAACTCGACCCGATCAATTCCTTCCACGTCCACGGAAACTTCTTCCATCGGTTTCCGACCGGGACCTCGCTCGAGCCCACGGAGTACACGGACACGATCATCCAGGGCCAGGCGCAGCGAGACATCCTCGAGCTCCGGTTTCCGTACGAGGGCAAGTACATGTTTCACGCGCACAAGACAGAGTTCGCGGAGCTCGGTTGGATGGGGATGTTCGAGGTCGTCTGATGGTGCGTGGCCTCGCAGTCGTCGCGCTCGTCTGCATGGCGACCGCGATCGCCCTCGGAATCGCAAGGCCGTGGAGCGGTGGTGCAGCGAGTGGACTCACCGCGTCCTCGTCGCTTCGCCCAGGCGG
>Ga0209577_10001161_pt1 | contig 26250 bp, 24 predicted proteins | sample GraSoiAngelo_109_FD_185874 | JGI IMG/M metagenome (GOLD analysis project Ga0209577, IMG submission 185874) | Grasslands soil microbial communities from the Angelo Coastal Reserve, California, USA - 14_0903_12_20cm (SPAdes) (version 2) | ecosystem: Environmental > Terrestrial > Soil > Grasslands...
GAGGCCCGCCACCATTAGGCTGTTCTTGATGTAGTCGCCTTGCTCGCGGACGACTTCGAGGAAGTGGCCGACAGAGCCGGTCTGCGCCAGCAGCACTCCCAGCGGGACGAACACCGACAAACCCAAGACCGCGCCAGCCAGCAGGGCGGCGGGCCAGCGCCACCGGCCGAGGTGCAGCGGCCGCGCGAGCCGCGCCGTGCCGGTGATCGTGACGTACGAGCGCCGGTGCAGAAGCATCTGCTGCCCCCCCAGGACGGCAATGGTGATCAGGACGAGCACGAGCGACAGCAGGGAGGCGGCGGCCTGATCGAACCGCGTGTTGAGCTGATGGTAGATGGCAGTGGTGAACACCTGCACGCGGAGCAGCGACGGCGAGCCGAAGTCCGACAGCGCGTAGAGAAAGGCCAGGAGCCCGCCCGCCAGGATGCTTGGCCGGAGCATCGGCAGCGTGACGCGGCGGAACACACCCAAGGGGCTCTCGCCCAGAGAGCGCGCGGTCTCTTCGACGGAGGGGTTGGTCGCCTCCAGCGCCGCGCTGACGAGCAGGAAGATGAACGGATAGGTGAAGAGGCCCAGCACGAAGACCCCACCCCAGAAGCCGTAGATGTTCGCCCACTGCTGCGGGGCCCCAATCAGCGTGCTCAGCCACGTATTGACTGAGCCGACCGGCCCCAGCAGCGCGATGTAGGACATGGCGCCGATGTAGGACGGGATCGCGAGCGGGATCACCGCCAGCCACCGGCAGAGAGTCCGGAAGGGCAGATCGGTGCGGACGACGAGCCAGGCGAGCGGCAGGGCCAAAAGCATCGCCCAGGTTGTTGCCAGCGTTGCGAGCGACAGGGTCGTCGCGGCCAGGCCGACGAGCGAGCCGATCGTGACGGCCCCGAGTTCGCCGGCCTTCAGGGCCGCGGCGGCCAGGGAGAGCAGCGGGGGCAGGACCAGCAGGCCCACGCCGATCAGTAGCAGGAAGGCCCCGATCTGTGCGAGCCAGCCGGAGGCCGGGGCGAGCGGCGTTGAAGGCGTGAGGGTGAGGGGGCCGGCCTGCGTCATCTCACCAATTCGGGTTCAATGAGGTCAGCAGCTTGAGCGTCTCCTCCTCTAGGTCGGCCAGCCGCTGGGCTGTGACGGCGGTGCGTTTGATGGATTGGAGCGGGGGCACCTCGCTTGAGTTCACGTCGGCGATCAGGGAGATCTCATAGTCCTGCGTGACGAGAACGCGCTGGCCTTCTGGCGAGAGGAGAAAATCAATGAGCTTGCGGGCGGCCTCCGGATTGGCGGCGCCTTTGATCACGGCAACGACGTTGGGGTTGACGGGCGTGCCGAACCCGCCCGCGTCCTGGTCCGGGTACACCACGCCCACGGGCAGGTTGTTCTGTCGCGCGAGGTAGTAGTTGGGCGAGTTGGTCAGGCCGATCACAAACTCGCCACGCCCCACGCCCTGCCAGACCTCGGTGTTGTCCGTCAGGATCTTGAGGTCGTTCGCGTGCAGGCCCTTGAGGTAGTCGCGGGCGAACGTCTCCCCTTTGACCGCGACGAGCGCGGTGGCCCACGCCAGCGTCGTTCGTTCGCGGGTCCCGGCGATGGCGAGCCTCCCTTTCCATTTGGGGTTGGTCAGCTCGAAGATCGACTTGGGCACCTCCTTCTCGGGGACGAGGTTCTTGTTATAGAGGATGATCCGCGCCCGGCCAGAGATCCCGGTCCACGTCCCCGCCGCGCTCCGGAAGTCCTCGGGCACAGCCTTGGTCGCGGCCGACTGGTACGGCTCCAGCAGGCCTTCCTTGGTCAGGATCTCCACGATGCCGCTTTCCGTGGAGATGTAGAGATCGCCGCGTGGGCGGGCCTTCTCCATGCGGATCTCGTTGGCCAGGCCGGAGGTCTTGCCGACCTTCAGGTCCACCTGGATGCCGGTCTGCTTCGTGAACGCCTCCACGACCGGCTTGATCGCTTTCTCCTTGCGCCCCGAATAGATCACCAGCCGGTCGGCCGAGGCGGCCGGCGAGGCGGGTAGCAGGCCCGCCACGACCGCGAAGAGAACGCCGGCTAGCACGACCATCACAACACGCCCTTCAATTTTTGCACTTGCTGCAGAGGCCATAGAGTTCCAGCTTGTGCGTGGTGATGGTGAACCCGTGCCGCCGGGCGACCTCTTCCTGCAAATGCTCGATGTCGCAGTTCTCGAACTCGATGATCGCCCCGCAGTGGGTGCAGATCATGTGGTCATGGTGGCGCTTGTGGACGACATTGTCGTAATGGGTCTGCGAGCCGAAGTGGCGCTCCTGGGCGATACCGGATTCGCATAGGAGATTCAGGGTCCGGTAGATGGTCGCCAGGCCGATGTGCGGCCTGTGGCGGCCCAGTATCCGGTAGAGCTGCTCGGCCGTGATGTGCTCGTTGCGGAGAAAGGCGTCCAGGATGACTTCCCGCTGCTTGGTGACCTTGAGTCCGTGCTTGGTGAGGTGCTCCCGCAGGAGCCCCAATTCCTTGGCGTGCCTCATGGGCCATCCCCTGCTAATTGAGAACGATTATTAATACCGTATTCTACTTTTGACAGTCAAGTAGGGGCGCACCTATGTGTGCGTCCGCCTTGTGGGTGGCCACGCGGGACTTGGGCGGACACACGGGTTCGCCCCTACGCCGTTGACAAGGCTTGCGGGGGTGTGGCCATAATCCGGCGTGCGTTCGCCCGCCGAGACCATTGTCGACCGCCTCCTGTTGTTGTTTCTCCTCAAGACCGCCGCGCCGTACGGCATCGACGGCGACGTCAAGTTCCAGCAACTCGTCTTCCTCTGCGCATTGCAGATGCTGTACGGCCGGCAGGTCAAGGGCTTCCATTACCGGTTCTTCCGGTACGCCTACGGGGGCTACAGCAAGGATCTGCAGGACGACTTCGTGGCGCTCGGCGCCAAGAAGTTCCTGGACCCGGCAGCCTGGAAGCTCACAGCGGCGGGGGAGACCGTGGTGAAGGTCATGCCGAACGCGGTGAAGGGCCACTCGCACAACGAGGACATCGTGGTGATCATCCAGGACACCGTCAAGGCGTATGGCAAGTTCGACAGCTCCAACATCGTGCCGGAAGTCGAGAAGATCGAGTTGATCCTGCCGGAGAAGGCGGACGCCGATGCCGAGGGCGTGGTCCACCAGCACGAGTCACTGCCCATCGGGCATGTGTCCTTCCATGCGCACCTGCTGGTCCCGGAGCGGATCGAGACGTCCAAGGAGTTCAAGCTGAAGGACGACCTGCTCGTGGTGCTCCAGGACATCCTGAAATGAGCGCACCGATCGCGGTGATCGGCGCGGGCGCCTGGGGGACCGCCCTGGCCTGGCTCCTGGCCGGGAAGGGCGAGCAGGTCCGGCTCTGGGCGTTCGAGCCCGAAGTGGCGTCCGGGATCGTGGCCCATCACGAGAACAAGCTCTTTCTGCCCGGGGTCTCGCTGCCGGCCGCGTTGGAGCCTACCACGTCGCTTGCGGAAGCGGTGGACGGTGTCACGCTGGTCGTCTTCGTGGTGCCGTCCCATGCGGCTGCAAAGGTCGCGACTTCACTGGCGCCCCAGCTTCCCGCGGAGATTCCGGTCGTCACCGCGACCAAGGGAATCGAGCCGGAGAAGCTCCGGCTCATCTCAGAGCTGCTCGAAGAGACGCTCCCGGCGCGCCGCGGGCCGGTGTTCGCGCTCTCCGGCCCGAGTTTCGCCGTGGAAGTGTGCCGGCACCTCCCCACGGCGGTTGCGCTGGCCGGGCCGCCGGGTGCGCAGGCGGAAGCCCTGCAGCGCTTGTTGATGACGCCCACGTTCCGCGTCTACCTGAGCGCGGATCAGATCGGCATCCAGCTCGGTGGCGCGTTGAAGAACGTGATCGCGCTGGCGGCGGGCGTGGTGGACGGGCTCGGTCTCGGGCACAACACCCGCGCCGCGCTCATCACGCGCGGCTTGGCCGAGATGGTCCGCCTCGGCCAGGCGATGGGCGCCGATGCGCGCACCTTCGCGGGTCTCTCGGGGATCGGCGACCTCGTCCTCACCTGCACCGGAGGGCTCAGCCGGAACCGGTCGGTGGGGGTCCAGCTCGGACAAGGGAAAAAGCTCGCCGATATCCTCGCCGGAACGCGGACCGTGGCGGAAGGGGTCGGCACCGCCAAGGCGGCGAAGGCCCTCGCCGAGCGCCACCGAGTGGAGATGCCCATCGTCCGGGAGGTGTGCGCGGTGCTCTTCGAGGGCAAGGATCCCCGGCGCGCCGTGACGGACCTGATGGAGCGGGCCGCGCGCCCGGAAATTGATCGATCATGACGGCCGAACGTATCCGGCGGTTGCTGGCGCAGGTGCAGGCCGGCCGGCTCAACGTCGAGGCAGCCGCGCGCCATCTGAAGACGCTGCCCTACGAGAACCTCGGGTTCGCCGCGGTGGACCACCATCGCGTCTTCCGGCAGGGGATGGCGGAGGCGATCTTCTGCGAGGGGAAGACGGCCGCCCAGGCGGTCGCGATCGCCCGCCGGCTGCTGCGCAACCGTCATCCGGTGCTGGCCACGCGGGTCGAGCCGGCCCTGGCGCGAGCCCTGCTGCGGCTGGACCGCCGCGCCCGCTATGAGCCGCTGGGGCGGACGGTCGTGCTCGCGCCGCCGAAAGGCTGGGGCACCCGCGCGCTGCGCGGCGCGGGCCACGTCGTGATCCTGACGGCCGGCACGGCGGACGTGTCGGTGGCCGAGGAGGCGCGCGTGACGGCGCAGGTGCTGGGCGACCGCGTGACGACGCTCTACGACGTCGGCGTGGCGGGGCTACACCGGCTGCTGGATCGCTACGAACTCTTGGAGACGGCGAAGGTGCTGGTCGTGGTCGCCGGTATGGACGGGGCTCTGCCGAGCGTCGTGGGCGGGATGTTCGGCCAGCCGGTGATCGCCGTGCCGACAAGCCGCGGCTACGGGGCCAGCTTCGGCGGGCTCTCGGCGCTGCTGGCCATGCTCAATTCCTGCGCCGCCGGCGTGGCGGTCGTCAACATTGATAACGGGTACGGAGCCGCCTGCCTGGCCCACCGTATTAATTCGCTCAGCGTGTCCTGACCTCGAGTTTCCCCCGTTTCTTCAGCGAGGCCTCCCGTAAGAGGGGGCCGTTCTTCCCCGGCACCATCAGCTTGGCCTGCACCTGGTAGTCGTACATCCCGTCAGCGACGATGTGCTTGGTGTGGTCGGTCCCGTCCCACGTCTGCATGACTTGGACTTGGCTCGGGAGGCTCTTCGCGCCGTCGGCTCCAGTCGCCGCGTTGCTCGCGACCGCCTGGCGGTTCGTCAGCAAGCGGAACGATGTCTTCGACGGCGAGGTGATCAGGGTCGTCACGTCCAGCAGCGCGTCATCCGGGATGCTCTTCGGCAGCGTTACCGTGATCGTCAGGGTCAGAGGATGCTCGTTGAGAAAGAAGGGTACTGGCGTCGCCTCGACCGACAGGATCTTGAGGTCCGGAAACTTCCCCTTGATCTTGGCGCTGGCGGCGTGGCTTGGTTCCTGAAAGGACGCGGCGAGTAGCCAGGCGCCGATGGCGAGCGCCACCGCGACGGTTCGCATCATCGGAGATGGTGCAGGTGTAGCATGCTGGTCAACCACATAACACAGCGTGCCCTCCCTGGTCAACGCGTAGCAAAGGCCGGTGCCCTTTGCTAAGATGGCGTTCCGTATGCGCGTCGCCTACTTTGACTGCTTCTCCGGCGTCAGCGGCGACATGTGCCTGGGCGCGCTGGTGGACACCGGGCTGCCGCTCGCTGATCTCGCGAAGGGCCTCGAGGGCCTGCGGGTCCGTGGCTTCTCGCTGCGCAGCCGGCGGGTGACCCGCGGCGCGCTGGCCGGCACCAAGGTGGACGTCCTCATAGAAAAGGGCCGGGACCGGATGTGGAACATGCGGGCCGCCCGCAGGGTGCTCAAGGCGTCGCGCCTCCCGGAGCCGGTGCGCGACCGATCGCTCGCGGTCTTCGAGCACCTGGCCAGGGCCGAGGGCCTCGCGCACCGGACACCAGCGGCCAAGGTGCACTTTCACGAACTGGGCGACCTGGATTCGCTGGTGGACGTGGTGGGCACCGTGCTCGGCTGCCACCTCCTCGGCGTGGAGGCGCTCTACGTCTCGGCCATCAATGTCGGCTCCGGGACCAGCCGGTCCGAGCACGGCGTCATCCCGGCACCGGGCCCCGCGACGGCCGCGCTGCTCAAGGGTGTACCGGTGTACGCGGCGGGGCCGCGCTTCGAGCTGACGACGCCCACCGGCGCGGCGCTGATGGCGACTCTGAGCGCCGGCGCCGGCTCGATGCCGGCGATGACGGTCACGTCCATCGGCTACGGCGCAGGCGAGGCCGATCCGCCCGGCTGGCCGAACGCCCTGCGGGTCTTCGTCGGTGATTCGCTGGCGCTGGCGGAGTCCGATCGCGTGGCCATGCTGGAGACCAACCTCGACGACATGAACCCGCAGGGGTACGACCTGCTGATCGAGCGCCTGCTGGCACGCGGCGCGCTGGACGTCACGTTGACTCCGGTGATCATGAAGCGTGGCCGGCCCGGCATTGTTCTGAGCGTGCTGGCCGATCCGGCTAAGGTGGAGCCGGTGCTCAAGGTCCTGTTCGCCGAGACGACGACGCTGGGCGTGCGTGTGCAGGAGGTCGCGCGTCGTCTGCTCGCGCGGGAACTGACCGAAGTGGCCACGCGGTTCGGCCCGGTGCGCGTGAAGGTGGCGACGGCGGCGGGACGCAGCCTGAAGGCCCGTCCGGAGTACCAGGACTGCAAGCGGATCGCGGAGCAGACCGGCCTGCCGCTGCGCAACGTCGTGCGCGAGGTTGAGCGCACCCTCCGCCGGCTGCGGAGCTGACGCGCGCCATGCTCCTCTCGCTGCTGCTCTTCCTCGTGGCGATCGGGATCATCCTCGGCGGCGCCGCCGTCTTCACGAACGCCGTCGAGTGGCTGGGCCGGCGACTCGGCATCTCGGACGGCGCCATCGGGAGCATCCTGGCCGGCATTGCAACCGCGCTGCCCGAGACGCTCATTCCGATCATCGCCATCTTTGGCGGCGAGACCCAGGCCGAAACGGACATTGGCATCGGCGCCATTCTTGGCGCGCCGCTGATGCTCGGCACGCTGGTCCTGCCGATGCTGGCCGGCTTTCTCCTGCTCCTGGGCCGGATGCGGAAGCGCGCGGGCCAGTTCGAACTGGACTATCGGGCCGTCAGCCACGACCTGGGCTTCTTCCTGGCGGCTTACGGCCTGGCGCTGCTCGTGTCGGTCGTGCCGTCACGGGCCTTGCACTATGCGGCGGCTGTCGGGCTTTTGCTCATGTATGGGTGGTATGTCAGGATTCACGTGACGAGCGGCAAGGTCAGCGAGCTGGAGCTCGATCCCCTGTACTTCTCGCGTCGGGCCGGCCGGCCTGCGACCGCCCTGATCGTGACGCAGGTCGTTGCCGGGCTGGGGCTGCTCATCGGGGGCGCGCACCTGTTCGTCCACGTCGTCAAGGATGCCGCGCTCGGCCTGGGCGTCTCGCCGCTCGTCCTGGCTCTCATCGTCGCGCCGATCGCGACGGAGCTGCCAGAGACGATGAACAGCTTCTTCTGGGTCTACCAGAAGAAGGACACGCTGGCGGTGGGGAACATCACGGGGGCGATGGTGTTCCAGGGGACGTTTCCGGTGTCGGTGGGCCTGGTCGGCACCGGCTGGAACCTGGATGCGGGCGCCATGCTGAGCATGGGGCTGCCGCTTGTCGGGACGACGCTGTGCCTGGCCCAGATCCGGAAGACCGGGCGATGGGCCCCGCGCATCGTGCTGTTGTCCGTCATGCTGTATGCTGGGTACATGGGTTACCTGGTCTTGCGATGAGTCGACGCGGTCAGACGAATGGCGAGAGGGTCTTCGCGGAGGATGCCGCCGCGCGCGAGACGCGGATGATCTTGTGGATCATCCTCGGCTTGAACTGGGGGGTGGCGGCGGCGAAGCTGATTTACGGCCTGATGACCGGCTCCATCGGCATGCAGGCCGACGGCATCCATTCCTCGTTTGACGGCATGTCAAACGTGATTGGGTTGTTCGCCCTCTGGGTGGCCTCCTACCCTCCGGACGCGCGCTATCCCTACGGCCACAAGAAGTACGAGACCTTTGCCGCGGCCGCCATCGGCCTGCTGCTGTTCGGGACCTGCCTGTATATCCTTCGCAACAGCTACCTCCATTGGCGCGAGTCCGTCGTGCCGCAGGTGACCGGACTCAGCTTTGCCATCATGCTCGGGACGATGGCCGTCAACTGGGGGGTCATGATGTGGGAGCGCCGGCGCGGGGAAATCCTGAAGAGCGAGATCCTGGTGGCCGACTCTCTCCATACGGCCAGCGACATTCTCTCGTCCCTGTCGGTCCTGATCGGCCTCGCGGCGGTCGCCATGGGCTATCCGCTCCTGGACCCGATCGCCGGCGTGGTCATTGCGGGCTTCATCGGCCACACCGGCGTGCTAGTGCTCAAGGAAGCGTCGCGGTCGCTCTCCGACCGGGCGCGTCTGGATGCCGACGCGATCCGCAAGGTCGCGCTCACCGTGCAGGGCGTGCGCTGCTGCGACGAGATCCGCACGCGAGGGCTCGCTCGGCACGTCTTCATGGACCTGTGCATCCACGTGGACTCGGCCATGACGATCGCCCGCGCGCACGTCGTCGCGCACGACGTGGAGGACAAGCTCAAGCAGGTGTTCCCCGGCGTGGCCGAGGTGGTCGTGCACGTCGAACCAGAAGACCATGGATGAGACGCATCTGCGTGCATTGATCGGAGAACGCCATCCGGTCACTGCTCCAGCCGCCCTCCGCCGTACCGAAGCCTATCTCACGAAACAGTTCACGCGCCTGGGGCTGGACGTCTCGACTCACCCGTTCAGCGCGCTGGGCGCCACCTACCGCAACGTCATCGGCACAATGCTACCGCAGAAAGGGAACAGTCCCCGTGCAGAAGGGGGACAGTCCCCATCGCCGTTGATCATCGCGGCGCACTACGACACGGTCGAAGCATCGCCCGGCGCCGACGATAACGCCAGTGCGCTGGCGGTGCTGCTCGAGGTCGCCCGCAGTCTTCGTGGCGTTCCGCTGGCCGGAAGCGTCCGCTTCATCGCGTTCTGTTTGGAAGAGGAAGACCTGTTGGGCAGCCTGGCCTACACCTCGTCTCTCCAGGCCACCAACGAGGAAATCTGCGGCGCCATTGTCCTGGAGTGTGTCGGCTACGCGCGTTCCGAGGAGGGCTCGCAGCAGAAGCCGCCAACGGGATGGGGCGCGTCTTGGCGCGCCTGGGGTGGGCGGGTGCAAACGATGCCGATCGCCGTGCCGACCGTGGGCGATTTTCTCGGGATTGTGGGAAACGTCGCTTCCGCGCACTTGGTCAAAGCAGTGGAAGCTGCTGCCAACCAGGCTGTGCCGAATCTCAGGACGATCTCGCTCGTGGTGCCCGGTAACGGCGAGCTGCTGCCGGACACGCGGCGCAGCGACCATGCGGCCTTCTGGCATCACGGCTATCCGGCGGTGATGCTCACCGATACGGCCAACTTCCGCAATCCCCACTACCACCAGTCGACCGATACCATCGAGACGCTGAACCTGGCGTTCATGGAGCAGGTCGCCCGCGCCGTCACCGCCGCGACGATCCGATTGTGCGGAGCGCCGCTGACAGTATGAGGCGCAGGACGTTCTGGATCGCTGCTGCGCTCGGAGTCCTGCTGCTGGCACCGGGGTGCAGCGACGGCTTCGATGGCTCCCCTGACAGCGATCCCTTCGTCAGATCCCACGCGCCAAACGGAGCGTGACCGGATGGTCGAGCGCCAGATCGTGGCGCGCGGCGTCAAGGACACGGCGGTGCTCAGAGCGATGCGTCAGGTGCCGCGTCACCTGTTCGTGCCGGTCTCCTATGCGCCGCAGGCTTACTGGGACGGTCCGCTGCCGATCGGCCACGGCCGTTCTGGACAGGCCTCATCGCTGGTTCTATTGATCCATCCTGACCCATGATCCGCGTCCGAATGTTAAGTGGGGCACGACAGCTACTTCACGAACAGACGTTTGTCACGGAAGTGAGACAAATCTGGAAGAAGCAGAGCGATGCTTTGGTCTGCTAATTCGTATTGGAGGTTTGGTTGATCGGACCGACGGGCGAGCATCCTGGAGCCGGCTCGAAAGAATTCCACCGACTGGCTCACATAGCCGGCCGTCAAGATAATTGACCCGACACTGGAAGCTCGACTGCTGCTTGCTTCACGTCCTTCCGTCGGAGACACCTTGCTGGCTCTGAGCCCCGTAAGTCTGTCGAGCCACTCGACCATCACGCTTCGGTCTACTGCGGCACGAACGGGTGATTGAATCGTCCACCCCCCGTCGCTGCTTGCCTGAAGATGAATTGACAATGTGCCTTGTCTCACTTCGATGGTATGCAACGGATCCTGCACAAGGGGGACTACACGCAGATCCAGCAGTTCGCTGGGGCTCTGCGGGAGCCGCAGAATCTCCTTCTGAGGGATGAGCACAATCTGTTCGTTCTGTGAGCTCTGCGCGTAGAAGGTCTTTCCCAAAGGAGAGGCTTTGCCGACAGCGAGCCACTGACGATCGGCGCCCTCTTCAATCTCTATGCTAATTTCAGGCTCGTGTAGCCCAAAGTCTTCGAGGTTTGTTGCTTCACTCGCCACCGGACGTGACATCGTCACACTGCTCAAAATGTTCAGAGCCCGGTCAACCGCATACGCGTCTGCCGGAGCCTGGAACGGTATCTCTAGTAGCCAGGTGCGATCTTCGTTCATTCTCGCAGAGATCAGTAACTTCTGGCCGTTTCGGAACCGAAAAGCCTTTACATTAGCTGGCTCGAAGGTCAGGGCGGTCTTTGCTTGCGACGTCTCGTTAGCTTGACTGGCGGCCTTCACACTCAATGTGCGGACCTGGTCCCAGTACAGCCATAGAATAACCAGGAGAAGGCTTAGACCAAGGGTGGGAAGGAGTGGCTTCAGCACCTGACCGACTCAGACCCGCATCCGCCGATATCGCCAGATTCCCCAACCCGTAACGGTGATCAAGAACGGGACCGCGACGACTGGAACGACGAAGAGCACACGCGCCTGTTGCTCGGAAAGAATGATCGGGCTGACATTGACTGGCTGCGGACGGATCGTATACGAATCCAGTCCTTGCATGAGCCAGTTGAGCATATTCAAGAACAGATCGCGATTCCCCGAGAAGTTAAAATACACGTTACTCAGAAAATCGGAGTCGCCGACCGCGATCATCCGAGGACTGCCCTTCACATCGGACAGCATGTTGCGCGGAGCCGCCGCCACTGCCAGCACGAACGGTCCCCGTTTCTCGCGATTCGGATCATACTGCGGCGGGCGCACTTGCATATCTAACTCAGCCCAGCTCTGATCGCTGGTCTGCGCCAGGGAAATCAGGCCAGTGGTCGGGGATTGGAGGTTCAGGAACAATGGCCTCGCCTCTGGGAACAACGTCGGGAGCTTCAATTCGCGCACGATCTCATGCACCGAGTAGGTTGTGATCAGCGGCAACGTATAGGAGCCGCCAAACGTGCGGCCTTCCTGGTCCACGATTACTCCGGGGCCAAGGGTGACGCCCCAGCGCGCTAATAACGGCTCAAGTCCCGTGTCGATGTGGGGATCGGCTAAGACCGCGAGCCGACCACCTCGGTCGAGGAACTGTTTGAGACTCTCTGCCTCAGCCGCCCGGAGAGGGATCTTGGGTCCGGCAATCACCACTGTCGCCGCATCGGCCGGGATCGGTTCACCACTGAGGAGCCGGGCCAATTTTGGAGTATACCCTTCTTGCTCAAGAATGGCGCGAAGCTGGGAATAGCCCTCCTTGCCACTGTCGTTTAGCTCGTGCTCCCCATGGCCTTCCAGAAAATAGACGGCCTGGCCGCGTTCCCGCAGGGCCCGGAGGAGGGCTCCTGTGACCTCGGATTCAGTGATCGCGGTGCCGCGCGCCTGCCGACCTTTCGCTGTCGTCACGACCAGAGTCCCGTACTGATTCACCCCAAATTCTTTGGCTTGGGCAGGGTGCTGATCTGGATCAAGCACGTGATAGCGGATCTTCGGCGATTGGGCACGGTAGGTTTCGAGCAGGTCTGTCCCAAGCCGGTCTTCATCACTGCCTTTTTGGACGAACGCGTAGATCGTGACCTCCTGAGTAAGTTGTTTCAGCAGGTCAAGCGTTTGCGGCGCCAGCGTGAACCGACGCGTCTCAGACCAATCCCAGCGGGCTTCCCGATAGGCCGCCAGCGCATTCACCACGATCAAGACGGCGGCTACCAGGCCGATGATGACCATGCTGTTGGCTCCACGGATCGCCTTCGGCCAGCTTCCCAGTCGTCCGCGGCCCCGCAGGAATGTCAGCAGCTTTATCGCCATCGGTTGGCCTCCACCACCCGATAGGCCAGGGTGAGCCAGAGGATCGTAAAACTCACAAAGAAGACGATCGAGGTCGTGCTGATCAATCCCTGGACGAGCCCATCAAAGTGAGGAGCCAGGGCGATCCTCTTCTGGATTACCGCCAGGGTCGTCATCTCGGGATCTGGAGTGATAAGCCCTATCACCCAAAGCGCTAAGAGGATCCCGACGCCGATAAAGCCCGCCACGATTTGGTACTCGGTCAGGGCCGAGGCGAACAGCCCGACGGCGATAAACACCAAGCCCAGCAGCCACAAGCCCAGGTAGGCCGACGCCAGCGCGGTCCACGGAAAGGTCGCGAATTGGGCCAGCATCGCCGGCAGCACCACGGTCAGCGCAAGCAGGCCCGTGTAGATGATCACCGCCGCCAGGAACTTGCCGCCCACGATGCTCATGACCGGAATCGGCGCGCTGAAGAGCAGATCGTACGTGCGCTGCCGCCGCTCTTCGGCAAAGAGCCGCATCGTCAAAAGAGGAACGACAAAGACCAAGACCAGCCCCATGTTGTGAAACATGGGACGGAACACCAGTTGGACCACGTTGAAGGCCGGGACCATCCCCTGGTACTGGAGAAGCTGCATGCTCCGTTCACTCGCGATTTTGGCCACACCGTAGAAGAGAAACCCGATGACCGCGAGGAAAATGCCGGACACCACATAGGCCACCGGCGAGGTGAGGTAGCTCCAGAGTTCACGCCGGGCTATGATCCAGAGCGCTCTCATGACGGCGCCTCTACGGTGTCCGAGCCCGTCAGATTCAGGAAGACTTCTTCCAGACTCAACGAGAGCGGCGTCAGCTCCGCCAACCCCCACGAGCGCTGCACGGCCTGCCGCGCAATCTCCTCGGCCAGATCCTTCCCTAGCTCACATTCCACGATCCAGCGCCGCTCGCCGGGGCCGCCGGGTCGTCCCTGCCCCCAATCTGAGTCCGAATAGATCCCGATCACTCCAGGAATTGACTTGAGTTCATTGACAATGTCTGGCGGCGGGTGTCGGAGCCGCAGCGTAAGTTTCTCCGATTTGCGTAACCGGGCGGCTAACCGCTCTTGCTCGTCCACCGCGGCGATCCGCCCCTTGTGCATGATGATCACGCGCTGACAGAGTACGGTGGCTTCCGGCAGGATGTGTGTGCTCAGCAAGATCGTATGGAGACCAGCCAACTTGCTGATCAACTGACGCATTTCATGGGTCTGGCGAGGATCCAATCCCGAGGTTGGCTCATCTAAGATCAAGACCGCTGGGTTATGGATCAGTGCCTGCGCTAGTCCCAGCCGCTGCTGATAGCCCTTGGAGAGGTTTTTGACCAAGCGGCGGCGCATCTCGCCGAGTCCGCAACGTTCGATCACGCCTTCTCTCGCCGCACGAAGAGCCAGCCCCCGTAAGTCACGCAACGCACCCAGAAAATTCAGGTATTCTGTGACGGTCATGTCTGGGTAAAGAGGTATGAATTCCGGCAGGTATCCGATCTGTCGCTTGGCCTTTGTGGCATGCGTGCCCAACTCATAGCCGCCCACCGACGCAGTCCCACTCGTGGCAGGCAGGCACCCTGTGAGGATCCGCATCACCGTGGTTTTCCCTGCCCCATTGGGACCCAACAGGCCGACGATCTCGCCCCTTTGTACTGAAAAGCTAATGCGGTCATTGGCGAGCACGTGGCCGTAGCTCTTTGTGAGGTCTTTGACCTCGATCATGAAGTCACTTTCCCATTGGGTCCCCGCTGGCTTCATGCGCTCACCTATTCAGGACGCTTCAGGACTGATTCAAGCCCTTTTTTCGACGGAGCCTGAATCCTTAGCGATTCCCAGTGCTCTCCTCCATCCCGCGAAAGCATCAGACCCCTCGTGTCCGACCTTGCGACAAGCACCGAAGGGTGAGAGGGGTCTGACAGCCGGTCTGCCTGACTGGTGGGAATCACCTGGGGCATTTCAGAGTTGGCAACGTGCTGGTCACTCGCCGGCTCCCATCTGGACCCATGGTCGGCAGACCAAAACAGTCCGTCTGGCGTCCGGACAGACATCTTGCCAGGGATGACAGGATCGATGGCGAGACTCAGAATCCGGCGGCTTGAAAGACCCTTGACAGGAAACCAGTACTCTCCGCCATCAGCCGTTCTGTACAGCCCGGCATTCGCGGTGCCCGCGTATAAGACGCCGCGCTGGGCACGATCTTCGACTAGACAGGTCACCATCTCGCTTCCCATGCGGTAGGACGAAAGCTTCCAGGACCGGCCTACGTCGGTGCTCTTCAGGATGCCCCAACGCTTCGTCGTCAAGTACATCACGGCGGGATCGTGTGCGCTGACCACCAGCCCTGAGATGTCCTCGGCTTCAACGAATCGCGGCGGAGCAATCGGCTCGTCCTTTCGCGCAGGCAGTTTGGTAGTGAACACCTGCGGGCTTCTCATCACCTTACCCGGCAGGTTGCCCGCAACCGCGAAGGCCACGGTACGTCCGGCCAGATCCACAGACAGCAGCTCAAAGCCCACCAATCCAGGCCCAGTGTGGGTGAGCTGAATGACCTCGCCGGTATCCAGGCGCATGGCGAACAGGTTGCCAGATCCGTCCTCATTCAGCGCATCGAATTCACAATTCGACACAAAGACCAGCCACCTTCCATCGGCAGACAGCGTGGGAAGCAGATTCAAGCAGGTGGAGGAATGGGTGACTTGTCGCAAGGTCCCGCTCGGTATGTCCACGGTATAGACCTCGGAATTCAGATCCGGATTTTCTCCAAGGAAATCCAGACGGGAAACGAAAGCTGCCCGGTGCCCCTGGCCGGCCAATACCAGCGAGTCAAAGATTCCTGAGATGACGTTGAAGTGAGAGTCAATCTGCAGGCGAATCTCTCCAGTCTGACGAGTCCAGGCATACAGGGTCGTTCCCCCTCCTAGGAACTGAGGCTTGAGATTCTCGACGAACAGCACGGTCTGTCCATCATGGCTGATCACCGACCAGTGATGACGGGCCGGCGGCGTGGTGTGGGTGATTTGGATCACCCGGTCGGTTCGGAGGTCGAACACAAAGACCTCCTCGTTCCCATCCTCGTTCTGTCCGGGAACGAAGTCGGCGTCAGACGTGAGGATCACGCTGTCCCCATTGCCCGAGATCTGAAGCTTCAGGATAAACTGGTTCTCCGTCGCACTTTGAAAGTGCGTGAGCTGGGTGTAGCGGAGGTCTCTAGCGTCATAGAGAAAGACTTGGAGGACATGATTCGGGTTTTGTCCTGGAATGAGATCCCCATCGCCCAGAAACACCAGCCGCTGTCCATCGGCGCTGATGCTGGGCGAGGCCGAGAAGACTCCAGGTGGGGTCACCGCCTCGGCGCGTCGCGAAGCCCGGTGAATGCGCACCACATGGCGGATGGGTGGGCTGTCTGATTCCGGACAATCGGTGGCCGCCGCGATCCACTGCCCGTCGCCCGACAGGACGGGCGCAAAATAGCCGCAGTCCGATGCCGCTGTGACCTGAGAGCCAAGAGGCTCTGCAGAGGGAGGGATCTCGGCCTGCCCACCTGTGCCAGCGGCCGCCAGGAAGCCAAGCACGGCGCACATCTGGAGCATGCGCCTACAGATCAGCCGCATGAGCGCCTGCCTTCTCCCGGAGGAGCCCATGGCTAGTGGGTATGATCGACCGGAACGGTCAGGAAGAGCTGGCGGACGTCGCGATCCACCCAAATCTTCGCCCCGTTGACCAGCGCCAGTTCCCAGTCCGTCCTCGCTGTAACCCAGCGCTCTTGCTGGATAAGCTCTCGGACTCGATCCCGCGCCTGGTCAAGCCTGTCCGTGTGCCAGAATGAAGAGAGCTTTTTCCGGTTCTTCTCCCAGTATAGGGTGATCTCCTCGTCACCCACCGGCAAGATTTTTCGCCGGCTGGCCTCCAACTGCTGGATGAGCAACTGCTGGCGTAACTCCGTGCGCCATTCGGCGAGTGTCGTGTGGCCGCGTCGCAGCTCCTGCTCGAACCCCTCACGCCCCCCCATCTGTTGCTCGCTGTGCTGCTCGATAAGCCTGACCTGCTCGTCAATCGCCTGGATGGTGACGCTGAGTCCCAACCTCTGTGCTTCTTGCAACTTTAATCGTTCCAAGGCTGTGCTATTGATGATGTGCCGGAGGAGAGTTCGTTCTTCGAGAGGGTCGAGCGGCTGGGCTGCACCATTTGCCTCAGCGCCTTGGTCGGCAGAGGAAGAGGGCTGGTTCTGGGCCATCTGGTGGGCCTGATGTGAAGCCGCGGTCGCGCCTGCCGCGTCGGGCTTGTTCGCGGCCTGCGCGGCTTGCGCCGCATGCTCCTGGTGGCCCATCATATTGCGGGCCTGTTGAAACCGCTCGATCACCTGCTGACGCGTTATCACCTCCCCATTGACATTCGCAATGATCTCGGGAAGCGTCTCCAGCAGATTCTTCGGGGCTGGAGGAGTTTCACGCTGCGCACAGGAACTGCCCAGCATTCCGCAGAGCAGCAGGCTGAGTCCCAGATACAGGTCCTTCTTGTTCATCGCTCTCCCCCTTCATCGGCTCGTTGAGGGACTGGCGACCGGCGCATCCAAGTCAATCCGGTCGGCGATCCAGATCGTCGCGCGCTTTCTGGCTTCTTCGATCCGGCGGTTATATTCTGTGTTGCTGCGCATGCCCCTGATGAGCTCGTCCAAGAGATCTCGTTTGTCTTCCGGGCGACCCCAGCCCGCTGCTCGGTGTTCCTCCACCAGGACAATGTGGTAGCCGTGAGGGGAACGAAATGGCTGGCTGATCTCTCCCGGTTTCAGCTTAAACACAATGTCGTCCCAGGGAGCATAGTTTATACCTGGGGTCACCCAGCCCAAGTCGCCTCCCTTGGTCCGCGACAGATCGGTTGACGTGCTTTCGGCCAGCCTCGCGAAGTCGGCCCCTTCTTTGAGTTGGCGATACAACCGATCAGCCAGATCGGGCGTCAGCACGATGATCTGGCGGGCTTTCACCTGTTCAGGAAAGAGCGTATACTTTTCCTGCTCGAATTGAGCTTTCAGATCGCTCTGGGTTACGAGAACAGCCTCCATGAGCCGCTTTCGCACTTTCATTTCGAGGCTGCCCTTCCGAATGTCGTAGCGCAGCTTGGCGGGGTTCCCCCCGGTGAATGCCAGCATGGCGGCGAAGGAGGCGTCATCGGTCTTTCCCTGTCTTTCTTTGACGGCGGCCTCCACTTCCTCGTCCGAGATGCTGATGCCCATCTCGCGGGCCAACTGCTCTTGCAACACGTTAGCTATCAAGGTCTGCAATGCTGTCCTGGCGCGGGCATCCCTCGCTTTCCCGGGCGGCAGCCCCGGGTGGGCACGCTCATACATTTCCACATGGATGCGAACGTCCCCCTTCGTGATGACGACTCCGTTTACCCGGGCGACGATTCCCTCGTCGCCAGGATCGCTTGCCGCCGTCACACTGCCGACCGCCAGAAGCAGAAGAACCAACCCGGCAACGCTCAGCCTGTAGGTCGTCTTGAACATAACCTTGAGCCCCTCGCCCTAGAAAGAGGGGGGACCGATCAGAAGATCGGTCCCCCCTCCCAGCCTGTCAGATTGACGAATCAGTCTTCATTGAACCTGACCTCTCGCTCCGATCGTGCAACGAATTACTTCCACGGAGGCATCTGCGGCCAGGAAATGGTGCCCGAGTTCCAACCCACGGCATTCGAGATGCTCGTGACGCCCACGGGCAGAGGCGACGCGGTCGTCCCCTGCAGCGTCAGCAAGCTGTTCATGTTGGTTCGGACTTCTCCGACCTTCGTCAACAACTCCGCATCATAGATACTCATCTTGTCCTGATAGGCCGCTGACATCACGACATAGTGGCCGCCGCCGCGTTTCGGCCCAATGTGCGAGCCGTGACAGCCGTTGGCGCAGTCCATCTGCACGATCACCGTGTCCGTTGCTGTGTCGATGATCGCCGCTTGGGATGACTTCGACCCCTGCACGTACACCTTCGAGCTGTCCGGGTGAACGATGATCTGTATCGGGATATGGACGTTCGGCACCGGCGCGCCCATGAGTGTGCAGGTTGTGCATGCACCGAGGCTCACAACCCCCATTGGGGCTCCGGTCATCGCATTGGTCACACTGATCCTGTTGTCAACCGCATTGGATGTGTAGGCCTTCGTGCAGTTGACCAACGTTCCAGTTGCCACTGGATAGACTCCTGCCGACGGGAAGAACACTTGTCCTCCGCTCGGGCTGGTCGGGGTCGCTGGAATCTGGACAACCCCGATCCGGTTGTTCAACGGCGCGGGGACTGTGTCGTGAATCCCATCGCCACAGACCCAGTTCCCATGCGGGAAGTTCTCGCCTAGGTCCACCGTTTGACTGACCTGCGGAGGAATCGTAGAGACGATCTGATTCGGATCAAAGATCCCAAGGTTGCCGTGGATATTCGCGGGTGCCCCGGGTGCCGCGCTCTGTCCCGTGTTCCCGACCTGGCCCGCTTCCATCGTCACCCAGCCCACTGTGCCGCCCGGGTTGGTCATGACGTGGGTCACATCGCCGGCAAACAGCGTATTGGTTGCGCCGACAATGCCTTGGCCGCCTGACCGTAAGATCCACTGAAATGTTTGGCCGTGTAGATTGGTGGAGAAGGTAAAACAATCTCTGTTAGGTTGGCTGATCACGGACCCAGGCGGGTTACCGGCCGCGGTGCCGTTCGGCCCGATCGGATCATGCTGGGGAGTAAAATGGTTGTTATTCCAGAGATTGTGCGTGGTCGTCGCGCCTTCGAACCGGCCGCCAACCTTCCGGGAGCCATTACATTGGACCGGTTCCGTCACACCAGAGGCTGCGGCAGTCTCGAGTGCGCCGCTTGCACCGGTAATGGTTTGATTCGAATCCAACCAGAGATGGGCGCTCCCGCAGTGCACCACCCCTGGGTAGGTGGTGTTGGGCACGCCGTTAAAGCCCGGATACTCATAGGTCGCGGTCGTGCACCATTCGCCGATTCCAATCACCCCCTGGCGATCGGGCGTAGCCATGTCCAGCGTGTCGGTACCCTGCAGAATTTCCGGAACAGGTCCAGACCCTACGCCGACACTGATATTGCCTGCCATCCAGGGATGGATGAGACAGATGTACGGACTGGTCCCCGGATTGGGGAACGCCACTGTGAACGTGTCACCAGGAAGCTTCTTTCCACTATCAAACGCCGGCCCAGCCGGGATGGGGATCTGGGACCCGAATGGGGCCGCTGCGAGGGCGGTCACGGTGTGAGTGGTATTGGGGTCGTTGAAGTGCCAGGTGATGCTATCGCCTGGGTTGATGCTGATTTGGACCGGCGTGAACCATGGCTGGATCTTACCAACGTTCACCGGATGGTCCACAGCGACTGCCCAAGAGGATGTGGCACCGAATACGACCAGAGCCACTAACACGAGAGTCACGAGTCCACACTTTGAAGTTCTCATAATTTTTCCCTCCTGAAGGCTCTCTACCGATACAATGAATTTCGAAGTTACAAACCTAACTACCTAGTCTTGAGACTCCCTTCCGCCCTCTCTCCACGCCTCACCTCCTTCCTTGCCTGCCTTCTTTGGCCAGGCCTGACAAACCACCGAGATCCGTTTAGATGAGGAGAGCCCTACGAGCCATTGCAGGCTTTCCCCCCTGCTCGCGTAGGGTATTTGAATGAGTCCGTGGAAAAAATCCGTGACGCCACGGAATTTTTAATCCGTGGCGCTACGGAATTTCGAACCCGTGGCGCAACAGAATTTTGGAAACGGAGGCGAAGCTACAAAATGTTGTTCCAACAAGCAGGCAATGCCACGAGATGTAGAAAGTGGGGACGGAGGGGGCCCCGCCGTGGCCCACCGTCACTCCTCTGTGGGGCAAATGCCTCGTCTGAGGGCGTAGCGGATGAGTTCTGCGTGACTTCGGAGATTGAGCTTGCGCATCAGATTCGCTCGGTGGGTCTCGACCGTCCGTACGCTGATGAAAAGCCTGTCTGCAATCCCAGCATTACCCAGGCCCTGACTGACCAAATACAGGACTTCCCGCTCCCGTGCCGTGAGGGTGTCATACGGCTCCAGTACGACGCCACCCGTACTCTGCCGGTACGCCTCGACAACCTTTTCGGTGAGCGGGGGACTCAGATAGCGCCGGCCAGCCATGACTTCACGCACTGCCAAGACCAATTCATCGGCACGTGAGCTTTTGAGCACGTAGCCTGCGGCACCATCTCTCAGCGCCTCGCACACATACGCCTCATTACTGTACATGGACAAGATAATGACGTTGATTGGGGGCGCGCACTTCGCCACTTGACGCAGAGCAGCGAGGCCGTGAATGCCTGGCATCATGAGATCGAGCAAGATCACATCCGGACGCATGCGATCACTCAGTTGCACCGCTTCTGTCGCGTCAGCAGCTTCGCCGACAACCATGAAATCAGATTCCCCTTCCAACAAGACCCGCAGGCCTTGGCGGACGAGGTGATGGTCATCTGCTAAGAGAATATTGATGCTCATACTTCCTCCAATTTCCATTGTTTGACCCGACGTTCGAGTGGCAGCTCAGCCGTAACCCTGGTGCTGCGGCCAGGCGCAGACTCCACCGTCAAGTCACCTCCAAGCCCACGCGCCCGTTCCTGCATTCCAGTCAACCCCAAAGTAGTACCCGCCTTGGCGTTCAAGTCAAACCCGATCCCCTTGTCCTCGATCTGTACCCAGAGTGAACTATCAGCCCACACGCGGACCATCGCACTAGTGGCCCTTGCATGACGGGCGACGTTGGTCAACGCTTCTTGGACAATGCGATACGCCGCTGTCTCCACTTCCTGCTCGAAACGTCGCTCTATTCCGGTGTGCTGAAAGGTTACTTGAACATTGGTTTGGTCGGCGCATCTCTGGAAAAGCCACAAGAGAGCGGGCAGCAACCCCAGATCGTCCAACATCGGCGGTCGCAGATCGAGCGACATATCGTGAACCCGCCTTATCAGCTCTTCAACTGAGCGTTGTGCGATCTCTAGCTTGCCCCCCGACGTGACATCTGGCTGACGGCCCGCGGCTTCCAGCGTCAGCTTCAAGGCAGTCAGCAATTGGCCGATCTGATCATGCAGTTCACGCGCCAAGCGACGACGCTCCTCCTCTTCGAACACCATCGCTGCCAGGCGTGCTCGGGCTTGCTCGTTTCGCTTGCGCTCCGTGAGCTCGCGAATGATGCCACTAAAGAACGTGCCGGTTTTTGACCACCACATTGCCAGTGACAGCTCCAGCGGGAATTCCGTCCCGTCTTTGCGCAGACCCATCAGCTCGATTGTTTGTCCGACCAAGCGCGATTCCCCGGTGCGCGTCACTCGTGCGATGGCCCGGCTATGCGCCTCGTGGTAGTGGGTTGGCATCAATAGGGTCAGCGGCTGATTCAGCACTTCCGTTTCCGTATAGCCAAACATGAGTTGAGCGCCCCGGTTCCATGACTGAATATGCCCTCGCTGGTCAGCCACGATGATGGCGTCGTGAGCTGATTGTGTAATGGATCGGAATCGTTCATTACTCTCCCTCAATGCCTCTTCAGCCTGCTTGTGTTCGGTAATGTCTTCGATCAGGGCCACCAGCCAATGGATTTTCCCGTCATTACCATGAAGAGGGCTCACTGTCAGCCGAGCCAGCAGGACTTCTCCGGTCTTCTTGACGTAACGTTTCTCGAAGCCGACTCGTCCCTGGCCCCCGAACACTTCCTCGGCCCCTCGCACGCTCAGAGCGACGTCGTCGGGATGAGTGATGTCTAGAAACGTCTTCGTGGTGAGCTCTTCCTGGGTGTAGCCAAGCATCGTAGAGAACGCACGGTTCACCATTACAAGGTGATAGCTGTGGTCGGTAATTGATATCCCGATCGGCGCGCCTTCAAAAACCTTGCGAAACCGTTCTTCGCTTCGGCGCAATGCTTCCTCTATGCGCTGGCGCTCCTCGATTTCAACTTTCAAGGCTCTGTTGGCTTCTTCGAGCTCGGCGGTACGTTCCTGCACCCGCCGTTCCAGTTCATCATGAGCTCTTCGTAGTGCCTCCTCTGCCATAATACGATCCGTCACATCACGGCATACACCGAGAACACCGACAACTTCTCCGTTGCGGAGCTGAGATGTTTGGACAAATTCACCGACCCAATAACCGCCAGTTTTTTCACGGATCCTCAGTGTGAAGCAGGGAAGACTCTCGCCTGCCAAGACCTGCCGGAATCGTTCCATTGCGAGTGGCAAGTCTTCAGGATGTACGATTGGAGCATATGGCTGTCCGATCCATTCAGCGCGCGACCAGCCTGTATGCAATTCAAATGCCGGGTTCAGTGAAGTGATCATGCCATCAGGCGAGAGTGTGTAAATGACATCCCGCACGGCCTCGACGAGACTGCGGTAAAGGTATTCCGAATGATGCAATGCGTCTACTGTTCGCTCATGACTTCTCGCCACAAGCCGAAGCTCTGTTTCCTTTTGGGGTAGGGCCTCGTAGATCCAGAAGAAGCCCAGTCCGTAAAAGAGCCAACTTGTACATAACGCCACCAGCCATGCCCATGCTCCACCAACATTTCCCAAAAACTCAGTCAGGAGGTGCTCCTTCAATAATTGATCTGCCATCATAATGATGTGGCCAACAGCCATCAGTAGGGACCCCAAGGCAATAAAGGTCATCCCTCGCCAGATGCTGCTGCTCTTGACCGCTCTCGCTGTCAGAAAGCCAAAGGCGGTGGCTAACAAAAGAAATGGCAATTCTAAAATTGCAAACCAAGTACTCATTGTGGATCTCCCTGTATAAAGTCCTACTTTTCCCTGGGAACCCTGTCAGGCCCCGGAGCTAGTTGAGACATCTGCCATCTTTCCTAAAGAAACTTAAACGTTAATCGGGCAAATCATGGATAACCGTTGGTGGAAAGACCTGATTTCAGCAAGGAAGATTCCCCGTGAATACTGTTGCTGAATTCAGGTTGGATTAAGTCTTTGCAATTGAAAGGGAATCCTTAAACGCAATGGTGTACCAACTTCCCGTGGGCAAGAAGTTTTCCCAGAGCCTGCTGCTGATCCACCGCACCCACTCGGGCTATGAGCGCACCACGCTCCTGTCCGTCGCCTTCGTCCCCATGACCGGCGAGGCCGAAGAGAGACAGTCATTCGGCAAACTTGATGCCGGTCGTCTGGACTTCGCGGTAGGGGAGCAGCCAGACCAACGACTCGTCCTGCAGGTCACCGACCTGGATGCGGTTGCCCCACGGATCGCGGAAATCGCAGCGGAAGTGCGGCTCCAGTTTCAGCCCGTACTTCTGAGTAAGCTTCTCCCGCACCTCGTTGATCTGCGCCTCGTCGCGCACCATGATGCCGAAGTGCTTCACGCGGTCCGGGCGGAGTTCCTTCACCTCGAAGATGGCCATGAACTGGTGCTCGCCCAGCTTGCACCAGGCCGCGCCCTCGCCGCCCCGGAGCATCTCGAGATTGAACATGTCGGCATAAAACGCCACGGCCTTCTCGGCGTTGTCCACCTCGATGGCGACGTGGTTGCACCCGTAGACCTGCACAGCCATACTGATTCCCCCCGAGTTGAGTCTGTCCCGTCTTCTCACGCCGGCCCTCCGGCGTCTCCCGCCATCATAACAGACGACACCGATCGAAAGTCGCGAAGAAAAGTGTACAATGGGGTGACTCCCTAAGGAGCGGGAACAGCCATGTCCCTGATGCGTCGCGTATGGGGTCTCCTGCGAAGCCGACCCTTTCAGCCGGAGGGCCTGGAGCAGCGCGAATTCCAACGGGTCCTGGTGCGGTTTGCCATCGCGTTTACGGGAGAGCACAAAAAGGGCAGAGGGATCGCGAGTGATCTCTCGCTCGGGGGCTGCATGATGGAGACGGACACGCCGCTGCCCGCTGACACGCTCCTTGAGTTAAAGCTCTTTGTGGCCGAGGAGGAAATGCCCATCGAGGTCGCTGCTTCAGTGCGGTGGGCGGACGGAAAGCGGATGGGGATCAAATTTCTCCGCATCCGCGACCTAGACCGCTTCCGGAAGTTTCTATCGTGAGAAAAGTCGTCAAAACCGCCAAGCCCCTGCTCGGCATCACGATGGGCGATCCGGCGGGGATCGGCCCGGAGGTCATCGTGAAGGCCCTGTCGCGCCCGGGCGTGCGGCGCCTGTGCCAGCCGCTGGTCATCGGTTCGCCCGAGGTGCTGGCCAGGACGGTCAGCGCGCTGAAGGCGCCGCTGAAGGTCCGCAGCGTGGACCTGTCCGGCTTCGCGGCGCCGGACGGGATCATCCCGGTGCTGGACCCGCTCCCGCAGCCGCTCGGGCCGTTCACGCCGGGGAAAGTGTCCCACGAGACCGGCGCGGCCCAGGCCGTCTATGTGGAGGAGGCGGTCGAGCGCGCCCTGGACGGGAGCATCGCCGCCATCGTGACGGCGCCAATCAACAAGGAGGCGATCAACCTCGCCGGCTATGCCTATCCCGGCCATACCGAGATGCTGGCCGACCTGACGGGCGCCGTGGAGGTCGGCATGATGATCATCGGCGGGCCGCTACGCTTCTTCTTTGCCACCATCCATGCGGCGATCAAGGACGTGCCGTCGCTCCTCACGCCGGAGCGGATCGCGCAGGCGATCCGGCTGTGCCATCGCGGGCTGACGGAGCTCTTCGGCATCAAGCGCCCCCGGGTTGCGGTGGCGGCCCTGAACCCGCACGCCGGCGAGGGCGGGCTGTTCGGAACCGAGGAGCGGACGGCCATCGGGCCTGGCATCGAGCGGGCGCTGGCGCAGGGGTTTCCGGCCGTCGGCCCGCTGCCTGCGGACACGCTCATCGGGCAGGCGGCGCAAGGCAAGTACGACGCGGTGGTGGCCATGTACCACGACCAGGGCCTGATCCCGCTGAAACTCGCTGCCTTCGGCAAGTCGGTCAACATCACGGTGGGGCTGCCGATCATCCGCACGTCCGTGGATCACGGCACCGCCTACGACATCGTCGGCAGAGGTGTTGCCGACGACGGCAGTCTCGTCGAGGCGATCAGGCTCGCTGCGCAGTTCGTGGAGAACCGGCCTCGGCAATGATGCGCCCCGATGCTCGCGCCCGCGTCACGCCCGCGCACGTCCCGCGCAAGTCCCTCGGACAGCATTTCCTCATCGATAAGAACATCGTCCGCAAGATTGTCCGCCTGGCCGAGTTGCAGCCGGGCGAGACGGTGCTGGAGATCGGCCCGGGACGGGGGATCCTGACGGAGGCGCTGCTGGACAGCTCCGGGCTCGTAGTCGCCGTGGAGCTGGACACCGCGCTCTGCGCGCACCTCCGCGCGACGCTGGGGCGCCGGTCGAATTTCCGCCTGGTCGAGGGCGACGCGCTGACGTTCGATTACACGCAGGTGCCGAGCCCGTTCCTGGTGGTGGCCAACCTGCCATACTACGTCTCGACGCCGCTGCTGTTCCGTCTGCTGGAGGAGCGGCGGTGCATCGACCGTCTGGTGCTGATGCTCCAGGAGGAGGTGGTTGCGCGCCTGGCCGCCGCTCCCGGTGGCAAGGACTACGGGGCGCTCTCCATCGCAGCCCAGTTCTACTGCGAGGTGCGGCAGGCATTCAGGGTGTCGCCCACGTGCTTTCGCCCGAAGCCCCAGGTCGGGTCGGCGGTCGCCGTACTCACGCCGTTGCCGAAGCCGCGCGTCTCGGTGGCGGACGAAGCGTTCTTCTTCCGGGTTGTGCGCGCCGGGTTTGCGCACCGGCGCAAGGCCTTGCTGAATTCGCTGCGGGATGAGGACTTCGAGGGCGCGCCGACGGCCGCGGCGTTGGAGCGAGCCGGCATCGATCCCCGCCGCCGCGCCGAGACGTTGCGCATCGAGGAATTCGCCGCGCTGGCGGATGCGCTGCTCAGTTTGAACCAGAA
>Ga0209577_10001162_pt1 | contig 26233 bp, 21 predicted proteins | sample GraSoiAngelo_109_FD_185874 | JGI IMG/M metagenome (GOLD analysis project Ga0209577, IMG submission 185874) | Grasslands soil microbial communities from the Angelo Coastal Reserve, California, USA - 14_0903_12_20cm (SPAdes) (version 2) | ecosystem: Environmental > Terrestrial > Soil > Grasslands...
GGCACACCCTGGACGAACTGGGCATTCCCGATGACCTTCCGCTCCCCGGGGTGGCGGTCAAGGAGGCCGTCTTCCCCTTCACGAAGCTCCCCGGCGTGGATACCATCCTGGGCCCGGAGATGCGCTCTACGGGGGAAGTGATGGGACTGGCGGACAGCTTCGGGATGGCGTTCGCCAAGGCGCAGATCGCGGCCGATGGAAGCCTGCCGTCGGCGGGCGCGATCTTTGTGACGGTGAACGATTCGGACAAGCCCACCGTGCTGCCGATCGTGCGGCGGTTCCACGAGATGGGCTTCCGCATCGTGGCCACCGACGGCACCGCGCGCTACCTCCGGGCTCGGGGGGTCCCAGCCGAGCGGGTGGCCAAGGTGCACGAGGGGCGGCCCAACGCGATCGACCTGATCGTGTCGGGCGAGGCGCAGCTGCTGATCAACACGCCCCTGGGGAAGTTCACGCAGGCGGACGACTACGCGATCCGGCGTGCGGCGCTGATGCACCGCGTGCCGTACACGACGACGATGTCGGCGGCGAGTGCCGCCTGCGACGCGATCATCGCTCTGCGCAGCCGAACGGGCAGCGTGAGGAGTCTGCAAGAATGGCACGAAAAAACGACGGTCGAAAAACAGCCGCTAGCGGGCGCAAAGGCGCTGGAGCCAAGTCCCACGCCGGCCATACAGGCGTAGGCAAACGGCCGGCCGTCGCGTCGTCCAAAGCGGCGGCGCCGCCGGCGGTGAAGGGTGTCAAGGGCGGCGCCAAGCCGGCCGCGGGGGCGGCACCCCCGCCGGCCAAGGTCAAGTTCCGCGGCCGGGTGCTCGAGAACGAGCCGCTGGCGCGCCACACGACGTACCGGCTGGGCGGGCCGGCCCGCTACCTCGTCCTGCCGGCGGACCCGGACGACGTGGCCAAGGCGCTCGACCTCGCACAGGAGCGCGGGCTCCCGTGGCTTGCGCTGGGGCTGGGGTCGAACGTGCTCGTGAAGGACGCCGGTTACCCGGGCGTCGTGATCCGCATCGGGAAGGGCCTGGACCGCTTCGAGATGAAGGGCGCGACGGCGATCGTCGGCGCCGGGCTCGCCACGCCGCTGCTCGCGCGCCGCACGGCGGAGGCGGGATTCGCGGGGGTGGAGCGCTTCATCGGGATCCCGGGAACGGTGGGCGGCGGCGTGTACATGAACGCCGGCGCGCACGGCGCGGAGTTCGCCGAAGTGCTGACCGAAGCGACTGTCATGGACGCCAAGGGGAAGATCAAGCAGGTGCCCCGCAAGCAGATCTCGTTCAAGTACCGCTCCTCCAACCTCGGCGCGGTGGTCGTGCTCGAGGCCAAGCTCGCGCTGATCGAGGAGCCGCCGGCGAAGCTCAAAGAGATGCAGGCGCGGCTGTTCCGCTGGCGCAAGGCCGGCACGCCGTTCGACCAGCCGTGCTGCGGGTCCGTGTTCAAGAACCCGAGCGGAACCCGCACGGCCGGGATGCTGATCGACGAGAGCGGCCTGAAGGGGTTCACGATCGGTGGCGCCCAGGTCTCGCCCCTGCACGCGAACTACATCGTGAACACGGGCAATGCCACCGCTGCCGACGTCGTCAAGGCGATCGAGCACGTGCGCAAGACCGTCGCCAAGAAGACCGGGGTCGAGCTCGAGCTCGAGGTCAAGGTGATCGGCTAGATGCCGGACTACTTCGTCCACGAGTCGAGCTACGTCGACACCGGCGTCCGGATCGGCAAGGATACCAAGATCTGGCACTTTTGCCACGTCATGCCCGGCGCCGTCATCGGCGAGCGCTGCAGCCTCGGGCAGAACGTCGTGGTCATGCCCGGCACGCGCATCGGGAACAACGTGAAAATCCAGAACAACGTGTCGATTTACGAGGGCGTCACCCTCGAGGACGACGTGTTCTGCGGGCCGTCCTGCGTGTTCACGAACGTGCTGAACCCGCGCAGCCACGTGTCGCGCAAGCACGAGTATCGCGCCACGCTCGTGAAGCGAGGCTCGTCCATCGGTGCGAACGCGACGATCGTGTGCGGCGTCACGCTCGGCGAATACGCGTTCATCGGCGCGGGCGCCGTCGTGACCTCCGACGTCCCGTCCTACGCGCTCATGGTGGGCGTGCCGGCCCGCCGCGTCGGCTGGATGTGCCAATGCGGCGAGCGGCTCTCGCTGGCGGGGGGCCAGGCGGCGTGCGCCGTGTGTGGCTCCCGCTACCAGGAGATGAACGGTAACCTGCGCGCGATTGCCCAACCCAGCCGCGTCGGATAGTTTCGTGGCCCTCCGTGCGGATACCGACATCGTGAACGTACCGCTGCTGGATCTCGTGGCGCAGTACCGCGCGATCAAGGACGACGTGCTGCCAGCGGTCCAGGCCGTGATCGAGTCCCAGCAATTCGTCATGGGCCCGTCCATCCCGCGGCTCGAGACGGCCATCGCCGGGCTCGGCCATGCGAAGCACGGCATTGCATGCGCCAGCGGTACGGACGCGCTGCTGCTTCCTTTGAAAGCGCTCGACTTGAAACCTGGGGACGAGGTGATCACCACCCCGTTCACGTTCTTCGCCACCGCCGGCACGATCCACAACGCCGGCGGGACCCCCGTGTTCGTGGACATCGAGCCGGGGACCTTCAACATCGATCCCGCCGCGGTGGAAGCGGCCATCACGCCCCGTACCCGGGCCGTCATGCCGGTCCACTTATACGGCCAGATGGCCGCTATGGAACGCTTGCTGCCGCTGGCGGGCGCTCGAGGGCTCCGCGTCATCGAGGATGCCGCGCAGGCGATCGGGGCGCGGCGCCGCATCGACGGGGGGTGGCGGATGGCGGGTGAGCGGGGTTGGGTGACGGGGTATTCCTTCTTCCCCAGCAAGAACCTGGGGGCCTGGGGCGACGGCGGCATGATGGTCACGTCGGACGACGCGCTCGCGGAGCGGTTGCGCAAGCTGCGGCTGCACGGCGGGGCCAAACAGTACCACCACGACGAGGTGGGCACCAACTCGCGGCTCGACTCGCTGCAGGCCGCGGTACTGCTCGCCAAGCTGCCCCACCTCGCGTCCTGGTCGTCCCGGCGCCGCGACCACGCCGCGTACTACGACAAGGGCCTGAGCGACGTTCCCGGCGTTCGGGTCCCAGCCGTGGACCCGGCGAACGAGCACATCTATCATCAGTACACGGTACGCGTCGAGCGCCGCGACGAGCTGCAGGCGCACCTCAAGGCGAAGGGCATCGGAAGTGCGGTCTATTATCCGGTGCCGCTCCACCTCCAGAACTGCTTCGCGCATCTGGGCTACCAGCCCGGCCGGCTGCCGCAGGCCGAGCGGGCGTGTCGGGAGGTGCTGTCGCTTCCCGTGTTCCCCGAGCTGACCCGCCAGCAGCTGGATTACGTGATCGAGACGATTCGTGGATTCTACCGGTGACCCGGCTCAAGCTCGGCATTATCGGGGCCGGCGCGTGGGGGAGGAACCACGTGCGCACGGCGGCGGGCCTCGCCGACGGCGAACTCGCCGCGGTGTGCGACACGGACGCCAAGCGGCGAGAGCAGCTGTGTCGCCAATATCCGGGCGTGCACGTCACCACCGATGCCACCGACCTGATCAGCCGGGCGGAGGCGGTGATCATCGCCGCGCCGGCGGCCACGCACGCGCGCCTGGCGTTGCAATGTGTCGAGGCGGGGAAGCCGTGCCTGGTCGAGAAGCCGTTTGCCTTGAGCACGCGCGATGCGGAGGCGGTGGCTCGCGCGGCCGGGGAGCGCCGAGTTCCGGTCCTGGCCGGTCACCTGCTACTGTTCCACCCCGCAGTCGAGCGGTTGCGGGCCCTGGTGCAGGGGGGGGAGCTCGGTCGGATCTACTATCTGTACGGTCTGCGCGTCAACTTGGGGCAGATTCGCGCAGACGAGAACGCCCTATGGAGCTTCGGTCCGCACGACGTGTCCGTGGCATTGTACTTGCTCGGTGAGGCCCCGGTTCGCGTCGCGGCGCACGGCAAGAGCTATCTCCAACGCCAGGTTGAAGATGTGGTGTTTCTCACGATGGAATTTGCCACCGGAGTCCTGGCGCACGTGCAGCTCTCTTGGCTGGACCCACACAAGGAGCGGAAACTGACCGTGGTCGGGGCGAAGCAGATGGTGGTGTTCGACGACATGGAGGCGCGCGAGAAGCTCCGCATCTATGACAAAGGCGTCGAGCGGCCACCGGAGTACGGGTCGTACGGCGAGGCGCTGTCGATCCGGGAGGGTGACATCTTCATCCCCAAGATTCCCAACGTGGAGCCGCTCGCCGCGGAGCTGAATCACTTCGTGCGCGTGGCGCGCGGCGCGGAGCCGCCGCGCGCCGGCGCCGACGACGGTGTCCGCGTCGTACGCGTGCTGGAGGCGGCGTCCCGCTCGCTCGCCACGGGCGGAGCCCCGGTGGACCTGTGACGGCCACGGCATCGTCCGTCGCCGACCTGCTGGTGGCCAAGACACAGGACCGCTCGGCGCTGATCGGCATCGTCGGGCTGGGGTACGTCGGCCTGCCGCTCGCCATGGAGTTCGCGCGGGCCGGGTTCCGCGTGCTCGGGTTCGACGTGAGCCGGAGCGTGGTCGAAGGCTTGAGCCAGGGGCGCTCACACGTGCAGGACGTGGCGAGCGTCGATGTGGCGCGCTTCGCCCAGGTGGGGAAGTTCGCGGCGACGGCGGATCTGGCACGGCTGCGTGAGCCCGACGTCGTGTCCGTCTGCGTGCCCACGCCCTTATCAAAGACGAAGGACCCCGACGTGAGCTACGTGCTCGCGGCGACCAACTCTATCAAGCAGGCGCTGCGGCGTGGGCAGCTCATCGTGCTGGAATCGACCACCTACCCCGGCACGACCCGCGAACTGATGCTGCCGGCGCTCGTGGAGACGGGTCTCAAAGTGGGAGAGGACTTCTTCCTGGCGTTCTCGCCGGAGCGCGTGGACCCGGGTAACGGCAAGTGGAACACCCATAACACCCCGAAGGTGGTGGGCGGGATCACCGAGACCTGTCGCCGGGTGGCGATGGCCGTGTACGAGCCGGCCATCGAGACGCTCGTCCCTGTCTCGTCGACCGAGGCGGCCGAGCTGGTCAAGATTCTCGAGAACACGTTCCGCAGCGTCAACATCGGCCTCGTCAACGAGATGGCGATCGTGTGCGAGAAGCTCGGCGTGGATGTGTGGGAAGTGATCGAAGCGGCCGCGACCAAGCCGTTCGGGTTCATGAAATTCACGCCCGGGCCCGGCGTCGGCGGGCACTGCATTCCGCTCGATCCACACTACCTCGCCTGGAAAATGCGCACGCTGAACTACCGCACCCGCTTCATCGAGCTGGCGGGGGAGATCAACGCCGCCATGCCGGAGTACTGGGTGGGGCAGATCGTGGATCGTCTCAACGAGCAGGGGCGCGCGGCGCGGGGCAGCACGGTGCTGGTGCTGGGCGTCGCGTACAAGAAGGACATCGACGACGTCCGGGAGAGCCCGGCGCTCGACGTGATCCGTCTGTTGCAGCAGCGCGGGGCGGTGGTCCGGTATCACGATCCCCACGTGCGCAAGCTCAGGGACGAGGCCATCGATCTGGCCTCCACGCCGCTCACGGCCGACGCGCTCGCCGCCGCGGACTGTGTGGTGATCGTCACGGACCACTCGGACATCGATTACGCGCTGGTGGGGCGCAGCGCGCGCCTGGTTGTCGACACGCGCAACGCGCTGGCGCGGCAGCTGCGTGGCCGCGGGGGGGAGCGATGAAGGTCGCCGTCGTGGGCACGGGGTACGTGGGCCTGGTCGCGGGCGCCTGCCTCGCCGAAACGGGGAACGACGTGGTGGGCGCGGACCTGGATGCCGGGAAAATCGCGGCGCTGCGTCAGAATCACCTGCCGATCTACGAGCCGGGGCTCGAGCCGCTGGTGACGCGCAACCAGCGCGACGGTCGGCTGCGGTTCACGACCGACGTGGGCGCCGCGATCGAGAGCTCCGACGTGATCTTCATCGCCGTCGGCACGCCGCCCGACGAAGACGGCTCCGCGGACCTGACGCACGTGCTCGACGTCGCCAGGACCATCGGCCGCCACATGAACCGCTCGAAGCTGGTGGTCACCAAGAGCACCGTTCCGGTGGGCACGGCGCAGAAGGTCCGGGCGTCGATCGCCGCGGAGACGACGACCCCGTTTCAGGTGTGCGCCAACCCGGAGTTCCTGAAGGAAGGCGCGGCGGTCGAGGACTTCATGAAGCCGGACCGCGTCATCGTCGGCGTGGATTCACCGGAGGCGGCCCAGGTGATCGGGGAGCTGTATGCGCCCTTCGTGCGGACGGGCAACCCCATCATCTTCATGGACCTTGCCTCGGCCGAGATGACGAAGTACGCGGCCAACGCGATGCTCGCCACCCGGATCTCGTTCATGAACCAGATCGCGCGGCTGTGCGACGCGGTGGGGGCGGACGTCACGCTGGTCCGGAGGGGCATTGGGTCAGACCGGCGCATCGGGCAGGCGTTCCTGTTCCCGGGTCCCGGGTACGGTGGGTCGTGCTTCCCTAAGGATGTGAAGGCGCTGATCCGCACCGCCCAGGACTGCGGCGTGTCGCTCGACGTCCTCGACGCGGTGGAAGCGGCCAACGAGCATCAGAAACGCGTCCTGTACGAGAAGCTGGCCCGCCACTTCGGCGGCAAGCTGCGCAGCGTCACGGTGGGGGTGTGGGGGCTCGCGTTCAAGGCCGAGACCGACGACGTGCGGGAGAGCCCGGCGCTGGTGCTCGTCGAGCAGCTGCTCGAGGCAGGGGCGCGCGTGCGCGTACACGATCCAGCCGCGATGGACACGGCGCGCCACCAGCTGGGCGACCGCGTCACGTACGCCGGCACCGCCTATGACGCGCTCGAGGGCGCGGCCGCGCTCGTGATCGTCACCGAGTGGCTCGAGTACCGCAACCCCGATTTCGGCCGGATCAAGCAGGCGCTGTCGCGGCCCTTGATCGTGGATGGACGCAACCTGTACGACCCGCAGCGTCTCGCGCGCCTCGGGTTCGTGTACGAAAGTATCGGTCGCCCGGTCGCATGCGCGTCCTCGTAACCGGGGCCGCGGGGTTTCTCGGGTCGCATCTGTGCGACCGGTTGCTGGCAGAGGATCACCGCGTCGTCGGAATGGACAATTTCCTCACCGGTAACCCTGCCAACATCGCCCACCTCCGCAAGCATCCCAGCTTTCAGTTCGTGCTGCACGATGTCGCGAACTTCGTCGAGGTCCAGGGTCCGCTCGATGGGGTGCTGCACTTCGCGAGTCCGGCGAGCCCGGTCGACTACCTCGATTATCCCATCCAGACCCTCAAGGTCGGCTCGCTCGGGACGCACAAGGCGCTGGGCCTGTCGCGGGCCAAGGGCGCGCGCTTCCTGCTCGCGTCCACCTCCGAGGTGTACGGCGATCCGCTGGTGCATCCCCAGCCGGAGAGCTACTGGGGGAACGTGAACCCGGTCGGGCCGCGCGGGGTGTACGACGAAGCCAAGCGCTTTGCGGAAGCGCTCACCATGGCCTATCATCGGTACCACAAGCTCGACACGCGCATCGTCCGCATCTTCAACACCTACGGGCCGCGCATGCGCCCCAAGGACGGCCGAGTGGTGTCGAACTTCATCGTGCAGGCGCTCAAGGGCGACCCGCTCACCGTGTACGGCGACGGGTCGCAAACCCGCTCCTTCTGCTACGTGGACGATCTGATCGATGGGATCGTCCGGTTGTTCGAGCGCGGCGGCGCGGATCCGACGAACATCGGCAACCCGCACGAGTTCACCGTGCGCCAGCTCGCCGGGCTGGTGCTGAAGCTCACGGGCAGCGGCAGCACGATCATCGAGCAGCCGCTCCCCACCGATGATCCCAAGGTACGCCAGCCCGACATCCGCCACGCCCGCGAGACGCTCGAGTGGGAGCCCCGGGTGCCCCTCGAGGACGGCCTGCGTCGCACGATCGAGTACTTCCGCGGGATCGTGGGGTGAGCCCGCGCGTGCTCGTCACGGGCGCGGCAGGGTTCATCGCTTCGCACGTGGCCGAAGCCCTGGTGGCGCGGGGCGACGAGGTCGTGGCGCTCGACAACTTCGATCCGTTCTACGCCCGCGCGGTGAAGGAGCGGAACCTCGAAACGCTGCGGCGCAGCAAGGGATTCCGTTTCGTCGAGGCCGACATCGCGCGCGACCCGCTGCCGCTCGAGGGCGTGTCGGTGGTGGTGCACCTCGCGGCACGCCCCGGCGTCCGTCCCTCGCTCGAAGACCCGGCGTCGTACAGCGAGACGAACGTGACCGGAACCGTGCGGGTGCTCGAGGCCGCCCGGCGCGCCGGGATTGGGCGCGTGGTGTTCGGCTCGTCGTCGTCGGTGTACGGCGATACGACGCCCGCCCCGTTCAGCGAGGAGGCCCCCGCCGTCGCGCCGATCTCCCCCTACGCCGCGAGCAAGCGCGCCGGCGAGCTGGTGGCGCACGCCTTCGCGCACCTCTACGGCATGCAGATCGCCTGCCTGCGCTTCTTCACGGTGTACGGCCCCCGCCAGCGGCCGGACCTGGCCATCCACCGGTTCACCGACCTGATCGCCCGGGGACAGCCGGTGCGCATGCACGGCGATGGGTCGAGCGAGCGGGACTATACCTATATTACGGATTGCGTCGACGGGGTCCTGGCGGCCATGGCCTGGACCGAGCGTGCCCGGTCCGGCGGCATCGCCGAGCCCATCAACATCGGCGGAGGCTCCCGGGTGCGGCTGGATCGGCTGATCGAGCTGATCGGACGCACGCTCGGCCGCGCGGTGCGGATCGAGCGCCACGGCGACCAGCCGGGGGACGTGCGGCTCACGGACGCCGACCTGCGGCGCGCCGGCCGGGAGCTCGGGTTCCGGCCCAAGGTCGGCATCGAGGAAGGGATTCGACTCTTCGTCCGCTGGTACGAGGCGATCCATGGACGTCAGTCCTGAGCATCTGGTGGCGCAGGCCCGGGAGCGATTTCAGCTCCAGGATTACTACGGCGCGATTCACCTGCTGGAAGAGGTGATCGCGACGGGCCGGGCGTTTGCCGATGCGCATCACTTGCTCGGGCTGTCGTACTCGCTGGTGGGCCAGCAGGACCCGGCGCTGGCGCAGCTGGATCGCGCGCTGGCGTTGAACCCGCACTACGTCGAGGCGCTGGTGCACCGCGCCCTCGTCCTGAACGAGCTCGGTCGCGAAGCCGAGGCCGATGCGGCATTCCGGCGAGCCGCGCAAGTCGGCGGGGTGCCGCGGCAGGGCTTTCCGGCGCACGTCGCCGCCAAGCTCGCGAACCAGCACGCGCGCCTGGGAGATGCCTACCTCGAGTCGGGCGGGCTGGCGACGGCGATCGATCAGTACCAGGCGGCGCTCGCGCTGGGACCCGCGTTTCACGACCTGCGGTATAAACTGGGACGCATGCTGCTCGAGGCGGGACGAGCCCTGGACGCACGAGAGCACTTCGAGATCATCGTACGGGCGCGCCCCAACTACCTGGACGCCGCCGCGATGCTGGGGCTCGCCTGCTACCTCGCGGGCGACGGGCTCGCGGCCAGGGCCGTGTGGGAAGACTGCCGCGAGCGCCGGCCCGAGGACCCCCGCGTGGAAGCCTACCTCGCCATGCTGGCCCGCAACGACAGCGCCGCCCAAGTGCCGGCGGGCGCGACCGCGCCGGACGCCGATCCCCCGCCGCCGCCGCCGCCCCCCCGATCCGGCGACGGCGGACGGACGACGCCACGGTGAGCCGCTGGGCAGCGGTCGCGGTCGCCCTGGCGCTCGCATGCCAGCCCAGCGCGGCCGATCACGAGCAGTTGGGGGACCGCTGGTACGGGGGCGGTTCCTACCGTGACGCACTGGCCGAATATCAGCTCGGCCTCAAGGCGCACCCGGGAGACGCGGACCTCGAGGCGAAGCTGGGGGCGGCCGCGCTGCACGTGGGCGATTACGCGACGGCGGTGAACGCTTACATCGCCCTGGGTGAGGGAGACCGGTCGCGCGCCGGCGAGGCGGCCGACGGGCTCGAGCGCACTGCCCGGGCCGCGCTCGGCGCGAACGACCGCAGCGATGCCGCCCGCGGGCTGGCGGGCCTGCGCGCGGTGGCACCCACCCGGCCGCTGGGCCGCTACGCCCGTCTCGCGGCACTGGACGCCGCCGATCGCGGCGACACGGCGGGCGCCATGGCTCTTCTCCCGGGCGCCGCCGCCGCCGCCGCGGATCCGCGCTTGACCGATTCGCTGCTGTACGTGTACGGCATGGCGGCCGTGCGCGCGCACGCCTGCAGCACCGCGGTGCCGGTGTTCGAAGGCGTGATCCGGCGCCAGCGCGAGCCGGCGGTCGCGGACGGCGCGCGCGAGGGACTGGGGCTGTGCGCGCTGGTCGAGGGGCAACGGCTGGTCGCGGCCGGCAAACCGGCCGAGGCCGAGGACTGGTTCCGCCGGGCCACGGCCCCGGGTGCGCCGGCCGAGGTGGTCCGGGGAGCGTTCCTGGGCCTGGGCGACGTCAAGCTCGCGCAGGGCGACGTCGCGGGCGCGCTCGAGAGCTATCAGCAGGCGCTCGCGGGCGGGACACCGGGGGATACCCTGACGCAGCGCGTACAGGACAAGATCAATGCGCTGGGGAAAGCGGACGCGCCGCCGCCCAACCCGCCCAAGCAACCATGAGGACGACGCGCTGCGCGCTGCTGATCGGTTGGGCCGCGGCGGCGGGATGTCACCATGGAGCCCGGATCCAGCCAGCCCCCGATCCCGTCGCCGAGCTGGCCCGGGCACGCGCCCAGTTTCACCGCGGGGATTTCGGCAAAGCCCTGGTCGCGTTCCGGCGCCTGAGCTACGAGCTCAGCCCCACCGACCCGGAGCTCGCGGAAGTGAAATACAACCTGGCGGAGTGCGCGTTCCAGACGGGCGACCGGGTCCAGGCGGCGCACGACTTCCGGCAGGTCGCCGATCAGTTTCCGGCGAGCCCCTATGCGCCCCTGGCCCTGCTGCGGGCCGGCGATGCGAACCTGAGGCTGTGGCGCAAGCCCGAGCTCGATCCCTCATACGGGGAGAGCGCCCTCGCTATCTACCAGGAGCTCGCGGGGCGGTATCCGGGAACGGACGCCGCGGCGCGAGCCCAGGTGCACGTCCAGCAGCTGCGCGAGTGGTTCGCAGAGAAAGACTACAAGAACGGCATGTTCTACTTCCGGCGGCGCGCCTTCGATTCCGCCATCATTTACTTCAAGGATGTCATCGCCAACTATCAGGGGACGGCGCGCGTCGTCGACGCCCTGATGCGACTGGTGGACTCCTACCGCACGATCGGGTACTCGGACGAGCTGAAGGAGACGTGCGGGACGTTGCGCAAGTACTACCCGCGGACGGCGGGGCTCGACGCGTCCTGCCCGGCCGACTCGACCACGGCGACGCCCTCCTGACCGCCGTGCAGGCGTTGTTCGGCGGGTCGTTCGATCCCGTGCATGTCGGGCACCTGGTCGCGGCGGAGACGGTGGGCGAAACGCTCGATGCCACCATCCGGTTTCTGCCGGTGCGGGAGCAGCCGCTCAAGCCCGCCGGCCACGCGCCCCACGGTGCCAGCCCCGAGCAGCGGGCGGAGATGCTGGAGCTCGCCGTGGCCGGCAACCCCCGTTTCACCGTCGAGCGGATCGAGCTGACGCTGCCGACGCCGTCGTACACGGTCCGCACGCTGCGGGCCCTGGCGCAGCGGGAGCCCGGGAACCGCTTCACGTTACTGCTGGGGGCCGATGCGGCGGCGGAGCTCGGGGCCTGGTTCGAGATCGACGCGCTCCCGCAGCTCGCCGACGTGGTCGTGTTCGCGCGGCCGGGAGCGCCCGCGCCGCGCCATCCGGCGATCAGCCGGACGATCGACGTGCCGGCGCTGGACGTCTCTGCGACGATGATCCGGGAGCGCGTGCGGCAGGCCCGGTCGATTCGCTACCTCGTGCCCGACGCGGTGCGCGACTACATCGCCGCGCGGGGGCTGTACCGGAAACAGAGGCCGACATAGAGGATTGATGGTCAAGAGCTGGTTCACCAGGATCGTCGGCACGCGCTTCCAGCGTGAGATGAAGCGCATCCGTCCGATCGTGGACGCGATTCATCGTCACGAGGAGCGCCTCAAGACGCTCGCGGACGCGGAGCTGCAGGGTCAGACCGCGCGGCTGCGCGGGCTCGTCGCCGAGCGCACCGGTGCGCTGACGGCGGAGGTCGAGCGCCTCAAGCGCGAGAAGCACGACTGCCCGGAAGCCGAACAGCGCGCGGTGTTGAGCGAGCAGCTCTCCCGGGCCGAGTCGGCCTACGTGAAGGAGCTGCAGGCGACCCTCAACGACGTGTTGCCGGAGGCGTTCGCCACGGTGCGCGAGGCCTGCCGCCGTCTGGTGGGCAGCGACGTCGTGGTGACGGGGCACGCGCTCCCATGGGACATGGTGCCGTACGACGTGCAGCTCATCGGCGGCATCGTGCTGCACCAGGGCAAGATCGCCGAGATGGCGACGGGCGAGGGCAAGACGCTGGTCGCCACGCTGCCGCTGTACCTGAACGCCCTGGCGGGGCGGGGCGCCCATCTCGTCACCGTGAACAACTATCTCGCCCGGCGCGACTCGCAATGGATGGGTCACCTGTTCACGTGGCTCGGCCTGAGCGTGGGGTGCATCGACGACACGGAGCCCTCGACCCCGGCGCGGCGCGCGGCGTATCAGTGCGACATCACGTACGGGACGAATAACGAGTTCGGCTTCGACTACCTGCGCGACAACATGGTGTTCTCGCTCGAGCAGCGCGTGCAGCGGACCCATGCCTACGCGATCATCGACGAGGTGGATTCGATCCTGATCGACGAAGCCCGCACGCCGCTGATCATCTCGGGACCGGTGGGCAGTGAATCGGACGAGAAGTACGCGCAGTTCAACACCCAAGTGGTACAGCTCGTCCGCAAGCAGACGGCCGTCGCGAACGACCTGATCGGGCGGGCGGAGCCGCTGATCGGCAACGACAAGACGGCCTACGAGGGCGCGACGCTCCTGTACCAGGCGCAGCTCGGGATGCCGAAGAACAAGAAACTGCTGAAGCTGTTGCAGGAGCCCGGCGTGAAGTCGCAGGTGCAGCGCGTGGAGCTCGACGTGCTGGCCGACCGGAAGCAGCCGGCCCGGGATCAAAAGCTGCGCCACATCGAGGACGAGCTGTACTTCGTGCTCGACGAGCGCGGCCACTCGGTCCACCTCACCGAGAAGGGCGTGGAGACGATGTCGCCCCAGGACCCCGACCTGTTCGTCGTGCCGGACATCTCGCACGCCGTACACGAGATCGAGCACGACGAGCGGCTCTCCCCCAAGGAGAAGATCGAGCGGCGCCGTCAGGTGGAGGCCGAGTACGCTCAGAAGAGCGAGACGCTGCACATCATCCACAAGCTGCTGCAGGCGCATGCGTTGTACGAGCGCGAGGTGGATTATGTCGTGCAGGAGGGCAAGGTCCTCATCGTCGACGAGTTTACCGGGCGGCTGATGCACGGGCGGCGCTGGTCGGAGGGGCTGCACCAGGCCGTGGAGGCGAAGGAAGGCGTCGCGGTGCAGGAGGAGAGCCAGACCCTCGCGACCATCACGATCCAGAACTACTTCCGGATGTACGACAAGCTCGCCGGTATGACGGGCACGGCCGAGACCGAAGAGACCGAGTTCTTCCAGATCTACGGGCTCGAGGTGGTAGTCATCCCCACCAACCGACCGGTCCGGCGCATCGACAAGCACGACCTCATCTACAAGACGCGACGCGAGAAGTACAACGCCCTCATGGACGAGGTCGAGCGGCAGCACAAGCGGGGGCTGCCGGTGCTGGTCGGCACCGTGAGCGTCGACGTGTCGGAGACGCTGTCGCGCATGCTCAAGCGGCGCGGCCTGCGCCACGAAGTGCTGAACGCCAAGTACCACGAGCGCGAGGCCGAGATCGTCGCCCAGGCCGGCCAGCCGGCGTCGATCACGATCGCCACCAACATGGCCGGCCGCGGTACCGACATCAAACTCGGCCCCGGCGTCAAGAAGTGTCAGGTGTGCGGCATCACCGCCCACCAGGCGCCGTTCGGGCAGCAGATCGAGAAGCCCGACTTGAGCCCCGAGGAGATCAAGCGGCTGCAATGCCAGGACGACCCGCCCTGCGGCCTGGTCATCGTGGGCACCGAGCGGCACGAGGCGCGGCGCATCGACCGCCAGCTGCGCGGCCGCGCCGGCCGTCAGGGCGATCCCGGCCAGAGCGTGTTCTTCCTCTCGCTCGAAGACGACCTGATGCGGCTGTTCGGCTCGGACCGCATTGCCCGCTGGATGGACCGCACGGGGGCCGAGGAGGGCGAGGTCATCACCCACCCATGGGTGACGAGCGCCATCGGCCAGGCCCAGAAGCGGGTCGAGCTGCAGAACTTCCAGGCCCGGAAGAAGCTGCTCGAGTACGACGACGTGATGAACCAGCAGCGCGAGGTGATCTACTCCCTGCGGTTGTTCGCGCTGGAGGGGGGCGAAGAGCTGCGGGCCGAGGCGGTCCGCATGATCGAACAGGCGGTCGAGCGCCTGGCGGACGAGCTGATCGGCGACGCCAAGGACGTCTACCAGTGGGACCGGGCGCTGATGGAGACCGAGTTCCTGCTCAAGTTCCTGATTTCGATCTCGGGGCTCACCGACCCCGCGAAGGTCCGCAGCCGCGACGAGCTGGTGCGGGCCGCGCAGCAGGCGGGACGCGCGGCGTTCGACGCCAAGCTCGACTACTTCAAGGAGATCGAGACGAAGGTCGGCGCCCAAAACCTGGGCGGCCAGGCGCTGTCGCACATCATGCTTACGGTGATCGACGAGAAGTGGAAGGACCACCTGTACGATCTCGACCAGCTCAAGGCGGCGATCCAGTACCGCGCCTGGGGCCAGAAGGACCCGCTGATCGAGTACAAGCAGGAAGGCTACGACATGTTCGTCGGGCTGATGCGGGACGTGCACGCGACGTTCGCCGAGCGCTGGCTCAAGCTGCAGATCGAGCTGGGCCCACCCCCCGGCGACGTCGGCGGGCCGGGCGTACGGGGCCCGCGTCCCGGCCCGGTCGGCGGGCCACGCCGCCCCACGCCCATGGTGGCGTCGAAGGCGGAGGCCGACGGACTCATCCGGGGCGACACCCCCACGGCATCGAAGCCGGCCCCGGGCGCGCCGGTCCCGAACCCCTACGCCGGGGTCGGCCGCAACGACCCGTGCCCCTGCGGCAGCGGCAAGAAGTTCAAGAAGTGTCACGGGGCCGTGTGAATTGCGGATTGGGGATTGCGGATTGCGGATTGGAAGCACGCTAAGCCGAATCCGCAATCCGAAATCCGCAATCCGCAATATTCCGGTGCCGCATGTCTCCCGTCGTCACCTATGCTTCCCCATGCCGCTCCGCCTTTCCGAGCACCCCCAGCACGACCGCCCGCGCGAGCGTCTCTGGAGCGTCGGTCCCGCCGCACTCACGGGACAGGAGCTCCTGGCCATTCTCCTGGGAACGGGGTGCAGCGGACGTGACGCGCTCGCGGTCGCCGGCGACGTGCTGGCGCGCGTCGACGGCTCGTTACGACGTCTGGCGGGGCGGCCCTCGGCAGAATTGGCGGGGATTCCCGGCGTGGGACGGAACAAGGCTGCCCGCGTGGCGGCGGCGCTCGAGCTGGGCCGGCGCGTTGGGACCGAGACGGAGCCGCCCCCGGAGCGCGTGCGGGGACCCGCGGACGTACAGCGGTTTTATGGGACGCGGCTACGGGATCTCGCGGTGGAGGAGTTCCACGTGCTGGCGCTGGGCAGCCAGAGTCAGATCCTGGGCGATCTGTTGATCACGCGGGGGATCTTGAACAGCTCGCTGGTGCACCCGCGGGAGGTGTTCCGGGCCGCGATCGCCGAGGCGGCGGCCGGGATCATCGTCGTGCACAACCACCCGAGCGGCGACCCCACGCCCTCGGCGGACGACCGCGCGGTGACGCGGCAGCTCGCGGACGCGGGCCGGCTGCTCGACCTGCCGGTGTACGACCATGTGATCATGGGAGGCGATCGCTATGTGAGCTTCGCGGAAGCCGGGCTCCTGTAGGGGCTTGAACCACTTTCACCCGAGAGTTGCAGCCGGAGACTTCGTGGGTCATGTTAGGACCGGGACCTCAACCCTTGGTTCAGCAGGGACTCACCGGGACCATCTCGATGGAACCGCTTCGCGTGCGGACGTTTGGCGGTTTGACGCTCTTGGTGGGGGGCGAACCGACGACGGGGACGCTCACCCAACGCCGCCGGTTGGCCCTCCTGGCCCTCCTGGCTGTTGCACGCAACCGTGGCCTGAGCCGCGACAAGATCCTCGCCTACCTCTGGCCTGAAAGCGACGCTGAGCGGGCACGCCACGGCTTGGACCAGGTGCTCTACGCCCAGCGGCACCATCTCGGCGTGCCCGACCTCTTCCTCGGCCGAAAGACTCTACGACTCAATCGCACCGTGATTACGGCCGACGTGTGGGAATTCGAAGACGCGCTGGAGAACGGCATGCCCGAAGTCGCGGTGCGTTGCTATACGGGGCCGTTTCTGGACGGGTTCTTTGTGAAGGGAGCGCCTGGTTTTGAGCGCTGGGCTGAGGACGAGCGCGACCGCCTTGCACGGGGCTGCGCTACGGCCCTAGGGTCGCTGGCAAGCGCGGCATCGGCGCTGGGTGATCATCGGCGCGCCGCAGAATGGTGGCGTCGCTCGGCCGAGGTAAATCCATTTGATACGGAGACGGCTGTGCGATTGGTCGAGGCCTGGGTCGCGGCGGGCGATCGGGCGGCCGCGCTGCGGACTGCGGTGCAGCACGTCGAGCGGTTGCGGAGCGACCTCGGCCTCGAGCCCGACTCCCGGGTGGTGCGGTTGCTCGAGCAACTCAAGACTGGCACTGGATGACGGGAAGATGAGGGCCAGTTGAGGTCGCGCACCCAGTTTAAGGCAGCGCGGTCTTGACGTGGGTGAGTTGATGGTTCAAGTTGCAACCGATGCCTGCGTTTGTATCTCCGCCGTGCGGCGCGCAGAGCGAGGAGGCGCAGGACATGACGTGGAAGTCGTGGCTCACCGTCACCGCGGGGCTCGCCCTCGCGTCACCGCCGCTCTCGTCCCAGACTCCGGTCCAGGTCGACACGATCACACAGCCGCCGCTCGAAGCCGGCAACCGCCCCGGACTCGGGGCCCCCGAATTCACGTTGAAGGCACTCGCCGGTCCCGAGGCGAGTTTGTCGGACTACAAGGGCCGCCCGGTGCTCATCAACTTCTGGTCGTCCTGGTGCAAACCGTGCCGTAGCGAGATGCCGGACATCGTCGCTGCTTACCGGGCGCACCAGGAAAGCGGGCTCGAGGTGCTCGCGATCAATTTGACGGATCAGGAGGGGATGAAGGACGTCCGCAAGTTCGTCGCCGAATTTCAGATGCCGTTTCCCGTGCTGCTCGACGAGAGGGGCCGGGTGCGCAGGCTGTACGCCTTGATCGGTGTCCCGACGTCGGTGTTTATCGGGTCCGATGGCGTCGTCCGCGTGGTGAACCCCGGTCCCATCACGAAGGAGATACTCGAGCGGGATCTCGCAGAGATCCTGCCGGCGCGATAGGGGCGCCCCCGCTGCAAACGGTAGGGAGGGTCTGGATGCGATTCTCATCATTGGTGCGGATGCGTCAGCAGGCCGCTGCGCTGGCGATTGCGGCGGGTGTCGTTTTCATTCCGAGAGAGTCGTTCGCGCAAGGCTGAGAGCCGATTCGATTCTCAACGCCCAGTTTGGGCGGACAAGGTGAGTCGTTCAATTACTTGAAGCGCCACGGGTGGCAACTGACCGTCGGATACCGCCGCCTGACGGCCGACGAGTGGTTCGTGGGTGCCCAGATCCGTCCCGATCTAGTGCCGGGTGGCGAGCCGTTGAACTTCGAGATCCACACGGTGGATCTCAATGCCACGTTCGCCGTGACCGAGCGATTCAACGTGACCCTCACTGTCCCCTTCGTCAGCGGCAGGTTCTCGGCGAAGATATGGCCCGATGGGATTCGGCACACGCAATCATCATCCGGCCTGGGTGACGTGAGCGTCGTGGGCAGTGCCTGGCTCTTCAATCCCCGCACACATCCGGAGGGAAACGTTGCGCTCGGGCTCGGTGTCAAGGCAGCCACCGGGAGCAATACGGTGAGCAGCCCTTACTACGCGGCCACCGGTCCAGTGCCGTTCACGGCTCACCAGGGCATTGAGCCCGGGGATGGGGCGTGGGGGATCATCGTCCAGGCGCAGGCTTACCAAGAGGTATTCAGGAAGGCCTTTGCGTACGTCTCGGGCTCCTACCTCATCAGCCCGCGCGCGCTCAGCGGCGTAGCAGCGAGATTCCCGGGCGACGTATCTTGGTCGGTGCCCGATATCTATTCCGGGCGGCTGGGGCTTGCCTATGCTCTGTGGCCGGATCAGGGCGTTTCCGTCAGCCTCGGGGGTCGGGTTGACGGGCTGCCCGTCCACGATCTCTTGGGCGGTGGCGACAACGGCTTCCGCCAGCCGGGCTACGTCATCCTGGTCGATCCGGGGGTGGCGGTGACGCGGGGCAGCGAAGCGTTCACGCTGAGTGTACCGGTCCGAGTGCACGCCAACCGGCTGCGGAACACCCTTGAGTGGCAGAGCGGCAGGCCGGGCGGTGGGGGGGATTTCGCGAAGGCGCTGGTCTTCCTGGGGTATTCGCACCGCTTCTAGTCGACGCCCGCCGGGCTGCGAGCCGGCGGGCGCCACCTGCGTCACTTACATCCACCAATGCAATTCCTCACTGTGAGGCTCTCAACCCTGGTCTGATTGTCGGAGGTCACCGTCAACCTCAACAAGAGGTCTCCGTCAGTGTCCGTGACGAGGAGCGACACGTTTCGCCCGTAGGTTACTGTGGTGGGCTGCTGCCCCGGCTGGCGCGCTACATCCCACCGGTATTGGTATCCACCGGATCCGCCGAAGGCGAATGCCCCCCAGCTGAAAGTCCCGTTGGTATTGATCTGGGACGGGCCGGCGATCTCAAAGGAGAGAGACGGCTCCGCCGGTTGCCCCGGCTGGCCCGGCTGGCCCGGCTGCGCTCGCGGCAATGGCCGATCGGGCGCGACCGGGGACTGGCACCCGACCAGCAGCATGGCGTATGTGTAGGCGCGTAGTGCGGGGAACGGAAAGCGACGCATAGAACCTCCTTTAGGTTGTCCAGCTCGACTCTAAAGGAAGGTTAAGAAAGACCGGTCAGTCCCCGATCATCCGAGCGTCATCGAGAAGTCATCTGGGGGAATCACGGCTCCAGGCCGACCTTCTTGAGGAGGCGGCCGAACCGGGGATCAGCGCGCAGGCCGTCGAACGCCGGCTCCACTCTGAGGGTGAACATGGCCCATGCGCCCTCGACGTAGGCGCTATCAAGTTGGGCGAATGCCTGCTCCGAGTCGCCTAACGCGGCGTGGATAATCGCGAGTGAGTAATGCGACACGTAGCGACCCTCTCGAGCCTCGGCACGGAAGCGATTCAACTCGGCCAACGCCTGGGCTGGGTGCCTGCACCGTGCACTGATCCATCCCAATACCCCGCCGAAATACGCCGCCCCCGAGGCTTGTTCGGGCGCCCGTTTGATCGCGACCAGCGCTTCGTCGCAGCGACCGAGTTGCAGATACGCCCGCGCCATTTCCACGCGCGTTTGAAAGAAGATCGAGTCCATCTCGAGGAGCCGACGCCCCTGGGCAAGCGCCTCATCGTAGCGGTGCGCATAGTACAACATGCTGGCCAAGCGCGCGTTGTTGACCAGCGAGTATGGGTCCAGCCTCACGGCGGTCTGGACCTCGCGTATGGCGTCGTCCATTCTGTTGGTGGCCACGAAGTACCACCCGTGGAACAGGTGCGCATCGGGATAGCGGGGATCGAGGGCCAGCGCCCGATCGAGCTCCCGGCCGGCGGTCGGCCAATCCCAGTCGTAGAACAGCGCGATGAATCCCAGGGAGGTGTGCGCCTCCGCGAGCGTGCTGTCGAGCGCGAGCGCCCGCAGCGCCGCTTCTTTGGCCTTGGAATGGGTGTCGCGTGGCGGCACGTAACCGAACACCGCTCGGTGGCTATACGCGTCACTCAGCCCCGCGTAGGCCAGCGCATACGACGGATCCTTCGCAATCGCCCGTTCAAAGTAGTCCTGGGCCCTTCTCAGGCTGGTCGAGTCTCGCTTAGCAAAGAAGTACCGACCCTGGAGGTACAGGTCGTGGGCCTCCGGGTTGCCCGTGGAGGGCTTCACCAGGGCGACGTTCGCTGCTGCTGAGAGCTTGAGGCGCAGCGCTCCGACGATCGCCCGTGCGATCTCGTCTTGGACCGTGAACACATCACGGGCATCGCGGTCATATTCGTCCGACCAGAGATGGTAGCCGGTCGCGGTATTGATGAGTTGGGCGCTCACGCGCAGGTGGGGGCCTGCCCGCCGGACGCTGCCCTCCAATACGTAGCTGACGTTGAGCTTGCTCCCGATCTCCCGGACGTCGACCGCCTTCCCCTTGAAACTGAAGGCCGAGGTGCGGGCGGTCACGCGCAGGTCTGCGACCTTAGCAAGGGCCGTAATGAGCTCCTCGGACATCCCGTCGCTGAAGGGCTCGTTAGCGGGGTCCGCGCCGATATTGACGAACGGCAGCACCGCGATAGAGGGGGCAGCCTCGCCGGACGAGTTCGCGATGCGCGGGCGAGAGAGGAGGGCGTATCCCGCTGCCAGCAGAGACGCGCCGACCGCGACGAGCCCGAGCGAGCGAGCGGCACGTCTCGTCACCGAGGGCGGAGCGACCGCTCGCCCCAACGCCTCGCTGAACGCCGCCGGGCTGCGCCACCGATCAGCCGGTGCCTTCGCCAGCGCCTTGCGCACCGCGTGCTCGATCGCTTCGGGCAGCTCGCGGCGGATGGTGCGGAGCGGCGGCACCGGATCGAGCGTGTGCCGGGCCAGGATTTCCTGCGCCGTGGTCCCCAGAAACGGCGGATGCCCCGCCAACATCTCATACAGCACGCACCCCAGGGCGTAGATGTCGGCGCGCCCGTCGATATGCTGCTGCGCCATCGCCTGCTCCGGGCTCATGTACCCGGGCGTGCCCACCGCGAGGCCGGTGTCAGTCAGCTTGTCCGCGCCCGCTGCCACGATCGCGCGCGCGATCCCGAAATCCGCGACGACCGCCTCCCCGCCGGAGAGCAGGATGTTCTCTGGCTTGATGTCGCGGTGGACCAGATTGTGGCCGTGGGCGTGGCTCAGGGCGGTCGCCACCTCGCGCGCAATCCGCACCGCTTCCTCGACGGGCAGTTGCCGTTCGCGGTTCAGCCGGTCACGCAGCGATTCACCTTCGACGAAGGGCATCACATAGTAGAGGAACCCGGCTGCCTCGCCGGAGTCGTGCAAGGGCAAGATGTGGGGATTGGAGAGGCGCGCCGCGATCTCGATCTCGCGGAGGAAGCGCTCGGCGCCGAGGGCGGCCGCCAGCTCGGGCCGGAGCACCTTGATCGCGACGCGGCGGCCGTGTTTCAGGTCCTGGGCCAGATAGACCGTCGCCGCGCCCCCGTGGCCCAGCTCCCGGTCGATTGCGTAACGATCGGCCAGGACGCCCCGCAGGCGGGCGAGCAGCTCAGCCATGCGATTCCGATCCCGCGATCCTCAGGAGACCAACCCCACCTTCTTGAGGAGGCGCACGAACCGCGGATCAGCGCGCAGGCCGTCGAAGGTGGGGTCGACCCTCAGTGCGAACATCCCCCACGCGCGCTCCACGTAGGCGCTGTCGAGTTCCGCGAGCGCCCGCTCGTTGTCGCCCAGGCCGGTGTGGATGATGGCGAGTGCAAGGTGCGACACGAACCGACCTTGTCTCACCTCAGCGCCGAGGCGGTCCAGCTCTGCCAGCGCCTGCGCCCGGCGCCCGCACCTCGCGTAGGTATAGCCGAGGAGACCTACCCACACGGCGACGGCAAGCCCCGGCCGGCCTTCTTGCGCGGCTAACGACTCGGCGCACCGACCCAGCCACAAGTACGCTCGGGCAAGTTCAGCGCGTCCCACGTGCCCTTGAAAAATGGAGTCCAGCTCCATAACCCGACGGGACTGGGCCAGCACATCATCGTAGCGGCGCGCCAAGAACAACATCGTAGCCAGGCGGGCGTTGTTGACGGAAGAAAAGGGATCCAGGTTCACGGCGGTCTGGACCTCGCGTATGGCGTCATCCATTCTGTTGGTGGCCACGAAGTACCACCCGTGGAACAGGTGCGCATCGGGATAGCGGGGATCGAGGGCCAACGCCCGATCGAGCTCCCGGCCGGCGGTCGGCCAATCCCAGTCGTAGAACAGCGCGATGAACCCCAGGGAGGTCTGCGCCTCCGCGAGCGCGCTGTCGAGCGCGAGCGCCCGCAGGGCGGCTGCCTTGGCGTTGGCATAAACGGCGCGCGGTGAAACGTAGCCAAACACCCCAATGTGACTGTACGCATCACTCAGGCCCGACCAGGCCAGCGCGTAGGAGGAGTCCTTTTGAATCGCCCGCTCAAAATAGTCCGCGGCCTTGCGGAGGCTGGTCGAGTCGCGCCTGGCAAAGAAGTAGCGGCCCTGGAGATACAGGTCGTGGGCCTCCGGGTTCGCCGTGGAGGGCTTCACCAGGGTGGCATTCGCTGCTCCTGAGAGCTTGAGGCGCAGCGCTCCGACGATTGCCCGTGCGATCTCGTCTTGGACCGTGAACACATCCCGGGCATTGCGGTCGTACTCGTCCGACCAGAGACGGTAGCCGGTCGCTGTGTTGATGAGTTGGGCGCTCACACGCAGTTGGGGTCCTCCCCGCCGGACGCTGCCCTCCAGCACGTAGCCGACGTTGAGCTTGCTCCCGATCTCGCGGACGTCCACAGCCTTCCCCTTGAACCTGAAGGCCGAGGTGCGGGCGGTCACCCGTAGCCCTTCGATCCTCGCGAGCGCGGTCATGAGCTCCTCGGACATCCCGTCGCTGAAGGGCTCGTTAGCGGGGTCCGCACCGATGTTGACGAACGGCAGCACGGCGATGGAGGGGGCCGCCTCGCCGGACGAGTTCGCGATGCGCGGGCGAGAGAGGAGGGCGTATCCCGCTGCCAGCAGGGACGCTCCGACGGCGACGAGCCCGAGCGAGCGAGCGGCACGTCTCGTCACCGAGGGCGGAGCGACCGCTCGCCCCAACGCCTCGCTGAACGCCGCCGGGCTGCGCCACCGATCAGCCGGTGCCTTCGCCAGCGCCTTGCGCACCGCGTGCTCGATCGCTTCGGGCAGCTCGCGGCGGATGGTGCGGAGCGGCGGCACCGGATCGAGCGTGTGCCGGGCCAGGATTTCCTGCGCCGTGGTCCCCAGAAACGGCGGATGCCCCGCCAACATCTCGTACAGCACACAGCCCAACGCGTAGGTGTCGGCCCGGCCGTCGATGCGCGGTTCAGCCATCGCCTGCTCCGGGCTCATATACCCGGGCGTGCCCACCGCGAGGCCCGTGTCCGTCAGCTTGTCCGCGCCCGCCGCCACGAGCGCGCGCGCGATCCCGAAATCCGCGACGACCGCCTCCCCGCCGGAGAGCAGGATGTTCTCTGGCTTGATGTCGCGGTGCACCACGTCGTGGCTGTGGGCGTAGCTCAAGGCGCTCGCCACCTCGCGGGCAACCCGCACCGCTTCCTCGACGGGCAACTGCGCTTCGCGGTTCAGGCGGTCACGCAGTGATTCCCCCTCGAGGTAGGGCATCACATAGTAGAGGAACCCGTTGGCCTCGCCGGAGTCGTGCAAGGAGAGGATATGGGGATGGGTGAGGCGGGCGGCGATCTCGATCTCGCGCAGGAAGCGCTCGGCCCCGAGGGCAGCCGCCAGCTCGGGACGGAGCACCTTGACCGCGACGGAGCGGCCGTGCTTCAGGTCCTGAGCCAGGTAGACCGTCGCGGTGCCCCCGTGGCCCAGCTCCCGGTCGATCGCGTAACGATCGGCCAGGGCAGCCTTCAAACCCGCGAGAATCTCAGCCATGTGGTTCCATGATAGGGGCGCACCACCACGTGATCGTCGCGGGCGATCGCGACGTGAGCTTCGCCGAGGCTATCGCCCTCCGTGACGTTCGTTGTCGTCCCCCGGCGTCAGCACGGAATGGCGCGATCGGTCGGCTCGCATCGTGAACCGCGCCACGCTCCGCCCCAGCCGTTGCCCGGCTTCGATGTCGAAGCGGTAATGGATGCCACCGTACATGCGCGACAGCCCCGCCTCGGTGACCATCGCGCTCAACTCATGCCGTTCATCGGGGAAGAACGAGCTCAGCACCGCGGCGGCCGACGAGGAGATACAGCTGTGTCCGGACGGATAGGATGGATGGTTGGGCTTTCCGACCGCGGCCACGACCGTGATCCCGGGGTCCGCCTGCCACGGCCGGATGAGCCAGTACATCTCCTTCGCGTCCCAGCACCCGATCTGCGCGTCGAACATCGAGGCGCTGAGCAACGCGTAGAGGTGCGTCGCCTGCCGCTCCGACAGTCTGTGCGATTCGATGCCGTCCGTCGCGACCTGAAGCCAGAAGCCCGCAGTCGTGGGTGTACCCGCGCCCTGCGCCCAGCGCGTCGCGATCTCGATCTGCTCGGCGGTGCGGGTGTCGGAGATGTGACGGATCTCCGCCAGTGCCGCCAGGAAGTCCGCGGATCCGAACGCCGGCGGAGGGCCCGGCCGAAGCTGGCGCGCGGACTTGAGGAACCAGGGGCGCACGCCGGGCAACGGTCCCCCGGCGATCGTGGGCGGTGTGGTGTTGCTCACCCACAACCCGGGGCCGACGGGAATGGTGCCGGTGAACGGAGTGGAGAAGCCGTCAGCCTGCGCGCGCGCTACGATCTCCGTACCCACCGCGCGGCCGATGACTTCGCCCCGGGCAAACCCGGGACCTGCGCCCCTCTGTGCCTTCACCGTGTCCTGGAGCGCCTGTGCCCGAAGAGGGAACAGGTAGCTCAGCACCGTTGCCGACGCGCCCGCGACGGCGCCGGCATCGGACCCATCACGGCTGCGCCCGTCCCGCCTGCTGCCTTCGGCCCGTTGCACCGCCAGGTATTGCGCGACACCGAGCAGAGAGTACGCGCGCGTCGACACGACGGCTGCGAGGTTGGCCTGTGCGACAAGGTTTGCCTCGATCGCCTGCCACCCTGGACTGACCAGGTCTTCGGTGGTGGCGGCGCTGCGCGACGCGACAAGCGGTGCGGTGAGCCTGGCCGGGCTCGCGTCGGGCTCACAGGACAGGATCGGAGCGACGACGGCAGTCACCGCCAATAGCCCGCGGCGTACGAGAATCGAGTGGGGTCGCATGCGGCGCCTCTCTAGGGAGTTGCTTCATCATAGGCGGCCGGGTCGACCCTGGCGAGAGAGGCCCTTAAACCATTGAAGGACGGCCCATTATGGGAGTCGCCGTGTGTCTCCGCTGACCGCGTTGACGACGTGACCGCGTCTCGCCATCCTCCACAGGTGACCAGTACCGCCCCCCTGCTCGCCCCCGAGCTCGCCCGCGCGGTCGCGCTGCAACACGACCGCCTCGACCTCGACCTGTTGGCGCGCGCCTACGGCCTGAGCGCCCAGGCGCACCGTGGGCAGAAGCGCCAATCGGGCGACGATTACGTGTCGCACAGCGTCGCCGTGGCCACGATTCTGGCCGAGCAGCAGATGGACTCGGTCACGATCGCGGCGGCGCTGCTGCACGACGTCGTGGAAGACTCGGACGTCTCGGTCGAAGACATCCGCCGCACCTTCGGGCCGGAGGTCGCGGAGCTGGTCGACGGCCTGACGAAGCTCTCGACCCTCACGTTCCGCTCGACCGCCGAGGAACAGGCGGAGAACTACCGCAAGCTGCTGCTCTCGGTCGCCAAGGACGCCCGCGTCATCATCATCAAGCTGGCGGATCGACTGCACAACATGCGGACGCTGGAGCACCTCGACGCCGACAAGCAGCACCGCATCGCGCTCGAGACGCGCGAGATCTACGCCCCGCTGGCGCACCGCTTTGGCATGGCCGGGGTCAAAGCGGAGCTCGAGGACCTGGCGTTCAAGTTCCTCGAGCCCGAGGACTACCGCGTGCTGGCGCGCCAGGTCAAGGCGAAAAAGGTCGAGCGCGAGCGGACCATCGAGCGGCTGCGCGGGCCGCTGGGCGACGCGCTGCGCGAGGCGGGCCTCGCCGACATCGAGATCACCGGTCGGCCGAAGAACCTGTGGTCGATCTACAAGAAGATGCGCAAGCGGGGCAAGCCGTTCGAGGAGATCTACGATCTGCTCGCCGTGCGCGTGCTCGTGAACGACATCCCC